>Ga0123355_10019562_pt1 | contig 10779 bp, 11 predicted proteins | sample TergutEmb28metaG_3_FD_89872 | JGI IMG/M metagenome (GOLD analysis project Ga0123355, IMG submission 89872) | Embiratermes neotenicus P1 segment gut microbial communities from Petit-Saut dam, French Guiana - Emb289 P1 | ecosystem: Host-associated > Arthropoda: Insects > Digestive system > Gut ...
AACTCAACAAATAAGTCGCAAGCTCCTGAGGATGGATGTATTAACATCCGAAACATGTTGAGCATTAAATAATGAAATAATAAAGCAAGTGACATCAAGTTGGTCTCTCTTTATTCAGCTATCTAGACATTTGTCTGGAGGTTCAGGGAACTGTGAAAAATTTGTTAAAGGATTTCCGGTTTCCGGAATACAGAACAGGAATAGCGTAGGTGAAATCAGGAAGCGTGACCGAAGAAAGAATGGGAGAAAGAGGGACTGGAATGAATGATGAACGAACGAAGGGCGCTTCCTAACTAAGTAGCCTCCATATGCCACACAGAAGGAGATACGTGAAGCAGTAATAGGTTTACATGGCGTATCCAGTTGAGAGCTTAATCACCTATCTCCAGTTACAGCGTAATTCTGTTTTCATTACATGTAATAGTGTACAGCGATCAGCTTATCGATCCTTTGCCTTTACGCCTCTGACAAGTTAATTCAAAATTTTAAAATGAATTTACATACTAAACTTATATAAAAAGAGTTCATTACTTCGGAATCGTACAGCTAAGCTCACAGTGACAAATCCAGACAATTATTTGAAGTAAAGTAACTTCAGTTTCTTCTAATTTTTTAGATTTATGGGTATCAGGTGCATCGGTAATGTTTGTCGTACAGTAAGGGAGTAGTTCTGTTAGGTTAGGTTAGGTTAGTTTAGATTAGGTTACCTTAAGTGAGAGAGGGGTAAGTTAGGTTTCGTTAGGTTAGGTGAGATTAGGTCTGGTTACGTTACGTTAGGTTAGGTGAGCAGAGTTCAGGTTATTTATTTATTAATTTAATATACTTACTTAGCCTGTTTTTCACATTTATTTGTATTTTTCGTTAATTTATATATTTAAGTATTCATTCACTTATTTATTTATTATATTATATATTTATATACTTATATATTTATTTATTCATTCACTCGGTCATTGTTAACATATGTATACATATTTATTCATTCATTCATTTATTTACGTATATGTTTATATATGTACTTAAACATTTATTTATTTTTATAATTACTCAGTATTAGGTTGTGTATGATTTCTTTACCTTTTCACATCCCTATATATTGAATTATTTATTTTGTTACCTCCATATTTATGTACGTATGTACTTATTTATTGACATATTTACTGATTTACTTATTATTTGCCTATTTAGCTATTTATTATTATTTCTATTCTTTATTAATTTTGTTAGTTATGTATTTCTTTATACGCATTTATTTTTTGATTATATATATATATATATATCAGTTATTTCTTTTTCTGTATACGTATGAATTTATTTACGCGGTTGTCTATTCTTTTGTGGTATATTTATGTTTATTTATGGACACATTTGTTTACTTTTTTATTTTCATTTACTTATTTACGTACGTATTTATTTATTTATGAAACTATTCTTTTCCTTTATATTTAACTTTATTTTTTATTTACATCCCAATGTACTTATTTCCTTTTCTGCATATTTTGTTACTTATATGTGTTCCTTTATATTTACCATTATATTTCATTATTTCCCTTAGTTACTTGTTTATTTACTTGTTCAATTACTTAATTATTCATTTTATCTGATAGCTCCTTAATTTTATTTGTCCATTTCTTTTGTTCATTTTATATTGATGCATTTATTTATTTATTTATTTATTTACGTACTGTCTTACGAATTTCTTTAAATACGTGTTTACAGATTATATATAGACATATATGCTAATTTATTTGCCGTTTTATTCGTTTATTTGTTTACTCATTTCGATATATATTTTGTATTTATTTACTTGTTTTATTTGTATTTTGTGTATTTTTTATTTTTGAATTTCTTACCTCTTTATTTACTAATTCATTTTTATTGTTTTAGTGGATCTATTCATTTATTTATGAATCGATTTTTTATTTAATTTTAACTTGTTTGTTACTTCTTATTCACTTTTTCTTTACACGCTTACTATATTTCTTTAATTTATTCATGTGTCAGTATATTTACGTATTCACATACGTATTTCATACTACTTACTTCTTTATTTACCTCTTTATACGATTTTGTATTTACTAAATATCTTATTTATTTATCCATGTACTCCCTTACTTGAGTGTTTGTATATTTATGTACTCGTTGTTTACTTATTTACTTCTTTTTTATTTTCCTGTTCGTTTATTATTCGTTTATTTAAGGTACTTATAAAACTTCTGATATATATATATATGAATATATTTATTTACGTACTACGGTATTTATTTTTTCTTAGTTATTCTCATATATTAACTTACATATTTGTTATTTAATTTAATAAACTAGTTTATGCACTTATTTAATTTTGTATTAATTTATTCATGCATTTACCTACTATCTATTTAAGTACTCTGCTTATTTACTTATCTATTTACTAATTTGAAGTTTATTTTCAAAATGTGTATGTTCATTTGTTTCTGTATTGATTTGCTTTTATATTTATTTTTATTTACGTTATTTTTTAAATTTGTTTCCATGCACGCATGTACTTTTGACATGTCTTATTTAGTTTCTTATTTATTTACTTTATTTCCATGTATCCTTACTGAAATGTATTCTCACGTACACATTTCCTTATTTGTTCATTATATATTTATTTACCTACTTATGTATAAATTCCTTATGTATTTTATGTACTTATTTATTTGTAATTTTTGTTTATTTATTTTGTTTATTTATTCGTTTATTTGTATTCGTTTACGTTTTAATATATATCTTGAGATCTTTATTTATTCATTTATTTCGTGTATATATACAAATTATTGTTTATTTTTTCTTTATTTTTTGTTCTCTGTAGTTTTTACATATTTATGTACTTATATATATAATTTATTTTATATACTTCTTTATTTGTGTATTTATTTATTTACAAACTATTTATTCTTTTATTCGTGAACCTAAATTTTTACTTATTTCCTTACTTTCATATCTAGGTCTTATTTATTATGTATATTCACTTATTCAATACATATTTAAATATTTATTTTCTTATGGATTTGGTTTGGTTAGCTGTAATTATGTATAAATTTATTTATTTTCCTATTCAAGTTTTTATTAATTAACCTCTTTTTTACTAATTTGTACCCCTTTGTATTTACATATGTATGTACGAATTTGCTTTATTTTCTTATTTCTTTACTTATTTACATATTAATCTTTCTACTTTTTAAATTCGTTATTTATTTTCTGTTTTTAAATTATTTTGTTTTTGATTTACTTTTGTATTTACCTATACAATACTTATGAATTTAATTATTTACTTTTTATTTTACGTGTTAATTTGCGTAATATTTATTTATTCTTGTATTTACTAATTTATTTAATTATCTGTATACCCATTTTGTTTACTTCTTCGCTTATTTCTAACGTTTATTGGTATATTTATTCCTTATTTATTTCTTTACTTATTTACCTAATTATTTACCGATTTTGTTATTTGTATACATAACTATTTCCTTCCATATTTATTTTCTGCTTATTTACTTATTTGTATAACTTTTGTTCATTTACGTATTTTCATATATATTTTGTTATATATATTATTGCCGTCTTTGTATTTTTGTCTGGTGCATGGAAAAGTGGAAGAATTGGCTGATTGCTGCCAGTAAATGTGAATATTATGGATCTATACTTTACATGTTTGTTATCACAATGAGAACTTACAGCTCGCGTTCCTGTGTGTAGAGACTATAGCGGCCTGTCTCGTTGATGACTGAAATTACCTACAATCGGAACTTGCAGGGGTTTGAAGCTTTTCCTGGAATGTTACGCCGTGTCGATTCGACAGTAACCGCGAACTCAGATCCCTCGTGGTGCAAACGCCAGACACATTGACTACCCCTAGTCCTTCATTCTCCGGCTTTTCAGCTGTGTCGCATGTGAACCCACGTCACGTATCACTTTGCTGGTACCGAATTTAAAGGGTTTATGTGGAGATGTTTGTCGAGTTCCAAAAAAGAAGGGATTCCATGGAATTCCGTAAGTTTTGCCTCCTCTCTACCCACTAACCCCGAATGCAAGTTTATCAGCGTAGCTGAGAAGTAAGACCAAGTGTGGTGGAAAGGACAAGATTATTCCTGGAGTGAAAACACAGTCTTAAGTGTGTTTAGTTGGTTGGTTTGATTAGATCTTCAGATTCAGAGCACAAATTCTTCCTTCCCAGCCTCTTTGTGTGGCGTTCCTTCAGAAGTACATATTCAGGGACAGATAAGTTCGTTGCCTACAGACGTAATCCTGTAAATCTGAAATCTTTTTTTCATGAAGTATAAAAAATTACTTCAGTTTTCAAACAATAAGGTATCTTCACCGAGCGATGTAAGTGAAGCTGTGACGCTTGTGATTTGTATCCGGAAGGTGCCGAGTTCAAATCTTCTCCGGATGACGACGGGAGGGGTGGAAAGTTATAGTATGTATCTATGTAATGTGTATGTGTATGTAGGAGTTTCATAAATTTTATTTTTCACGGAATGTTATTAGAGTGACGAAATCAAGCAGAATGAGATGGATGGGACATGTAGCCGTGGGAAATTCTTAAAATATAAACTTTTGTCAAAAATCCGGAAGAGAACAAACCACTGGAATAGCAGTATAATATTGAAATAAATCTTGATGTTGTGAACACAGCGACTAAATGTCGGTTTCCATAAAATGCGCGGAAGTTCTTGACAAACTATGCAACTGTTAGCTTCTGAAGAAACACTCTGGTTAGTGCAGTAGAATGCTACTGTTAAAGCAAACAGTAATTCATGCCGCGGTTTCTCATCTCTGTTATTTCAGTTATACTAAATCACCTATCACCACGGAGCGGAGTCTTTCTGAAAAGCTAGCGGGTCCTTAGATAATAAATTCTCCGCCTTTTATGGAACCCGAATGTTCATTACCGCATTCACAAGTGCCCGCCACCTGTCCCTATCCAAAGCAAGATCAATCCAGTCCATGTCTCAATCCCACTTCTTGAAGATACATTTTAATCTTATTCTCTCATCTACATCTGGGTCTTCCAAGTGGTCACTTTGTCTCAAATTTCCCCACCAAAACCCTGTGTGCACCTCTTCTGCCTCCCATACATGCCACATGTCCAGCCCATCTCACTCTTCTTGATTTGTTCACCCGAATATTATTTGGTGAGGGGTACAGATTATATAGCTTCTCGTTACGTAGTCTGTCCGACGAATTTAACACAATCAAAATCCGAAATACCCGCAATGTGGTCTACAAAAAAATTACTAGCAGATATGTAGGAATATAAATCGATGCAACAGGAATGTTAAGATGGGGCCTACAAGACCTGTTCGGAACGTCTTGTTTGTTCAGTGACGTCATTATTTCGAAACGGAGTAAAGTTTTCGCACCCCTCTTTTTCTCCGCCTGTGTACCACTAAAACACTGGAACTAATCTGTCAGAGTGCCTTGTCTTGTACGTGTTCTTCCCACAATACCTTTAAGTGATGCTGTCAAGTGCTGCAGATATGGCTTCGAAATATGGTGAAGTTATTCTTATGCGGTATTTTGATATATTAATGCAATTGATTTCCACTTGCTTGCAATGTCACTTTGCGAACAAGGGCGCTCTCTTGTGTTTTTGTTCAGTATTATGTTATCCACGGATACCAGTAAATATCAATAAGTGGGTAAAATGTAACTGCAGGATTGCTTGGTTGCCATTACGTCACTGTGCGCTTATGTTTGATGTATATAAGTACAGTAGAACTCCACTTATCCGGATTAATTGGGACGGCGAGCCATCCGGATATGCAGAAAACGAGGATAATTGGATTTTTCTTTTACAGTAGGCTACATTGGCAGTTTGAAGTTCGGCTGTTGCTATTTACAGTTTGTACCTGCGTCTAAACCTTTCGACAACGCCAAATTAGAAGTTCCAGAAGCCATAATACTGTACTGCACTTGATTCGATAATTTCAAGACAGGTTAGTTTTGTAGAATTCTTGAAAAATTTACCCGAAGGGCCAAGCCGATCCGCGTAATTGGCGATATGGATAACCAGCTTCCGGCTACTGTAAATGAAATATTCATACTCATTGCCGGCTTTCGTGTACCTTCATTCCCTTAACACTAAACTCGTTCAAATCATTCTTATTTATGTATGAATTTTATTCTAATAACATGTATCTGCATTTGTATATACTCCAATAAAATAGGCCGATGTAGGAGGAGTAGGAATACAGCAATTGACTTTGTAAATTATCACTTTTGACACAACTAGTGTGACACAATGCCAAGACATCTCTGTGAGTTGAATAACCGTGAGGTGCGCTGTAATCTTTGCCAAAATGTGCAGGTTACGTAAAACCATGGTATTGCCTGTCTGTGCTCGTTTATCTGTGAGTAAGAAAGGCAAATGGAAGAGTACTGGAGGTTCGTATGTTTAGGCCGCTTTTTAATCAGAATGGAATATGTGAAAGATGGGGACGTCTTGTGTTGTCTGTAATCATAAGAATAGATTAGGAAGAATGTGGAGTTAGAATTTTGCAGGTAAGAGTTAATTTCGCTTGTTACTGACTACAGGATGCCGAAGGATTGGACTGCAGAAATACGTATTGAAATATTCAGCCGGTTCCGACAAATTTGAATGAAACATGAATATGTTTTGTCACATTTTTATAGCATAGGCCCATGTATGTCGATGCAATTGATAAGTGCCCATTATTTTGTCTATGGTCTGAAGTTAATATTTTCTTGTAATCTTCGAATACTGTTTATCAGGCAGCATAGTGAGGGTAGAAGTCTTGCACAGCCTGTTGTGTTGTGCTGCTCTGTAGCGATATATCAGAATACCATGCTGTAGCTGTGGATACAGCAGTCAGCAGTAGATGTTTTGAGTATAGGAAGTCTATAAAACATTTGGAGCACGTGTGACCCCACATGTATGTGAAAATTTTGATGTACTGTTCAGCTTTCTTTTGTATAGCTCTTGTAGAATTTGCCTTTGGTGTTGTAGAGAGGGAAATGACAGGGAGTGAACCCAGTCTTGGTGACAGTAATGTTGGGATTTTTTTACTCTATGTTAACAGGAGTGAAGATGCATCATTGATGAGACCGATTGATTCTCCACCTAACAAAGGATGCAGCATTGTTGGACAGTGGAAGCAGTACCTTGGATTTGTTTGTAGTTCACCTGCCTTGTAAGGTCCCTTCGTGTAGCACTGTGTTGAAACAGTAAAGATTACTGATGTTTGAAGGAAGTTGCTGCCAGATGTTTTCTGGTCATAAGTGAAACATCAGTAATCATGACTGTTTTGGTTTGGTGCTGGTCAAGGATCCATGACATTCTTCTGTGGTATATAGATGCAGAGGCTTTTGACATCAGATTGAGGCTGACCAGCAAGTTCTTTCTCATCCAGTTACTGCACATAAACTGTGTACCATCTGACAGGTCAGTGTCTATCTTTCATTGCATAATTTAATCATAGCACCATGTTTTGATCTGTATTTATACATTAATGCATATCAATAAACAATTAAATTATGGGGACAATAATAAAGAAATATATATTGTATTAACGTTTGCAGTTGTCTGTTACATAATTTTTCTTCTTTTGGCAGTCCTGCAGTTACGTTTGTGAAAGGGAAGCTGTCTGTTCAGGGTTTTGAAGGATGTCAAGTCTTGTGGTCGACCGATATGCTGTGTATGTCTTAATTGTGGACTGTCCACCAGGTGTGCCTGTGTTAAGGTGTGTTACTTTAGTTACTGCTCACAGTTTGCTGAGATAGATCCCTCATTCCAGTTGAACACAGGGATCTTAGGCCTGATGTTTTGTAGAGGGCTGTGCATCAACTGAAATAGGCCCTTGTTAGGTTGGGTAGTTCACTGTTCTGACTAGAACACGGTAGATGGGAGTAGGGTAGAGTTCATTGTTAAAAAGTTAGGGGAGTTAGAATCTTGCTAGGTTATCTTAATTAATCACCAAATGTCCCATTCTGTGACAAGTACTGTGGTGTAAACATCTGTTATCCTTGATGTAGTAGCTTTTACATGAACTACTTTTCTCAAATGAAAACAATATGACTGGCCCTTAGCCCCCCCCCCCAGCCTCCTGTACAATGGGTGCAGGGTTTCCTTTCAGGGGTAAAGTGGCTAGAGTCTATTTTACTGGATGTATAGTCCAGGATTTGAATCCTGGTAGGGAAAAAATTTTTCTTTTCTCCAAAATGCCCAGACAGTGTCGAGATCCCACCCAACCCTCTGTTAAGGAATGGCAGGATATTTTTCCAGCATTAAACTGGCCGGGTCTTGAAGTTGGCCACTGACGTTCATCTAGTGCTAACGTTAGTGTGGAGCTGTATCTCTCTTACCCTGTACACTTTCATAATGTTGGTATAGTGACTCGGTATATGCTGGATGGTCTGGGGACTGAATCCCAGTGTGGGTACTAGATATTCTGCACCAGCCAAGATTCGCCCTGTGGTCCACCCTAACTCTTGTACATTGGGTACAGTGTTTTTTTCCAAGGTGTAAAGCAGCTAGGGCCGGGCCCTTGTGGCCTGTTCTGGGGTGAAAGTTTGGGAACCTGGATAGCAATGTCAGTATGAAACTTGTTCCACCAGCTGGATGGTATAGGGTTCAAATTCTGGTAGGGATAAAAGTTTTTCTGTACTCCAAAATGACTTGGCTGGGACTTAAAGTTGAACACTAATGTCCAACTGAGCTTAGAATGGAGCTATAACTCTACTCCCCCTGTTCACCTTCATGACGAGGGTATAGCGACTGGTTACGGGCTGGATGGTCTTGGGTTTGCATCCTGGTGTGGGCACTAGATTTTCTGGACCAGTCAAGACTGTCCCTGGCGCACACACATTCTCCAGACAATGTGTATGTGGTTTCTTTCCATAGGGTAAAGCAGCCAGGTCTGGGGCATCATGATCTGTTAAAGGATGAAATTTTGGGAGCTTAGGTAGCGAGGTGAGGTTAGTGTATTTCACTGGCTTCTTTGTCTGGGTTTCGAATCCCAGTAGGGAGAAAAAATGTTATTCATCTCCACCCATATATTTATGGAGTATCGGTGTTCTTTCCCCGGACTAAAGCGGCTGGGACTTGAACTTAAACACTGACATCCATCTAGTGCTGGGCTCAGAGTGGTGCTGTACCTCTGCAACCCATGTACGCCCTCATGCCATGGGTACAGCAACTCGCTACAGGCTTGACGGTGGGGGCACACTAGATTTTCTGCAAGAGTCCAGACCACCCCTTGGGCCCACCCATCCCCCATACAGTGGGTACAGGATTTCTTATTATGGGTAAAGCAGCGAGATCCGGGCCTTCCTGGCCTGTTCTAGGGTGAAGTTTTAGGAGCCTACTTAGTATGGTCGGTATAGCATCTGTTGTAGTGGTTGGATGGTCCAGGTTCAAATTATGGTAGGGACAAAAATTTATCTTTTCTCCACATCATTCAGAGTTTCTGGGGCACACCCAGCCCTCTGTTAAGGGGTAATGGGGTTCTTTCCCCAGACTGATGTCCATTTCGTGCTGGTGGTAGCGTGGAGCGGTACCTCTAATTCCCCTGTACGCCTTCTTGATGTAGGTATAGCTACTTGCTACAGGCTGGACAGTCTGGATTTGATTCCTGGTGTGGGCACTAGATTTTCTCTTCCAGTTGAGACTGGCCCTGGGGCCCACCTAACCTCCTGTGTGGTGGGTACAGGGTTTCTTTCCAGGGGGGTAAATCAGCCAGGGCTGGGCCATCACGGCCTGTTCCCAGTTGCAATTTTGTGATCATGGTCAGCATAGCATCTATTCCATGGGCTGGATGATCCAGGTTTTGAATCCTAGTGGGGAGAATTTTTGTCGTCCCCAAATCAACCAGATCAACTCTGGGACCCACACAGACTCTATTCGAGGAGTACACAGTTTATCTCCCACAATTAAAGCAGCTGGTTAAGTTAACTTCTGATGTCCATCCAGTGCTGAGGTTAGAGTGGCACTATACCTCCTCTCCCCTTCTATGCCTTCCTGATGTGGACAGGGAAAACTTTATCTTGTAGTTTGTTTTATCTGTTTGGCCTGTATAAAGTTTGTCACAACCTCTGGCCTTACAGTGGATATTTACCACTTGAGTAACATTTACTTTGTTTATAAAAATATGTGTGTGTATGAATTTTAAATATTGGAAACTTAGCGATTATATATGTGGTACATTTTTATTTGTCTTACATCTATATTGTCATATAGTTTCGCACTGTAAATGCAAAATTGTATTAGATTGTGTGTACTTTTCTTTGTTATTGGTTTGACTCCCTGATAATGACCCTTTAAGGGCCCAAACATGTCAGTTTTAATAAACAGACTATTGGCAACACACTGCACACAATGTGCCGTTTGGTTTAATTTATAAAATTTTATTACATATACAGCATGTGAGGTGTGAGTGTGGGGCATGATTTGGAAATTAAAAACAGGGATATCTTGACTGTGATATGGCATTCTCTGGCACATTTGTGTTAAAGGGGTTATAGATAATTGATACAGAATGTTGCAAACATTAACCTTTATCGTATGGCATTCAATTTAGTTTTCGTGCCCATGGTACGGTGTTTATATTAGACGGCCCTTTAAATCGTTGCGCATGGTTGCCTATAGACGTTTATAAATTATGAACCGAAGGTGATGAAACAGTTAAATAATCTGCACTGTTTTGAATAAATCAGAAATATTTCAGTTCAAGAAAAGTTTCAGTACAGTGGCGTACCGGGGGGAGAGTGTTGGGGTGTTCAAAACCCCTCCCC
>Ga0123355_10019563_pt1 | contig 10778 bp, 10 predicted proteins | sample TergutEmb28metaG_3_FD_89872 | JGI IMG/M metagenome (GOLD analysis project Ga0123355, IMG submission 89872) | Embiratermes neotenicus P1 segment gut microbial communities from Petit-Saut dam, French Guiana - Emb289 P1 | ecosystem: Host-associated > Arthropoda: Insects > Digestive system > Gut ...
CGTCGGCGACCAACAGCTGCAGCGTATGCCGTCCGGGCGGCAGATCGATAAAGGTCTCAGTTTGTCCGCCGCCGAAATGCAAATGCCGGTTGTCATTCGGAATCGGCTGGTCGAACGGGGGCAGCTCTGAGTCGATGAGCAAGTGATGGTGCCCGGTATTGGGTACGTTCGTGCCGGCGGGCGCGACGCCGAAATTGCGCATGCCGAACCAGACCTTGATATGCGTGGAGCGGAGCACCGCGCCGTCGGTCGGCCAGCCGATATAGACATAGGCACCTGGCGGCGACGGCATCCGCTGGTGCGCCGCCGGCGCGGACGCTGCCGGAGGACTCTGGACAGGGGGCACGCTTGGAGCCTGCTGTGCCAGTGCGGCGGCAGGTATCATGCTTGTCCAGAGCATGTTGACCGCAAGGATTGAGCGCTGCGAAGCCATCATGACGGTTTCCCCCTGGCTCCCGCTATTGCACGATTACGGTGATCTTCTTGGAATACAGCGGCGGATCGTGCGGGACGTGCTTTGCGTCCCCGAGCAGCAATTGCAGCGTATGTCGGCCCGGCGGCAACTCCAGCCTCGTCTCGGTCTGCCCAGCGCCAAAATGCAGGTGGTTTTTATCGTTCGGGATTGGTTCATCCAAGGGCGGTAGGTCGGTATCGATCAGCAGGTGATGGTGGCCGGTATTCGGCTTGTCGACGCCTGCCGGTGCGATTCCGGCATTGCTCAGGCCCATGCGGACCCAGAAACCACGGGACGAGACTGTCTGACCGTCATACGGCCAAATGATGTAAACCCTGGCGTCCGGAGGCATGGAGTGGCGATCGGCAGCATGCCCGGACGCCCAGGTGAGTAACGCCAGACCCAGCGCAAATCCTGCCAACTTCATGCTTCCTCTCCTCCTGATGGGTTGGCATCGCCTCAAACCGAGCTCTGCGGCCTCGTTCAGCGGGCGAGACCGTTTCTCATTGGCACTAAAGCATGCGATGTAATTTCACCGCAAGGTGGATGTAACCGGATCAGCTGCGGCGGACCCGTGGCGCTGTCATTTCGGTGCGACCTCGATCGCAAGTGCGTCCACCGTGATGCTCTTGTCCTGGCTGCGTAGCTGGCCGAGCGCCGATTGCAGATCTTTCAGATAGGTGGCGCTCGGCTCATACGCCGGACGCTCTCGCGCGAACAGGGGTGCCGATGTCAGGATCGCGGTGATCAACTGATCGCCGTACGGCTTGCCGACCCGCCAACTGTCTATCGCATTCTGCTGCGATCCGTCGGTTGGACCAGCGAATAGGTGATGAACTGTACCGTCGTTGGTGAACCGGTCCAGAGCCATGCGGAGGGGGCGCCGACCCAGCGAAACGGCAAGCTGTGCAGAATCACCATCGGTCAGCCGCGCCTGCGTCGTCGGTCGCGACAACACCCGGACGGACGACGCGACAAACGGACGCAGCAGGTCGAGCACGGGACAGAACGGACCATCGATCCGGCGCAGGCGCCAGCTCACTGCAGCGCCCGGTACGGCTGCTTCGATCGAGCGCTGAAGCATGGCCTGCAATTCCAGTTGCGACGCGATCCCCAGCGCCGATATGCCCCGCAACACCACCCGCTGCGCCGTCGTTACATCGCTGGCGAGTATCGAACACGGCGCCGCTGTGACAATGCCGTCGACCTGCCGGTGCAGCGGGTCTGCCTGATCGACCGACGGCTGCCTCGTCGCTGGCGGGACCGCGGCTAACGCCGCCGGCGTCGGCCTCTGCTGCATGGGACCGGGTGATCGCGCAGGAGGGTTCGGGGCCGCAGCGAGACCGCCACGCTGAGGGGTGTTGGATGGCGGATAGTGAGGATTCTCGGCGGATTGGCGCGACGCATGCGGGACCAACATCAGCCATGCCGCCAACGCGGCCGCCGCGGCGCCCGCTGCGCCGATGGGCCACAACCAGGTGGGTATTCCGCGCGGAGAACGCCGCGATGCCGCCGTCGCCACCACGACACCCTGTTCGGGTGAGGGCGACGCGGCGGGCCGTGCTGGATGGTGTGCAGCGACGGTCGCTTCACACTCGTCAGCGCGCTCACTTTGTGGCGCGGCTGCAGGCAGAGATGTGTCCTGCAGCGCAGCACGCAGCGCGTCATCGAACGCCGCTGCCGTCTGGAAGCGGTCGTCCGGCTGTTTGGCGAGCGCCTTGGCGGTGACCGTGTCGAGGTCGCGCGACAGTGTCGGTGAGAGGTCCGACGGTCGCGCGGGCTCCAGATGCACGATCCGATGCAGGATCGACGCCTCGCTGCCCTGGAACGGACGGCAGCCCGTCAACATCTCATACAGCACGACACCGGCTGAATAGAGATCGGTCCGCGCGTCCACTGGCTCGCTGAGTACTTGTTCCGGCGCCATGTAGGCCGGGGTGCCAATCACCGAGCCAACGCGTGTCAGGCCGCTGGCCTCGAGATGGGCAATTCCGAAATCGGTGATCTTTATCTCGCCTTCCGACGAGAACACCACGTTTCCCGGCTTGATATCGCGATGAACAACGCCCCGCTGATGACTGTGGCGCAATCCGGACAGCAAGCCTTGCATGATGCGTCCGATATCGGCGAGCGGCAGGGGCTCGCGATTTGCGAGCAGGGTCCTTAACGACGGCCCCGGCAGATACTCCATGACGATGTAGGCGCTCGATTCAGTTTCACCGTAGTCGAAGGCGGTGACGATGTTCGGGTGGTGCAATCGGCCGGCGGCCTGCGCCTCGCGCCGGAACCGCTCCTGCTGCTCCTTGCTGTACTCGTCCGTCTCGAGGAGCGGTAGAACCTTGATGGCCACAGTGCGGGCAATCTGCGGATCCCAGGCCTCGTACACGGTGCCCACCGCGCCACGGCCGATCGTTGCGCGGACCTCGTACTTACCGAGCTTCCAGACTTCCATCCCGTCCCTCGGCGCCCGATTACACCGCATGTTTGATTGCCTGGCTCGATTTAGCAACATTTAGACCAGCGCCTCACGACCAGCGCCATCCGAGCGCCGCCCCGAGGGCATTCGGCAGTCGCGCGCACCCCAAGCGCACCCGGTTCAGCACCTCGCTGTAGCGGGTGAAGCCCACCTGCCTCGTCGCCAAGCTCATGCCCCACAGCTCCTTGATGACGGTGCGTTTGCCGGGCGCCGGAACCGCATCGATTAGCGCCAGGACGTGCTGCAAGGTCGGGACGGTAAAGGTGGGCTGGAACACCGCGAGCCAGGTGCTCAGCCCGGCGGGAAATGCGCAAAGCCAGGCTCTGAAACTGTCCTGTCCGGACGTGCCTCGCGCCTCGGTTACATCACCATCGACCGCCCGGCTGCGAAATCGTTCATTGTTCTCTCGCGTCCCCCACGAAGAGCGGCGGTAATGGACAGTCAAGCATATCACAAATGGCGCGGAGCAGCTCCGCCTCACGGACACTGACCTCTTGATTCGCGAGAATGCATGCCGTGCAGGCGATGATGATCCGGCGCTTGATGGCCGGGGTGGATTGGTTGAGCGTCTGCAGCGCCGCGTCGAATTCGGCGAGGGAGCATTCCTCGCGGGGCGGCAAGCGGTGGGTATGGTCATCGCCGATGTAGCCGCGCATGCCGACATCGAAAGCCGAGGCGGCCTGGTCGGGTTCAGACTGGCCTTCCCAGGCCAATAGCGCCAACACCGTCGCCACCGGGGGCACCAGTTTTTGCGGAGAGCCGTGCACCGGACGCGTCTGACGCCGCGGCAGGAATTGGGCGTCGAGATGGCGATGCAGCACACAGCGGAGCGTGTACTCGAACAGGCTCAGCCGCCGGTCAGCGAGCATGAGCAGTTCGACCTGGGCGCGGAAAGTCCGGTACTGGTGAGGCGACATCTGCCGCAGGGCCGGCATGGCCAGGTCCAGGAGGGGCAGCCGGTATGAGTCCGGCAGGGCCTGGACAGGGGCAACCAGCCGCAAGGTTTCGGCGAAATCCTGCGGCTCAACCCCGGCCTCCAGCCGGGTCAGCTGGAGGTCGCGCAGGTCCGGCCGCGCGTCCAGGAGAAGCGCGTAGACCATCGCGTGAGCACTGAACGGCTCCTGGGCGGCGGCCCGGAGCAGGTCGGGCATGCCCTGCTGCAACGCTTGGGCGTAGCTAATTTCTTGCGGATCGACCTGGCCGACCCGGGACGCGGCTTCATCCGCGAACGCCAAGACCGGCGCCGGCACCTGTGGCAGCCCCGGTAACCTCGGGATCCCGGCGAACGGCGGAACGCTGCCGCGGCCGCGCTGTTGGCGTCTTTCCCGCTCGACACTGACCGGCCGCACCTCCGGGAACTGACCGCTGAACTGGGGATCGAGCCGGCGGATGCGCTCGACGAGAGGCGGGTGGGTGGCCAGCAGTCCGAGGAGGCCCTGGTCGGCGAAGGCATTGGCGAAAAACATATGAGCGACTTCGGCGGCCTGCGGCGTGTCGATGCGTGACCCCTCCGCCAGCCCGCCGATCTTCTTAAGTGCCCCGCCGATGCCGTCGGGGTTGCGCGTGAACTGGACCGCGCTGGCATCGGCCAGGTACTCGCGCTGGCGAGATACCGCCGCCATGATCAACCGACCGAAGAACGCTCCCACCAGACCCAGCACAAACACGCCCAGGCCCAGCAGCACCATACCGCCGCGAGACTCACCTCTTCCCGACGACCGTCCGCGGGATGTGAACATGAGAAGGCGGCCGATGATCGACAACACCATGATCCCGAAGATCAGGCCGATCAGCCGGATGTTGAGCCGCATGTCGCCGTTGAGGATGTGGCTGAACTCATGGGCCACCACGCCCTGCAGCTCGTCGCGGGTCAAGTAGTTGAGGCAGCCCTGGGAGACGGCGACCACGGCATCGCCCGGGGCGTAGCCTGCAGCGAAGGCATTGATGCCAGGCTCCTCCAAAACATAAACCGGGGGCACCGGCACGCCGGCGGCGAGGGCCATCTCTTCGACCACGTTGAGCAGCTGCTTCTGCCGCGGGTCGGTGGTCGCGCCGGGAACCTCCTTACCGCCTAGCATCAGGGCGACGGCGCTGCCACCGGATGAGAGCTGGGCCACCTTGAACGCGCTGGAAATGCCGACCACAAGGCCCACTCCCAGTGCCGCGACGAGGAGGAGGTCCGGGTGCCACAGCGACACGGGCTCGTGGGCACTTTCCGTGCTGAGCCACAACAACAGCCCGTACACCAGCGCGATCAGAATCAAGATCGCCAAGGCAAAATAGACCACCAGCTGGAAGGTCTTGCGTCGGGCCGAATCCTGCTGTTGGAAGAAACTGGGGACCATGGTCAGAGCGGCTTTTGCAACATGGAACGGAGAGAGCCGCGGCGCTTCGGGGTCACCGCAACGACACTTTGGGCGCTACCCGCTCGGCCTCTGCGGTTTCGAGCAGCGCCGCCTCCTTGAAGCCGAACATGCCGGCGACTGTGACGGCCGGGAAGACCTCGCGCCGGATGTTGTAGTTGGCAGCGGCGTCGTTGAACGCTTGCCGGGCGAAGCCGACCCTGTTCTCGGTCGCGGTCAGCTCCTCCTGCAGCGCGAGAATGTTCTGGTTGGCCTTGAGGTCCGGGTACGCCTCGGACAGCGCAAAGAGCCGGCCCAGGGTGCCGCCCAACTGGGCCTCAGCCTGGTTAAGCCCCCTCATGGCGGCCGGGTCGGTGGGGTTGGCAGCGGCTTTCTGCTCGGCCGCTATTGCGCTGTTGCGCGCTTGGATGACTGCGTCAAGCGTCTCCCGTTCGTGGCCCATGTAGCCCTTGACGGCTTCGACCAGGTTCGGGATCAGCTCGTATCGGCGTTTGAGCTGCACATCGATTTGGGCGAAGGCGTTCTGGAAGCGGTTCCTGGCGACCACCAACCCGTTGTAGATGCCCATGAGCCAGAGTGCGAGCAAGAGCCCGACGCCCAACAGCACAAGCAGCACGACCACGACGGAACTCATTGGCCCTGACCTCCGACGAAAAGGACTGTTTCACCGGGCGCCGACTGACGCAAGACTTACCGCATAAAACCCTACCGGATGGACGTCTCGCGCCGGTGGTGTTGTAACCGATGGCCGATCACCGTGCCCTCGGGCACATTCAGATCAGCTAAACAATTGGACGTTAGCGGCAACACTGGTTGAGTATAGTCGTGTAGCGCGACAAGCTAGAGACCGTTGATCAGGATGGATTCTACGACCGCGTTTGATAGGCATGATCTTAGCTGCAGAACGACGCTAGCAAAACTTGAGACAAGGTGTCAATGTATAACCAAGACTGCATCCGCTGGCTTGCTCTTATCGAATTTCGTAGCCCATGCGTCCGAGCGCGAAGCGCCGACGGGCCTACGAGCGATAGACGACCGGTGCGGCGCATCGTCGGATATCAGGCGTCACCGGTGGCGCAAAGATTGACGGCGACGGTCGTCGTCCTGTTCCCAAGGTCGCATTTGCAGCGTCATCTGGCCAATAGGCGGAGAAATGACTTCCCCTCGCCTGGGACAAGACATGCCCCTCAAACGCCGAGCCGCGGAACTGCGTTCTTGTTCAGTTTGTGCTGGCCACGGATGCAGCGTCGAATTGTGGTCCGGCCGCGCTGGATGCGCGTGGTGAGCATGAGCCCGCGCATAATCGAGGATGCGCCGGGCGTGATCGATCGGTCGCCCGTCACGGACGGTCGCCGACAAAGTGCTCAGCTTGCAGTGTCCGTAGGATTTTGTGCGCGGTCCCACTATACATCCCGCGGCGCGCGTGGTCTGGCTCGCGTTTAGGTGGCGGCTCAGACGGAGCAGCGCGCGGAGACTTTTTGCGGTGGCATCGACCGCACCGAACTTTACCTTTCGGTTCGTCTGCCGTGCTGGCCTGGGCATTTTCATGGGCGCGGAATGGCCGGCCAGTGCGGCCTTGGCGATGGAGGCGTGGCCCGCACGTGCACGCGGCTTCATGAGCGGTATGCTGCAGGACTCTTGGGCGCTCGGCTTTCGGCTCTCGAACGCGATCTATGGTCTGCTCTACAAACGTCTGGGGTTGGCGCGGCATCCTATGGATTGGCATCTTTGCGGCGCTGGCCGTTGCTCTACGTGCGCCGGTTCGTCAAGGAGCCCGACGTCTGGAAGCAGAACCGCGAAGCGCGGCACCCGCAAAATACCGAGTTCCGTGCGCCACTGCTCGAGATTTTCCGGCTGCGCATGCTGCCCAACAGGCTGACAACATGTCTCTCGATGGCAAGCGGGTTTGTAACATATCACACGGTCTTCGGCCTGTTCGCCACACATCTGCAAAAGGATCTTGGGTTCTGGCCTGGAGCAGTGGCGTTGCCGATCGCTCTGGCAAACGTTAGCACGTTGCTCTCCCTGCTTCTTCGGAGCGGTCGCCGACAAGCTTGGCCGACAGGGTTGGCCGACGTCGGGCAATGATCATTCGGGCGGCTATCGGCATTGTCGTCATGCCGTTTTATCTCGGTTCCTTCATGACGAGCTTTCCTGTTCTTGTAACCGCATTCACCATCCAAGGCCTCTATGTGGGTGCGATTTACGGCCGGAACCCGAGTTATCTGAACGAGCGGATTCCGGGTGAGGTTCGGGCGACCGCCGCCGGTTCCTGTTATCACCAGGGCGCAATCTGGAGCGGTCTCTGCGGCCCATTGCTCGGTGCTTGGGCGCCAAGCGCCGAGGGTTTCGCGATCCCGATGCCGATCACGGCATCGGTTGCGCTCGTGGTATTCATCCTTGCGCTGCTCGCCGGCCCGGAAACCAAAGGAAAAATCCCGCCCCCAGATTTGGCGGTAATCAAGCCCGAACTAGCGGCGTAGCGACGTCGTCGGTCGGGCGCCGGCGAACGAGCTACGAAGACAGCCCCGTCAAAACAAGGCGGCGGCGAGGGCTCCAAGGAACAAACAGCGACGCCCAACGACACCGCCCTTCGGGACGACATGTTCGCGCCTCGAGTCATTGCCGATCTCATCGACGACGACAGCGGGCGGCGTGACGACGTTTGGCGGCGCGACGACGAGGGCGTGCGTTGGGACGAGAAGCACGCGTTGTGGATGGTGAGACGCCACGGCGGACCTGCCGTCAATCAATCGGAAATGCGCGCGCAATTCGATCGGCTGGTTGGCCGATCCCGGGCACTGAAACACTCCCGCCCGCCCGATGTTCGACTCCCTGAGCGGGCTTTCTGGCACAATCGCCGGAGCAGCGAACAAAATCCAGCGCAACATCGCCGCAGAACATGGCCTCGGCATGTCACGGAACTGACGGCAATCACTGTCGCGTCCGTTCGGCTGACATGTCATGCTTGGTGCCGCGCATCATCAACCTGCCTGCCATTTGCCGGCCGAGGAAACCGCACGATGACCGAGGACGCTCTCGCCGCGTTGACCGTGTTGGAATACCCGGACAGCATCGCCATTCGATATTGCGGAAAACTGTTCGCCGCCCACGGCGCACGTGTCATCCAGGCGGCAGAGCCTTGCACGGTGGGCGTGGGTTACGGCGGCGCGGCAAGCGAGGCGTTCGCCGCGTGGCTGGATCAGGGCAAGCTGCGGCATGCCGCAACCGATCGTGCGCACGCGGACCTGATCATCTCGGCTCGTCCGGTCTCCGCCAACGGTGCGCTGCATCTCGCACTCACCTGGTTCAATCCGAGCGGACCATATCGGGACTGGCACGGTACCGATGCCGTGATCCAGGCGCTGTCCGGTGTCGCGTTCAGCGTTGGCAACACCGCAGGCCCGCCGTTGCTGCCGCGTGGTCACGCGCCGCAACTCATAAGCGGGGCGACCGGGTTCATCGCCGCGCTGGCGGGGCTTATCGGGCGCGGCAACGGCTGGCGCGGAGAGCATGTCGAGGTGGACGCGCTCTCTGCCAATCTTTGCTTCATGGAAGCGCAGGTCGCGACGCTGACGCTGACCGGGGACAAGGCGCTGCGGCGCGGGATCAATCGGTTCTCCACCTATCCCGGCGGCATCTATCCCGCAGCCGACGGCTGGATTGGCGTCACCGCGCTGACCCCGGCGCAATGGACCGCATTCTGCGACATGGTGAGCCTGCCGGAGCTCGGACGCGAGCCGCGCTATCAGCTGATCACCAACCGCCTCGCAGATTCCGCGGCGCTTGAGCCGCAACTTGCCGAGGCGTTGGCACGCCGTCCCGCCGCATATTGGCTGGAGGAGGGCCAGCACCGCCGCATTCCTATGGCGCCTGTGCCCGACCTCGCGGCGCTTGTGCGCACCCCGCATTGGCAAGAGCGCGGCAGCTTCGCGCCGATCCGCGGCATGCCGGACGTGATCGGCCCGGCGATGCCGTTTCACTTTCATCGCCTTGGCACCGGGCACCCGCAAAAGCCATCGCGATCGGCCGACCACGCGCTGCCGCTCGACGGGATCAATGTGCTCGATCTCTCGATGGGCTGGGCGGGGCCCCTGGCCGCACGGCACTTCGCCGACCTCGGCGCCGACGTCCTGAAAGTCGAATCCTGCTCCTATTTCGATTGGTGGCGCGGATGGGACGGCGAGATGAATGCCGATCCGCCACCTTACGAAACGCGGCCGGCGTTCCTGATGGTTAATCGCAACAAGCGCGGCATCACGCTCGACTTCAAAACCGACGAAGGCCGCACGCTGTTGCGGCGACTGGCAGCGTAATCGGACGTGCTGATCGAGAACCACGCGCCCGGCGTGCTCGACAAACTTGGCGTGGGGGCCGCGGCGCTGGCGCACGCAAATCCCGGGCTGATCGCGCTGTCGATGGGCGCGTTCGGCGCACGCGGGCCGTGGCGCGGGTTCCGGGCCTATGGCTCGACCGTGGAACAAGCGTCCGGGCTGCCCTTCGTGAACGGCGACGCGGAGGATCCACCGACGATGCAGCACGTCGCGTACGGTGATCCGGTCGCGGGAATCTTCGGCGCGATAGCGTGTCTGATCGCGCTTTACGCCAACCGCCGGCAACGGGCCAGCACGTGGATCGACCTCGGCCAGGTGGAGTGCCTGTTTCAACTGGGCGCGGACGCGATCATCGCGCAGTCTCTGCGCGCGGAACCGCTGCCACGTGAGGGTGACGCCCATCCTGGCTCGCTGCTGCGACTCTGCCTTCCCGCTGCGGGCCAGGACGAGTGGCTTGCCGTTGCCGTCGAGACCGAGAAGCAATTGCAGGCGCTGTGCTGGATGTTGGACGTAGCGGCGGATCAGATCGGCCGTGCGCTGACGGATTGGAGTGTCGTGCGAGACGCGCAGGATGCCGCGCGGGTGCTGCAGTTCGCGGGCGTGCCCGCCGCGATCGTGCGTCCGGCCCACGACCTGCCGAACGATCCGCAGTTGCGGGCGGCCGGTTTCTGGCAATGGCTGGAGCGGCCATTCATCGGCCGGCACTCGGTGCCTGCGGCGCCCTACCGCCTGGATGGCGTGGCCCCGCCACTCGCCCGCCCGGCGCCAACACTCGGGCAGCACAATCAGGAAGTTCTAAGCGAGCGGCTAGGACTCGGTGCCGCGGAACTGGACCAGCTCGAACACAGGCGTGTCATCGGCACGCGCGCGGCAACGCGGGCGGCTGAGCAATGACCAAAAAGAACGTGCCCATCACAAAGGTTTTGATCGCCAATCGTGGCGAGATTGCCATTCGGATCGCCCGGGCGCTGGCGGATCTCGGTCTGCGCTCCGTCGCGGTTAATTCGCGCGACGACGCGCGCTCGCTCCATGTCCCTGCTGCCGACGAGGTACAGGAACTGCCAGGCCAGGGCGTGGCGGCGTATCTGGACGCCGATGCCATCATTGCGGCGGCGAAGGTCAGCGGCTGCGATGCCATCCATCCGGGCTAC
>Ga0123355_10019564_pt1 | contig 10778 bp, 5 predicted proteins | sample TergutEmb28metaG_3_FD_89872 | JGI IMG/M metagenome (GOLD analysis project Ga0123355, IMG submission 89872) | Embiratermes neotenicus P1 segment gut microbial communities from Petit-Saut dam, French Guiana - Emb289 P1 | ecosystem: Host-associated > Arthropoda: Insects > Digestive system > Gut ...
GGGGGGGGGGGGGTGGGGGGGGGGCGGGGGGGGGGGGGGGGGGGGGGGGGGGGGGGGAATTCCCATTAGAAGTAATGGAAACCATACAATGAGATCCTCTTCATGTACGGTATATGTACATAGTTATTACATTATTATTACCGAGAATTAAGAAACAAACAACTTGGCGTCGGTTCTTATCCTCTTTCCACGATCTCAAATTAATTTAGACGAAGGTCTTTAGTAAACTTTTTGGCACCTATTTCAGTCCACAAAGTAGCATTTTCTTTAATTTTTGCAGGATTGTCACCAACTGAACCTACTGCACTCTTGACTTAGCTAAGAGAGCGACAGGTGTTTACAATCCATTCACCTTTTCCAAGCCTATTTCTTATGTCTAATTTATCTTCAGCCTTTCGCTGTTCTTTCATTGGAATTGAACTAAGGGAAGTAGATTTACTTTACTGACTTATGGTGACAGGAAACCCCCGTTAAATTGAGGCAAATAAACACATCAGAAACTATCACTGTGAACACAAAAATAAGGGTACTCTCAGTGAAGCAGTTTATTGCAAGTTCACTCCCTCCCAGCCCTGTTCGACGCCGTGAATTTGTACACATTCGACATGATCCTAGTGTGCAGCCAATCCAAGGACGATAAACCGAAAATTAGGATACTAATCACGAAATGACGTCAATTTTTAGTGTTCTTATGGCAATAAGGCGTAAAATTAATGTGGGCATATGAAGAAGTGGCAGTAAATATACAAATTTAAGTGGCTGTATATCCTAAAATAAATGCTGTACTGTTACAATTATTATATAATTTTAAAGCCTGTACACTACAATTTAGTATCAGGCTTCAAAATGAACGCGTCGTTTAAAATTACTCCTCGGAGGATTTTAAGAGCCGTATGGAATTTTTATAAATCTTACTGGCATAGCAGGACGACAGTACTAAATTGGTGAAGAGCACTCTGTAGATATACAACAATTACAATCAACAAGACTCGGTAAACTGGAAAAATAAATTGAAGATATTTTAACCGCTATTCACCTTGACGTCCTAAGGAAAATTGTTGAGTCTTTGTCTACCAGGATGCAGCAGTGTGTGCGCGCGAAAACTGACGTTATTTAATACCCAATATTAAATGGTGCTGTTTGGTCTTTGCTGAGGGCGCTTGCGAATAGGCTGCTGAGGATAATACTTGGTCCTATGAGGGCTAAGATAACAAGGGAGTAGAGGAAACTACATAATAAGGGGCTTAATGATCTCTGCTCCTCACGAAATAGTATTAGAATGTTCAAATCGAGAAGAACGAGATGGACGGAGCATATAGAAATTCATTCAGGGTTTTGGTGGGAAAGCTGACGGGAAGATACTACTTGGAAGACCCAGGCGTAGATGGGAGGATAATATTAAAATGTATCTTCAGTAAGTGGGGTGGGGGCATGGACTGGAATGATCTGCATCGGTATAGGGACAGATGGCGGGCTGTTGTAAACGCTTTAATGAAACTTGGGATTCAGTAAAATTAGGCGGGGGATTTTATGACTAGGAGAGAACCGCCTAGCTTCTCAAGAAGGACTCTGCTCCATGGAGTAAGTATGTAAATAAGTTAATAAGTAAGTTGTGGCCTTTAAATTACGCAAAAATTGTGACAATATAACATTCCTTTTAGGCGATAAAGTAATCTAACATTGTGTGTTTACAAGCACTCTGTACGAATGTCTCTACTCCCTGTGCTTCGTTAAACTTAATCACTCTTGACTGCAAATTCGTAACAGCTGAAAGGTTTCGTAACTAACCCTGACTAGGAAATAGCCAAACAGCTTTATCCCATCCTCGTTCCTTTACCGCAGTGGTGGTAATGGCGCCCTACCCTGAAACCATGCGTGTGCTTGAAGTTAATAATTAGAACAGTGGAAAATAAATTAGTATCTTTTTTTTTTAAATGATTCATGGTCATATACTGATAATTTCTTGCGGGAAATAACAAACAATTGCACGCGCAGTTATGTCGGTTTAATGTTTTATAATCAGTTAGCCTCCCAGGTTTATCTTTTTGTTTTTTAAGTTACATAAAGATGTACACATACATGCATACCTACATATATTTCCCAGCATACAGTTCGTGTATTAGCATATATATATATATATATATATGCAATCAAAGGCACAACTGGAATAAATCACCTTAAATCCATTTTATAGCCTGACATTCTCCTCGCCCTGCATGTAAGATTATACACGATAAAACGTAAAGATACTATCGTGAATGTGTGGACAAAAATATCGCAAAACTAATTTAACCCTTAACCCGCTAACGTGGAGTATAGGGTGAGCTCCTAATAGTGCCAGAAAATGGCAGATGGGATTTAACTCGGCGTTTAGAGGGTTAAAGAATGATACCAACCACTTGAAAAATATTCGATTATTAGCACATTTAACGACGTCGTTTTACAGATTGCGTACAAGAAGTTTTGAGCGACAATTTGGAAATGTCGCGAAAAGAAGGGATTGTAACACTTCTAAGGCAATGTGTTAGGCGTGGCTTCAGGCTTCCACCGCCTTGTAAATGAGATCTTCGCTCTTCTGCGACGTTCCGCGGAGTAGATTGGTAGTTAGTTACCAACGATTTGGGATAACCTACAGGTCCCATCTTCAAAGGACAAGCAGTCCAAGAAGAATTGCTTGACCCTTGGAATTGGAACAGATAGGTTTTACCGAAACGTCTGTAACTACCAATCTACACTGCGTAATATCGTAGCAGAGCGAAGACTTAATGTGATACAGTTTGTCCGTAATGACTAAGGAAACACACCAATATGCTCAGGTTAGCGACCGTTTGGGACTAAATTAGACTGATTCCAGGAGCTACATAATTTAAGCAGAAGTACTAGTAGTAATGGGCCTCCGGTAGCACAGTGGTTAAGGTGTTGTGCTACAAATCAGAAGGTCGCTGGTTCGATCCCAGCTGGTGTCAGTAGATTTTTTATTGACATAAAATCCTTCCGGTCGCACTATGGCACTGGGGTCGACTCGGCCTCTAACGGAAATGAGTACCAGGAGCATTTCCTGGGGGTAAAGCGGCCGGTGCGTAAGGCTGATAACCTACCACCATCCTGTGTCGTCACGAAATCTGGGATCCTTAACTTCCTGGAAACTTCTGCGCCCCTCCGAGCTTGTAATGGGACTGCTTTATCTTTACCTTTACTAGTAGCAAATACTGCGGTATGAAATTGAAGCTTCTTATGCTTCAAGAGTGGCAAATCTGAGTTATGTTTATTTCCTTAGCAATGCCTAACAATGCCAAGTGAGCAGAAAACCCCGACGCTGTGTTACTGACAAAAGTTTTGAAGCTGGATGGACACAATATTATAACATTCCAAATTTGAAATTTCAATACCTGCATGCCTGCGGTTTGTACATCCTGAACTTCAATGACAGTATTTCGTCGCTGTATTTTAATACGCATTTCTACCAGGACACAACTTTAAATGTTTCCCAAGTCGGAGGCAATTGCACAAACACTTGTATTAGCTTTCATGCTTTCACTGTATATTTGGTTAAAACAACGGTCTTCTGGGTTGTTATACTGCTTACGATCATGTTTCTTCCTACATTCGGAGATATGTTCTACGTCCTTCTTCAGGATATTAGTTCACTCAGGCGGATGTTGAGGTGACTGGTGTGAGGTTACGTCGCTCTGATATGCCTATGTACAGTAATAATTGTGATTAATCATAAGCACAGAGAGACGGGTCGACAGCTTTTTACCGAACCAATGGGGACTGGCTGTTCGAAGTGGAACCAGTACCTGAATCAAACTGTCACCATGAATAAACTTCTTATCCTACACCTGTGTAATGACCTAGAAAACCATCATTTGAGTATATAAACGTATTTATCCTGTCTAAAGAATCTCAAACGTCAACTTTGGTTACCAGGAATGGAGCAGTATAAATTTGTATACTGACCACACCGATAACAGCTAAGTGTTTTCCATGGACGCGTCGAATTCATTGTACACCCTATGTTATTTTGGCGAAAGGGTTTAGGTGTACGTGTGATGGTGAATATTGATTGAGAGGCTTTGGGTACCAATATTAGGAGCAGGAGATTTCTAATTTAAGCCTGACGATCAGAATAGCTTACATGAGTTCTATAATATTTTTATCTTACTTATTTTCTCAGTTTTATGATAAGTGTAGTCGTGCTGAGTTTTTAATTAAATTGGCCCTTAAATCACAGGGAATATTTTGCTATGATCAACCATGGTCACTTACTATAATTTTCATTTCCATAAAACGAGAGAATAAGTTAAGATCTCACAGAATGATTCAGATTAGTGATTTATGGACAAGATAGTCTGAATATGACTATAGAATTATTATTTCGAGCACCACATTATGTAACTTTTTGCATACATGTCTCCATAATGTAAATTGGGTTCTTTCCATATTTTAATTATTTTGATTGTGCCAAAGAGCTAGAAAGTACTTTGAGGCATCGAATTTGCATTCGGAAGGTAGTCCGCTGGACTGTATGTCGGGTTACCCAATCTAGACTGAGGTTTCTCCTACTTTCACTAAGTTTGTCCAAGCGAATATCGACTACTTACAAATGGGCCACAAAAGTAAAGCTGAATTTGTCCCTCTAAAAGCCATAAAATCGTACAGTGAGGGGGAACAGATGGTTAGCACCACTCATTCTTAACTTCATAATTCGATGGAAGTGAGTGGTAAGCCTCACGTCCCGGCCGCTTTACCCACGGGAAAATAAGCCCCATTATACATTGAATCGGGGTCTGGGTGGGTCACAGTCTGGTTCTGAACGTTTTGAGCAAGTAATAAACAGCTTGTTCCAGCCGGGATCCGGATTCTAGGTTGTTCAACCCCTAGCCTAGTCATTGTATTGAGCAGTTACCCTACATCTTAAGTGGGCCACAAACATCATTTAATATCTTTGCCCTTAATTTTTCTCAATCATATTTCTTTCTCATGACATTCTGTTCAGTTTAAAACAGTCTTCGAATAAACTAAGTACCAATCACTTCCTCATTAGGAGCCCTCTTCAAGGCCGAAGAGATTCCAAGTCGCACTTGCTCATTCCTCAACTAGCTACTCTAGTTTCGATAGTTTTTTACTAGAGTAAAGTAAATGAGATACCAGGCAGCAAATTGTCGGTAATATCAAACAGAGATTTACTTTGGTGAGTGGAAATCTGCTTCCATGATACCGAATTTTTTTCGGAATGGAAGGTCCATTCACATATTTGTTAATATCCTATTTATTTACATTGTTATTTCTATATTTTGGTAACAATGTGACAAGCAAAACCCATTTTAAGAAGTATAAATAAGATATATTACAAATAGGTGAATTCAGTCTCTACAGTAGACTTTTCTTATCTGCAATACAACACGAAAGTTCGAAATGATTTGGCAACAGACTGAAAGTTTGGTTTCTGTTGGCAAATGTACCAAATCCAAAATGTGAAATTAATTATGAACGGCAAGAATTTTATTTTTAAGAGTCATTGTCTTAATTTATTAGTTTAATCCATATAAAATACTTGTTTTATCATTTCTTTATTCATTGTAATATGTAACTTAATACGTAAAAAAGGAACTTATATAATGCGCATTGAAAGCAACTCACCATCAGTGCCATTTGTACCAGGATATCCTGGGATACCATTTAGACCCGGCGAACCGTTTATTCCCGGCAGACCGTCTAACCCGTTCCTGCCAGGAATTCCATCCAGTCCAGGTTCTCCAGGAACACCGTCCCGGCCATCAAGCCCAGGTGGTGCTGTAAGGTTGAGAATCGTTAATCAATATACATTCATCAACGTTTCGTGGTTCTTTGTGTCCACGCTTAAGAAATAAAAGTAATTCTCACAATAAAAACCAACGAGATGCACTAATTTCTCAAATTTATTTTTGGAATAGAACTCTGCGTGTTTCGGACAGTTTCTCTCTCTATCATCAAGAGTCTAACACTGCACACACAGCAATAAGTATATGTTATACTGTTTGCTAGCAAGCAGTCACCATAATCTGTATGAAATATACTTAATGCTGTGTGTACAGTGTTAGACTTCTGGCGATGGAGAGAGGAACTGTCCGAAACATGCAGAGTTCTATTCCAAAAATAAATTTGAGAAATTAGTGCATCTCGTTGGTTTTATTGTATGAATATGTCATGATGCACGGTCCTCTGAATGTGAAAATGAAAGTAACTTTTAGAACTCTTCTGGAGAGATTGTTAAAGAAAATACCCGCCTTTCTACCCACTACCAATTTCACAAGAAAGTGGCACTATATCTTATACAGAAACAGATGAAACCACCTAACACTCTCCCATTATAAATTCCAATGATATATTACAATCTATATTTATTTTGCGAAGTGATCTTTTCCCTTGGGTTTCCTGACTAATAGTGTGTAGTATTTCTCATCCTCTCCTTTCCCGCCATGCGTATCGCCCATCTTATTTTCCTTAGTTATATCGCAAGTAATATTTTATATAGTCCTCGAACACACCACTAGGAACGAAACAAGCAAACATTGCCGTTTGATGTCTCTAGGTGCCGTAGTGTCGCTATCTGCTGTGTCAGTCTGATAAGTATTACAGACATAAACATCTGCGTTTTTTCCACGGGACACGCGCGCACCCAAAAGGGGGCTGTCGGGCTTCAGGCCTCCCAAATTCCTCATCATCTAGCTAACAGGGATTTGGGCCACTTGTTGACCCGTTCCGTTCTAACACATCCGGAAGTCTCTTTAACTGTCTACTCTTGTTCCTTCTGACCGTTGGTGTTTAGTTTTTTATTACGTTACTTAATTTATTGTAATGTGTTGCAAATAGTTTTTTTTTCTCTGGGCCTGTATTTTGTCCACAACTGGGATTATATTCAGTTCCTTTGAAATCTTGGTATTCGTTTTATAATCTGTCCAAGTGTATCTTGATATTTGTCTCATATATTTCATCTCTGCTGCTGCTGTTATTCTTCTTGCGTCTCTTGCTACAATGATCCTATTTCCAGTACCGTATAACATTTTATTCTTGGTCTCTTCTGCCATCTTTCCTAAATATTGTGATTAAAATGGCATTTTTCCATTCAATGAGAATACAGATTTTGTTTACATGTTACTTAAAAATTATAGAAATCTCAGTTTGTAGTATTCTGGTGCGAACTTGTTTAACTCTGAATTAATGTTATTTTCTCCTGGGTTTTACCATTTTTCGTTAATTTTAAGGATTTTCCAAATTCAGCTGTTGTTATTAAAACATTATGTGATTGCCTAAATTCTATTCAAGTTGTGGTTCATTTATGTGTGTTGTGCTTCATAATTTTTTATAGTATTGAAGAAACATGTTTTTTTATACGTACGTGATTTTTTCCTTTATAGCCTTGCTCAATTGTTTTAAAATTTTGTACACTTTAGGTTGAGTCCGATGTGTCTCGTGCTCTAAATGTGTAGCAAATTCTTCCCAGGAGGCTCTGTCTACTTCTCACTTCTGTTTGGCTAGTGCTGCGTTTCTCTTGTATCCTGTGTTGTCTCGAGCTTCTTTGATGCAAACCATTTCTTATATGATGTTTCATTCGTTTCTGTTAATTGCTTTATTTGGTCATCTCATATTTTTAAATATTTTCCTCTGTCGCCTCTTTATTTTTCTTTAACTTTTGTATGCTGCTGATTTTTGTATGTTTTGTAAGTTTTCTCGTTCTTTCTCAACACCAGTTTCGTTTGTTTTTATGTTGTTTAAGTGAAGATTCAGTCTTTGTTTGCACAACAATTTTCTGCTTTCGTCAATGAAAAGTCTTGTTTTTAAAAATTTCTCCTTTCTCTACTGCAACTTTGTAATTTTTATGTAGCCCTCGAGGTGGGAAATTTACTTTTGGACACAATAAATAATGATCACTATCTAACCCAATGTTTCTGTAGACTCTATTGTCTTGTATTTATTACCTTTAAAGTTTTCACATTTGTTACAAAATAATCAATTACTGATTTGTGTCCTCTGGCTTCCAAAGTAAGTTTATGGATTGATTTATGCTTAAAATTTTTCATTATTTTGAAAGTATGGAAAGTGCAAAAATCAATCAGTTACTTTCCGTTGTAATTTAATGTAGCTTCTGCATTTGTACTCACTACGTTAGTGACTTTAATATCTCCTTCTCTGGCTTACACGTCCCCTGTGAACATTACGTAACCATTTTTATTCAATTTATCCAATACATTCTGTAGCGTTTAATAAAATTCCTCACTTAATTCTTCCCCGCCTACGTTTGGCACATATACTCCTAATATTGTTAGATTCGCCTGTGTGTTTTTAGCCTTGTTTCTATAATTCTGTCGCTCATACATTTCAGTTTTATATTTTATTTGTTATTGATGTATGGTTCCATATCATTACTCCCGACTGCTCTCTGGTGCATCTGGTATTTCCACTGCAAATAATGGCATAACAGTCTATTTAGTATATTGAAATTTCTTTCTGTAATTACTAGAAATGTAGTATTATTTTCGTTTAAAGTTTTTTTTCTAATTCTTCTTCATTTTCTCCTAGTCCTCTAACATTCCAAGTTGAATATTTAAATCCTAGTACCTTTTTCCGAGTCATCTTTTGGGAATAATCCGTCCGGTTTCTTCTTGTGAGACAGGCCAGTATTTAGAATTTTCCCTGAATGGGTTATAAGCCCATGCCAGGGTAATTCCAGCAGTAGGATTGCTACTTTAGCCTCTGAAGAGTCACGTTTCAGAATGGCATTTCCTCTAGTCCTGATGAAACAGTTATACCGCTATGACTCGTTCGTCATTGCGTCGTTTGTGGTAAATGGGGATACCACGACAAAGTAAGGATGACTGTTGGATAAAAAAGCTTATAGTATTACGCATCACTCACTACCCTTATACCCCTCCCCCCAAATATAGATTTAAAATATATATATTGTATATACTGTGATATCAGCTGTTTTAAGTGATTTAATCTTCAGTCAAAATCAGCCGCTGAAATCCATTGATGGCTAATATATTTGCATTTAAAAAAAAAAATAAGATAAAAGGTAGAAAGTCTTAGACAAAATTAAAAATCTAGGAGATTAGGCGTTAGATTAGTGCATGATAGTTGCCGAAAGCTATTATAAGGAAAAACTCTGTTCGTGTGTTCCTGCTGGAAAACCTGAAACTTTGCTATGTCATGGTGCAAGATATCGTAGCCTAGTGTCAGCCTGTCTTCAGTTGTATGTCTTAGCGGCAGTTACATTTAGCCCGCTGCCCTTACTATAGTGATTTCTAAGGAATACTGCCGTATAAGAGGCGAGCTATGCAGGGCGTGTGCTGTCTTCTCCCTCTCGACCGACACCCAGGATCGCGGTTTTGAAAGACTATGGGCACAGGTAGAAACCTGGCTCAAACAGCCCTACCAAATGTCTATAAATAAGGTTCAGAAAACCGTCAAACTGCAGAAAGTAAACCGAGTGGATTGAAGCATTTTGCACATGGGTTGACCCCAAAATTAGAAGTAACATTACAAATAGTCACGTCTTCATCGGAAGACTTGTCGTTGTGAGAATCTCATAAAAGGAAAGTGCTGTTGGGGTATTATATTATCAGCTTTTCAAAGGAAACATCTGTGTCTACCATCATATATAACTACCTTATTCCACTGTTGATGGCATCCAGTTTGTGTGCCTGTCCTTTCATTTGTGTCCTTCGGTAATACGTATAAGTCTTTTACTCACTGTCACGTTGTTATGGAACTGAATGAAATCACCATATTACCGCAGATAATCTCACTTCTAAGTTTCTACCATAGAAAGCGCAAATATGGCGGTTATGCATATTTCCAACATCGGAGCAAGAACAATATCACGCCATATGGGGGTCCTTGAATTTAGCGTATATCTAAAGACATATCTTTAGAAAATATGAAGATTGCGTTCATGTACTATATTTTCACAATGCAAAAGACGTAGGAGAAAGAGGGAATATGTATCAGTTTTGGATTCGCGTTGTTAATTCATGAATTATTTGAAATATTGTTCGTGAACTTTTGATGGAAGGTGCTGTCCGTGCCTACGAACTATGGGGAAATTAACAATGACGAAAGTAGACACGGTTAAATTTTTGAGGCTATACTGTTATCCGCGTAATTTATTTTGTTCATGTTATGCATTGGGAATAATTTGCTTACAGAAACGAAGGACCAAATAGCGTAATCTTTAATATACACTTTCTTGTATCCTCGGTGTGTAGACTTATATATCTAAAGAAAATAAGCTGTCGTCATATCTTACAATTCCTTTTTGGATCTGATATGCACTCACTCATATTAAAAGCCTTAATTTGTCTGAATATCTTCATTTATCACCTGGACCCTGCTGTTCGTTATAAAATTCTCATTTCAGAGGACTTAATTTTCCGCTTGTCAGTTCTGTTAACGGCTGGGTTTTCGCTACTATGCTTGTTAAAGCTGGTGATTCGTTCATGATGTGACAGAAATGTGGCTCAGTTCAGACCTTAATTTGATATTTTCCATCAAAAATTATTCCTGATAATTACTCTCATATTGAAAGTGGCGTCGTGTAATTTGGTAGGTGTGTAACAAAGTTTCGCAGGTAACTGCTGATTGCATATTGAAAAGGAACGCAACAAGATTCTCCGAAACTTTCGTACCATCTACCCAACCACACATAGAACTTCCCACGAGACAGAAATCTTAGTACTTATTCGTCAGAATCTAAAATATCCCAAAATTATCCAATTTCATAACAGGTCTATACA
>Ga0123355_10019567_pt1 | contig 10778 bp, 3 predicted proteins | sample TergutEmb28metaG_3_FD_89872 | JGI IMG/M metagenome (GOLD analysis project Ga0123355, IMG submission 89872) | Embiratermes neotenicus P1 segment gut microbial communities from Petit-Saut dam, French Guiana - Emb289 P1 | ecosystem: Host-associated > Arthropoda: Insects > Digestive system > Gut ...
ATAAATCGACTGAGAGACGTGACTCAAACAGCAATAAATCGACTGAGAGACGTGACTCAAACAGCAATAAATCGACTGAGAGACGTGACTCAAACAGCGATAAAGCGTCTGAAAGACGCGACTCAGACAGTGATAAAGCGTCTGAAAGTCGCGACTCAGACAGTGATAAAGCGTCTGAGAGACGTGACTCAGGCAATAATAAAGCGTCTGAGAGACGCACCTCTGACAGTGATGAATCAACTGAGAGGCGCACCTCAGTCAGCGAAAAAGTAGCAGAGAGGCGCACTTCAGATAGTGACGACGAATCTGTAAGAAGCGCGTGGACAGTTGCTGCCAGCGATGAACGTATCCAACAGGAGATACCTGGTGAATCTGGACCAAACGCATCTGCACCTGATAGCGGGGCTTCTAACGGTGGAGGAGCTTCTAACGGGGCTCCCGCTCCTGATGCTCCCGCTCCTGATGCTTCCGCTCCTGATGCTATGGTTCCTGATTTTCCAGCTGCTGCACCTCCTCCTGCTGGTGCACCTCCCGCTCCGGCTCCTCCTGCACCTCCTGCTCCGGCTGCTCCGATAGTCAGCCACATAGATCCTAATGATGCAGTGCAACATTTATTAGGCGAAGGAGTTGTTGCATCGAATATTCGCTTTGCTGGAGCCTTGCATAGTGTTGGTATATTCGAAGCACCCGAGGACACTATCCCCATCACAGAAGGTATAGTGTTATCTAATGGAAATGCCACTCAAATGTTTAATGGCGCTGTTACAGCTCTGCCAGGAGTAATAAATGAAGCCTTTCGCGATGAGGTGCGTGCGGATCTTCAAACTAAAGTACGCATTGCCGCTAACATGCCCTCTCTCACTGCTTCAGTTACTACTGCAGTACTCGAATTCGATGTAACACCCGACACTGAAAGTCTCGCGTTTACTTACTTCTTTATGTCGACGGAGTTCAACCAAGGGGTAAGTTTCAATGATATTTTCGCATTGTGGATATTCGACCCAACTATGGGGATGGATACCGGTGTGAATTTCATAAATGCTCATGATGGGATTTTTCACCATAATGTCGCCCGCCTTCCAAATGGTGAAATTGTAACTATATCTAATGCACGCGGCGGAGGTCCCGAAGTATTTAACAATAACGCAGTGACAATGCCGTTTGCCACTAGGGTCATTGGTAGTACGCATAACGGGATACCTCTTCACGCTAACGGCATCACAGAAGCTATGTATGCTGATGCAAGTGAATTAATGGATGGCAACGGTAATAAGCTTGTCGTGCCTGGCCGTACTTTGAGAATTCGTATGGCTATTGCTGACGTATCCGATACGGCAATGCGTTCAAAGGTTATTATCAAAGCGGGCAGTGTAAGTTTCCGCAGAGATGCCACAGGGATATTAGAGGATGATGGAACGGCCTCTGTTACAATTTTCCCAACTTCTACTGGGTTTAAATACCTGCTCATTTATCCAGAAACAGGGGAAATTGGTGGACATGGTTCGGTACTTGGCGCTGATGGGCAAACCCGGCTAATAACCGGCCTACAACCAGGTACGAAATATATCCTTACGAGGCTGCCTTTATCGGAATGGCCGGTGGGTTCTTATCCGACTTCGGAGGAGCTGCTCGCTATAGCAGCTGAACAAGGGCAAGAGGTTGTTACCCCAATACCACCGCCAAATCCAAACTATATAACGACTACAGACACAACGATTATTATAAACCCATCTAACCCGAATCATAGTTATGCGATTTGGGATCCCGAAACAAACTCGATCGTAATGATCAGCGATGGCGCAGTTGACGGATGGAAGCCGGGTAATGGCGGTCCCCTTATATTTAATAATTTGACACCAGGTAAAACCTACCAAGTTATAACTATCTTTGGCCATGATCCGGATATCGCCCTATTTGTTCTTCCAGGCACTCCGGCAGTAACAAAATTCACTACAGGATATGGCAATTATTATCCTGGCGAACCATCTACTACCTCCATAACAGTCTCACCAACTGTTCCTGGTTTGCAATATGCAATCGTTAATGAAAACGGTGAGGTTGTTGGCGTGTGGCAGCCAGGAAATGGCGGCGAATTAACCTTCGATGGTTTAACTCCAGGCGGGTTGTATAAGGTTATTAATTTACCTGGAGCTATGATGAATCCACCACTAAGCGGCTTTCAAGATAAACTTGGTGTGCTTATACTCGCCCCTATTCGTCCTGTCGATACCTTTAATGTAATTACAGGTGCGGGCTTAATATTAATTAAAAAGACAAATCCAGACGAAGAATATGCCCTTTATGACCCGGCAAGCAATATAGTTAACGGAGAATGGAAAAATCACCCTGACGGGTTCTCAATACTGTATCGTCCGCTGTATGGTGCCGTGGAATATAATGTGGTTAACAGGCTAAGGCTTCCTGAGCTTGGGGACATAATGCGAACATTCGTATTGCCAGGCGTGCGGTCAGTAACGCGGTTTTTAGAGAAATCAGGGGGTTATAACAGTGAAACCAACAAATCGTCGCTTACAGTGTATCCAACCAGTAAGGACTTCAAATATGCTGCTATAGATAGTAACGGCAACGTGGCAGGCACATGGTTGGTCGGCACAGACGACGAGTTGACATTAGGAGAGTTGACCCCCGGAGAATACTATGTTATTGCTGCTGTTGATGCAGCTTCAACGCCCAGTAACAGCGGGCATGAAGATATACTGGGCTTGCACGTAATGGCACCGACCTCAACCGTATCCGAGGGTACCATTAGCAGGTCATACAATTCAATAACTATTTCAGGTACCAGCTCCAGCAGGGAATACGCCGTAGTCGATCCTGTAACCGGTCAAGTTGAAGCGGGCGTATGGTATCAAGGCACAGGCGGAAAGCTTTCTTTTGGGCCACTTGTGTCAGATAAAGAGTATTTAGTGGTTACCCGAGCGCTGGATCCAGGTGCCGATGTAAGGGTCTTTTCTGTGCCTTCGACCCAGCATGGCACACTGACAAGAACCGATCCCGGTCGCAATAGTAATCTAACATTAAATATTGGCGATACTGTTTGGAAAGATCTTGCAGCTGGCGCAACCCTAGTTATTCCGGAAGGGACACAGAATGCGATGCCTGTACCCGGAAGGCAGTTGATAGGCTGGAACGACGGTGCAAGGATGTTAAGGGGCGGGCAGATTTATGTCATGCCGGAAAGAAGTGTTACCTTTACCCCTGTGTGGGAATCGGCCCATAATATAACCGGTTCAGTAGTCCTTGGTGAAGATTCGACTCCTATAGTAGGGGTAAACTTAAAGCTAATGCGAGGAACGCAGGTAATAGCAACAACCACGAGCGCTGCGGATGGCACCTACTCTATCACTGATATAGCTAACGGATCTTATAACCTTGTAGCTGAAAGAAACGATGGCACGGTAGTAACAAAGTTTATTACCGTTGACGGCTCACATGTTGTTGGCTCGGCTGCGTCCGTTAAGATGCCAGTAGGCATAAAGAGCAGTGTTGTCGACATTGCCCCTCTTACCCCAGATATAGTGGCAGGCGATGTGCTCACGCTGTTTGATGACGATAATATTTTCCGTCCGGAAGATCAGCAGGTAGTTGATTCCAGCGGCTCTGTAAGCCTTGCATTCATGGCAACATTGATGGAAGAAGAGGTTATACGGCACGACGCAGAAAAAATATGGGATGAAATGGCTGGAAGCGAACACAGCATAATCAAGCTGTTCGATTTCAGGGTCGAGAAGAGGGTACAACGGGCACTCAGCGATGAAGTTTCCATAACTATTATGCCAGTAACAAAAGACATTATGGAGATTATTATTCCATTGCCTGTTGATTGGCATGGTATTGCCAGTTACAGGACTTACCGCGTTCACAAAGGGGTTGCCTCTGAGTTGCCGTTGAGCGACTTTGGAGGAGAGCGGTTTACGCTAAACAGCCTCAATGATACCCTAAGAATCTACTCGAATAGTTTCTCGACTTATGCATTGGCGGTATCCAATGAGTTTTTCTATGCTCTTACGGGCTTTAGAACTGGACCTGCCGCTAATCCTGCAACAAGAGTGAAACCAGGGGAAGAGAGCCCATATAGCGATGTATCCCGCTTGCTGAACACAGACGATCATTTCGCCTACGTGTTTGGCACAGATGGAAACTTGTTCAACCCCAATCATAGTATTACCCGCGCCGAGACGGCACAAATTCTCTATAACCTGCTGCGCGACAAAGATGTGCACACCGCCAGTATTTTCCCAGATGTTCCAGGTAATGCATGGTATGCACAGGCAGTCGACACGATTGCTTCAATTGGGATTATAAGAGGTTACCCTGATGGGCGATTCCACCCTGATGCAAACATTACCCGTGGGGAATTTGTTACCTTGGTTGTTCAATTTGCCAGGGAGAATCAAGGCAACGAACGTTTTACTGATGTATTATCAAGCCATTGGGCTTATGCATATGTTAACACAGCAGTTAACTTTGGCTGGGTAAAGGGCGTGGGAGCCGGCGTATTCGAGCCGGATCGGAACATTACTCGCTCAGAGGCAGTTTCGCTGATGAACCGTGTATTGCGGCGTTATGCTGATAGAGATTATATCGAGACCCATCCTGAAGTAAACCGCTTTGTTGATGTAAACAGAAATATTTGGTCCTTCTATGATATCATGGAGGCATCATACACTCATGACTTTGAAAAAGTTGATGGAATTGAAGTTTGGCTGAGGGAAGCTGTATCGTAATCTACACAGAATCCAGAGCGAGCTAGCAAAAAAGGCAGGAGAGGTATGGCATACCTTTTCCTGCCTTTTTGCGCGCTTTATAATAAGTTAAAAAATGCTTCAGCTCGCGCCTTAAATACATCCAATGTATCAATAAGCCGAATATGGTCTGTCATTTCAGTGACCAGTTTTCGATATCCACGCCTCTTCAGTACATCAGCAGCACGGGCCATAAGCTTATTGCTATTATCTCTTAATGCATGATCAAAATCAAACAGAGGTGCCATCCCTAGATACTTACCTGTATTGCTATCACGTAAAAACCCGAAATTACCAGTATGGCGGTCAATATTCCCAATGATCGCATCCAATGCAATCATCGTCGCACCATCGTTGGCGAATACATCAATCACATCATCTAATGTAAAGTCAGCAACATCTAAACGGCCACTGGTATCGGAAGCCTCAAACATAGTATTTTCATCAGTGAAATTCCGCACAGCCACCAATGTTTCTGAGCGCTTCACAACCTCGGCTACAGGAATTGCTAATTGACTACACAAATTATAACAATCAACTTCCAGTAAAGTACTTTCCTTTATGAGCCACTCTCTATTCTCCCAGTATTTCGAGAGCATTCCGTCAACATAAAGTGTTGGAATGGATTGTTCTTGATATGGCTCACTTCCATCCCAAAAAGCATTAAAGTACGGCGAAAACTCCTCAAACCTGTGCGGGCTGTCTTTGTTTTTTATCCAATAACAATCAGACAAACTGAAAGACTTTGTAACCCTATCAATTTCGCCTCTGTTCCCTTGCCCAAATATCGAACCTTGCAACAACCTTGCCCTCACGTTTGTGGACGAACTATAGCGGCTGCGCGACCAGATCCTGAATATTTCTTTGCTAGGATCGAGCCTTAGCTGGCCTGGTGCCAACTCGGTATTTAATATAGTATTTGATTCTGTGTCGTATACGATTTCATTTTTACACATTAAAAACATACAAAACCCTCAACTTATTCGATCGTGAATTTACTTTCATTAACCCTCGCCTGCAAATTATTATGAGTCTACCAATATTTGTTTGATTAGGCAAGTGATTTTCTGCATCTATATAATCGATGAATTTTAGAATTTTTTCAGCTATAGCTTAAACGTCGAAAACCACGGCAACTATCAAATATTTTGACATAACCCCATAAAATTGGGAAATAATATAAACATATTTTGGCGAATCAATATAAGGAGTTATCATGATGAGCACAAAGCCGTTAAAGTTATCCTCTAAGCTAATATTGGGCATAGCCTTGCTTTCTGCAATTGCCTTGGCAGTCACCTTTGCTGTCGTCAACACAGTAGTACGCAGTATTATCTACGATAACGTTCTGGAAAGCATCTATCGGGAGCGGGTGATTCAGGCTCAGCAGTTGGATGCATGGTTCGAGGTAGGCAATCAGATCGTGATAAACCTTTCCGAAACATTGCCACAGGTTGACAGAAGTCAAATATTCGACGTCGTAGTGCACTTCAACTACTTATACCCCTTTACAGAAGCCATTTGGGTCGCTAAGGACGATGGTGGGTTTTATGACAGTGGTGGTTGGGTGCCGCCTGATACCTTTGTGCCGCGTGACCGGCCATGGTGGCAAGTGTCTGAAGCTGCAAGCGGTGAAATCACAATTACACCGCCTTATGTATCGGCATCTACCGGGAGAATTTTATCAGCTGTTGCAAGACACACGTATGATTGGAATGGCCAAGAAGCTGTCGTTTCAATGACTATCGTCCTGGATTATCTGGCAGAGATGATTGCCGACTTTGAAGCCAATACTGACGGTCACTTGCTTTTAATAGGCCCTGATGGCGAGATTATTGTCCACCCTGACGCCGAATTTATGCTCCCATCTGCGGAAAGTGTACAAGATATTTCCGTGATACCCGAGTATACCGAGTTGTTCAACCAGTTGGCTGTAAATAGTTTAGTTGAACAAGTTGACCAATATGGCGTGCCTTCCTACTTCATGCGCTTTCCATTGCATTCTACCGGATGGGATTTGGTTGCCGTAATCCCCACCACGGTTACAAGCGTACCTGTTCGTCAGGCTCTTACTGTGATCATTTTAATATTTGCCTTATCTTTAGCCGCGGTTGCGATCTTTACAATGCTTTTCATTTCATACCAAATTAGAGAAACTATACGAAGATCAGTTATGGCTTTCAAGTCTCGCTCATCAGCATTGTCTTCTAACAAGAGCCTGTCCGAAAACACTGTGGCTGATACTTCATTTGGTTTAGACGAAATAGATCGGGAATTTGAACAAATTATTGATAGCCTGCACTTGCTGAACGAAAACTTCGTGGCCGGTGTGTCTGTTTTGCAGCGTGGTGACATACTTTTTGCGCTGGATGATTCCCGGCTGGAAGGTGTTTTTGCAGAAATTCTAGAGCATGTAAACAACATCACTTTCAGATATAAAAACATCTTCGAGCAAATTACTGAGCCTATTATAATTATAGATAAAAACCATAAAGTCACTTATGCCAACATGATTATCAAGGATCTTACCCGCAAGAAAGAACAAAACGTTATTGGCATGCACATTGATGACTTTTTAAATGGAGATATTTCAAATCACCCAGCTACTGTTAAAGCGTTTAGTGAACGCGTGTCACAAATGGAAACAGAAATCCAGTTACAGCTAAGTCCTAACCAGGTTTTTGACTTGGAATATAGCTGTATACCGTTTGCCATTGACGGGAAGGTTGAGTGTGTTTTGCTGCTATTGGCAAATATTACTCATCTCCGCAGTATGCAGAGAAATGCCGAAGCACTAAACCATTATCGAAATGAGTGGTCTGAGCGGTTTACGGGTACCATCGTAGAAGCTCTTGAGAGTGGAAACTTAACCTTAGAATTCCCGCAGAATGAATACGATGAATCCACAAAAGAAATAGCATTAAAACAGTATGCTACTGAAAATGCAGTACAAAAATCGATAGGTACAATTAAAAGTTATGTTGATGAAATTACTGCAAAGCTGCAGAAAATTGCTGATAATAATTTTGATGTTCTAATCGACCGTGACTATGTAGGAGACTTTAGTTCGATTAAAGATTCTATTTGGATGATTACAAATTCTGTTGGTTCACTTGTATCCGAAATCCAATCGTCCACATCATATGTTGAAATAGGTGCAAAGCAGATTTCTCAAACCACTCAAGAGCTAATGGAGAGTTTTGAGAAACAAGCTGCCGACATGAGTGAAGTGTGGGGTGCAGTTGATGTTTTAACTAAAAAAACACAGGAAAATGCTAGCGATTTAAAATCGGCAGGGGAGCTTTCGAGCGAAGTGCAGAATGCCGCCAAGGACGGGGCTAGGCATATGGAAGAAATGTCTGAGACTATGGAAGAAATAAAACTGTCTTCAGCAGAAATTGGAAAAGTTGCGAACGTAATTGAAAGTATAGCCTTTCAGACTAACCTATTGGCATTAAATGCATCTGTAGAAGCAGCTAGAGCCGGAGAGCACGGCAAGGGTTTTTCTGTTGTAGCAGAGGAAGTGCGGAATTTGGCTGGGCGTAGCTCCGAAGCAGCAAAGAACACTGCGTTAATGATTGCTAAGTCGATCGAGCGTGTAGACGAAGGTGTAGCTAAGTCTGTGCAAACAACGGAAGCACTTAACGCCATTGTAGAGATGATGAATAACGCTACAGAAGTGATAGGTGGTGTTGCCAAAGTTTCGGAAGAGCAGGCAGAGGAAATAGGCAGAATCCAAAGCAGTATGGAATCCATTTACAACTCATCTTCAAATAATACAAGCGCTGTACAAAACAACGCTTCTGTTTGCGAGGAGCTTTCAAGCCAAGCCAGTGTGTTAATGTCATTGGTAGAAAGGTTTAAGATAGGCAAAAGTAAAACGAAGTATCCAGAAGCAATATAACCTATTTGTGAATTTTCGCGCTGTACAAGCGCCAATTTGCAAAGGCGACAGGCTGAGGTTTGCGATGGGGAGACGCTCATTGTTTGAGCCCGGAGGGCGAGTTTGAGCGGTTTCACAGCGCATTCTCAGCCTGTCGCCGATCCTTGCTGCATCACATAGAAGAGCCTGCACGAGTAGTAACTATTCAAATACGACATAATATAAATATCTCAAAATTAAGGAGAACACGCGAATGTCTATTTTGTCAAGATTCAGCACCATTATGAAGTCCAACATTAATGCAGCGTTGGATAAATTGGAAGATCCATCAAAAATGGTTGATCAGATGTTGATTGACCTTAATAAAGATCTAGCAGCTGTTAAGAAAGAAACTGCCGGCGTAATGGCGAATGAACGTAATGCCAAAAGGCTCCGTGACGAAGCGCAGATGAAAGTTGACAGATTCACCGATTTGGCCGAAAAAGCCCTTTTATCCGGCTCTGAAGACGACGCAATGGTTTTCATGGGCAAAGTCCAGGAAGAAGAAGCAAGCCTTGAAGTGGCGAAAACTACGCATTTAGCAGCAATGGACAATGCAAATAAGATGAAAGCGATGTTTGAAAAACTCCAAAATCAAATCCGTGAGCTCGAAGGTCGCAAAGCACAAATTAAAGCCAAAGCACAGATAGCAAAAACTCAGCAAAAAGTTGCAGCAGCTACCTCACGTGCATCCGGTGAAAAAGGCCTTGCTGCTTTCGATCGTCTAGAAAGCAAAGTAAATCAACAGTTTGACCAGGCAGCTGCAATGATGGAGCTTTCAGAAGAAAAGAAATGCCCAGTTACAGAACTAGCTGAGAAATATAAATCCGGTGGCAGCTCTTCAGCAACAGCTTCACGCTTAGCTGAAATGAAGGCACGCCTGGGAATGGACGATAGTCCCAGGGAAAACTAGCAATGCAAACATTCAGGGCTCCTGGCGGCAGAATGGCTCATATGGGTTTAACATCCAAAGAAGTGCATGAGTCGAGGGAGCAACATGGGAACAATGCCTTAACAAAAAAGAAGCGCGAATCATTTTTTGAAAAGCTGTTAGATGCATTTAAAGATCCGATCATTGTTGTTCTGCTAATCGCCTCAGCAATTAGTTTGCTTTCTAGTATATTAAGGCATACTGGTGTAATTTCAGGTGAACCAGATTGGATTGAGGTAGGCAGCATTATTGTGGCAATCTGCATAGCCACTTTTTATGCGACAATAACAGAACACAGACAGGGTAAACGCCAAGACGCACTTGAGGCAGAAACTGATCATCCTCAGATTAAGGCCTATCGTGACAGTCAGCTTATGACCGTTGATATTGACAATTTGGTTGTCGGCGACATTATACTACTTCAAACCGGCGATGGAATACCTGCGGATGGCCTGTTGATAAAAGGTGACCTTTTAGTTAATAACGCCTCTTTAAATGGTGAGACTCACGACAACGAGAAAGAAGCACCACCTGATAATACGCCGTGGGACGACAGCCAAGACTGTACTAATAAGCATCAGGTTTATCGTGGTGCCGTTATTACAGGCGGAGAAGCTTTAGTACAGATAGTTCATGTAGGCAAAGGTACATTAATGGGTGCCATGGCTGAAAGCATGAACGAAGAGCAAGTCAAATCCCCTATGAAAGAGAGGCTTGCCAAACTTGCTACGCAAATAGCTATTTTTGGCTATATCGGTGGTTTTATAAATGCCGCTGTAGTAGCTGCACGCGGATTCGTATGGTATACCCCAACAAACGCTGCCGAGGTTGTTCAACTTGTTGTTGAATCAGTTTCATTAGGCCTTGTTATTATCGTTATGGCTGTTCCTGAAGGCCTGCCACTAATGATCGCATTAGTGTTGGCGCTTAATATGAAAAAGATGCTTGACGAGAAAATCTTTGTTAAAAAAATGGTTGGTATCGAGACCGCCGGAAATCTCGAAATTGTTTTCAGTGACAAAACCGGCACTATAACTCATGGTAACTTAACTGTTGTTGAAATCTTCAACTGGGAAGATGGACATATTGCAGAGCATTGCGATGTTGATCTTGTTGATGAACATACAAGGATAAACTTGGCGTTTAACAACAACGCTAA
>Ga0123355_10019568_pt1 | contig 10778 bp, 10 predicted proteins | sample TergutEmb28metaG_3_FD_89872 | JGI IMG/M metagenome (GOLD analysis project Ga0123355, IMG submission 89872) | Embiratermes neotenicus P1 segment gut microbial communities from Petit-Saut dam, French Guiana - Emb289 P1 | ecosystem: Host-associated > Arthropoda: Insects > Digestive system > Gut ...
GCAAAAATTGGCAAATTTTACTAAAGGCGATGCCGATACGTTGCGTAAAGTGATGGGAAAAAAACAGATTGCGGTGCTGGAAAAAATGGAAGAAAAATTTACAGAAGGGTGTAAAGAAAATGGATACGACGAAAAAATTTGTCAAAAAATTTGGAAAGATTGGGAAGCATTTGCCTCTTACGCATTCAATAAATCTCACGCCACGAGTTATGCCGTAATTTCTTATCAAACAGCCTATTTAAAAACCTATTATCCGGCGGAATTTATGGCGGCATCGCTGACGAACGACCTCAACAATGTCGGTAAAATCGGTTTTTTGATGGACGAATGCAAACGCATGAAAATTCCGTTGTTGAGTCCTGATGTGAACGAAAGTCAAGCGGATTTTACGGTAAACGCAGCAGGAGCAATTCGTTTCGGATTGGCAGCCGTTAAAGGTGTTGGCGAAGGTGCGGTTGAAACGTTGATTGAAGAGCGAAACGAAAATGGAGCATACACATCTGTTTTTGATTTTGCAAAACGCGTCAATTTGCAAAAATTTAACAAACGTTGTTTCGAAGGACTTGCAAAAGCAGGTGCATTCGATAGTTTCAAAAACATTCATCGGGCACAATTTTTCTTTCAAAATCCGGACGAAACGCTGTTTTTGGACAGTTTGGTGAGTTTTGCCAATAAATACCAAATCAACAAAAACTCGGCACAAATCTCGCTTTTTGGCGATGATGCCGGCAATGTAGAAGTTGCAAACCCACAAATTCCGTATTGCGAGCCTTGGTCTAAAGTCGTAGAACTTCAAAATGAAAAAGAAGTCACCGGATTTTTTATTTCCGGACATCCTTTGGACGACTATAAATTCGAACAAGAACAATTTGCAAATTACATCATTCCAAATTTGAAAGGGGATTTGGAGCCTCTGAAAAACAAGGACGTTCGATTTATTGCCATGATAACAAATGCCAAACATTTGACGTCAAAAAAAGGCACAAATTACGGAGAAGTTACGTTTCAAGATTTTGAAGATTCGATAGATTTTAGACTGTTTACACAAGATTATGTGGATTTTCGAAACGACTTAATTCCACATTCGTTTGTGTTTGTGGAAGCCAAAGTGGAGAAACATAAGTGGGAAGATGGTCTTGAATTAAAACTTAAAAAAATCCATTTGCTCGAAAATTTGTTAGACAAAAAAACCAAAACCGTATACTTGTCGGTGAATACGGAAAATGTGACAACACATTTTACAGATACGCTAAAAACCTTAGCTACACAATATCCCGGGGAGTCTCTAATAAGTCTTCAAGTTGTTGACGATGAAAATAATTGTGTCCTTGATATGCCTTCGCGAAGTGCTCGTGTGCAAGCAAAACCGTTTATTGATGGCATTTTTGAAAAATCGTTACCAATTCGTTTGAAAATTAATTGATTTTTTCGTATCTTTGCAAAAAAAATTGCGATTAAGCGAACAAAAATGAAAAAAGCCGTTCTTGGAGAAGTAAAAAGCTATATTCTTATCACATTTTTCTTAGCATTGTATTCAGTTGCAATTGTTGGATTTATTATCAATTCCGGCATTGTTGGAGGTGGACTTAGCGGATTGGGGACCATCGTTTTTTATCTGTCGGGAAACACCATTCCGGTAGGCTATACGATGTTTGCGATAAACGCTATTTTGTTGGCGATTGCACTCAAAGTTTTGGGTCGAAATTTTGGAGTAAAAACCATTTATGGCATTTTTTTGGTTTCGATTTTTATGACACTTGCACAAAGATTTATAACAGAGCCGTTTTTAGATGATATTACACTTTCGGTCATTCTTGGTGGCGGTATCGTCGGATTTTGTTTTGGATCTCTTCTCAATCAAGGAGGTAGCACGGGCGGAACGGATCTTTTTGCCAAAATTGTGAACAAATATCGCAGAATTAGTCCGGGGCGAGTTATTCTTTATTTTGATATCTGTGTGATTAGTTCGGCGTTTTTTCTGTTTCATTTCTTTATGGATAAAACGGTTTTAGAGGCGTTTCGTTTGGTAGTTTATGGTTTTATTTTGGTTGGAGTGGCGTCGTATATGGTTGATCGCGTGATTTTGGGCGAACAACAGTCGGTACAGATGATGGTTTTTTCAAAAAAACACAAAGAAATCGCCGATGAAGTCGGTGTAACCATGCGTGCCGGAGTGACCTTGCTTCACGGAAGAGGTTGGTATTCGCAAGAAGAAACCGATATTTTGTTGATTGTGATACGAAAAAACAGAGTGCAAAATGTTTTGCGAATTATCAAAGACGTGGACCCACAAGCATTTGCAAGTATCGGAGCCGTAACCGGAGTTTACGGAAAAGGTTTTTCAGAAGTCAAAAAAAGTTAAATGCTCAAAAATTTCCTAAAAAACTACGGACTTATTCTTCTTGGAGCTTTTTCAGTGGCTTCGGCATACGTGTTTTTTATCACGCCGTATAAAATTATTCCGGGCGGAGTTTACGGTATTTCGATCGTGATACACTATCTTACAGAAGGTATGTTTTCAAGATTTCCGGACGGTTTGCCCATAGGTATGGTGGCACTTTGTTTCAACATACCGTTAGTATTTGCGGCGTACAAACTTTTGGGATCAGGCTCGCTACCAAGAACAATCACAACTTTTGTAGCTACAGCGATTTTTGTGGACTTACTCACATGGTTTTACGGACGCGAGCAATTAGTTGTCGGCGATCCACTGTTGGCTTCAATTTATGGTGGTGTGCTGATTGGTATTGGCGTTGCCTTGATTTTTAGAGCAAAAGGAACGAGTGCAGGAACAGATGTGATTGCACGAATTATGGCGAAATACTCGCGAATTCCAATCGGATTTAGTATAATTACGGTTGATTCAGTCGTTGTGTTAATTGGTTTGATTGCGTTTGGAGATTGGGCAATTCCGCTTTATTCGTGGATTACGATTTTTGTGTATGGAAAAGTTGTGGATATTTTTCAATCGGGACTTTCTACAGATAGAGCTGTATTTGTTATTTCTGAAAAAAATAAAGAAATCGGCGATACAGTTACCGAAAATCTCAAACGAGGCGGCACTTATTTTTATGGAAAAACCATGTATAAGAATGAAGAACGCGAAATTCTTTACACGGTTGTAAACTCTCGTCAAATTCCAAAATTAAGAGAAATTATTCACGACATAGATCCGGCGGCATTCATTACCATCTTGCCGGCAAATGAAATTTTGGGCAAAGGTTTTCAAGCGTTGAACGAAAAGATAGCGGAGTAATTATTTTTTGTCGAAAATTAATCGGATTGTTGCACTTTCTATATTCAAATCATCCAAATCAAAATCCGGCATTTCAAATCCGCTGAAATCAGAAGTTCTCAAAATGCGAAACCATTCCGCCAGCTGAATGTCCCAATTTAGCGTGTTTCTTGAAATACTGTAAATTCCGGATATCGGAAAACCGTAATCAAAGAAAGAAATTGAAAGTACACCACCGCTTGCGGTATAGTTAACTTCCCATACAGGTCGGATTGTCGGAGGTTCCATAATCATAATACCATCAGCACGAAACTCAAATGTCATACCACTTATCGCTTCGGTTATTCCTTGTGACAAAAGAGCGACAATAAGAGCTTGCTCAAGTGGGCTCTGCGAGCCACCGAACACAACGTCCCTAATTTCAGCCCTTTCGCACACCCAAATGCCGACAAGAGAAGCATCCTCTTCTTTTCTACAACCCAAAACAATCAGTATTGTTGTAAAAATCAATACGGATTGCTTCAAGATTTTTTTTATGCTTAACGAATACATCTCAAACTAAACCCTTCGTTCTTATTAAACGAACGTTGCGGATAAACTTGACCGAGAGCATTGAAATAAAGTGCTCGTGCAGCACCGGTACCAACTTCAGTCGAAGACCAGTAGCGAACATTTTGAGTTTGTCCGGTCAATACACCTTCGATTCCGGTTCCTCCACTAAGTGTGCCACCCCAAATGGCGGGGGCAAGATAAGCACGTCTTACAAAATTACGGTCGGTTCTGAATTCTCCGGTACCTCCCAAAATTCTATCTAAAACGATAAAATCTTCTGCGGTAGGAACTCGCCAAGGATATGGACAAAGCAAGTGTCCAAAGCGATAAATCGCACACCAAGAAAACAAATCTCCACGCTGATTTGGATTTGAACGACAATCTGCATTGAATTCACCGGGAGTGTTAGGTCCACCAAAGAAAAAGTTTTTGTTGCAGCCGGTTGCGGTTACAGCATCCGACCAAATTTGTGTAACAGCAGGACCTTGGACTCTCCAAATTTGATTTGTGGCAGTGCTAATAACGCCAAGGTTGTCTCCCCAGCCCGGCGTGTTGTTGTTGCAACCCGAAGTCTCAGCAAAAAGAGCAAAAGTTGTGACGGAAAAAGCAATTAATAGAGTAGATAATTTTTTCATAATACTGATCATTTTTTTTAAGAATTTTTAACTTTGTTTAGAAACTTTGTTGCTGCGAAGATACGATTTTTTTTTGAATTTTCAAAATTTTTCAATTTTTTTTTGTATCTTTGTACTGTGGAAGTCTGCACCCATTTGAAAAAATCATGAAGAAACCTTTTTGGAAAACCGGTGAATTTTGGAAAACGATAGCCCTTATGATAGCGGTGAGTTTTTTCATTTTAATTTTGACATTGATGTCGTTGAGAATATTTACTCGACACGGACAATCGTTTATTGTTCCTGATTTGACAGGACTTACCATGAATCATTTAGGTGCATTGGAGCAAGAATATCGATTCAGATTTACCGTTATTGATTCTGTTTTCGACGAGTCTCAACATCCCGGAACGATCATTAGACACGACCCTTTGCCCGGATCAACCGTGAAACGAGGGCGAAGATTTTATGTGACATTAGTGGCTTCGACACCGGACATGGTAAGAATGCCGAACTTGATTGACCTTTCGTTACGCCAAGCCACATCACAATTACATGCTTTGGGACTTAGTGTTGGGACAGTTACATATCGTTGGGACATGGAATTTCAAGGCTCTGTGATGGAGCAAACTTATCGAGGAATATCTATCAATCCGGGCGAAAGTATTCGGCGAGGATCGTACGTAGACCTTGTTGTTTCAGGTGGACCACAACCTGAACGAGAAGTTCAAGTCCGCAGGACAGAGCCTGTCGAGGAACGTGCTCCGGAAGTTCCGGTAATTTTTGAAGATGAATTCTAAACCATGAAGATGTTTTTCTTGAAAATAACTCTTTGCTTTTTTGTTGTTTTGATAGGGTCAACACAACAGGCTACGGCACAGAATGAGGGCGTTATATTACGTCACTTGGAAGTTAATCCGGTACTAATCAATGCCACAAGCAGAGATGAACCAAAAAGAGCACGTTCTTCTGCGGAGCTGGAAAGACAGCCGTTGAAACTACCGTTTTTTGATGATTTTTCGTCGCTTAGTTCGCCGTTTCCTAATGATTTGCTGTGGGAGGACAACATGGTTTTTATTAATGCAAGTTTTCCTCTTTTTCCACCAACAATCGGCGTTGCAACGTTTGATGCTTTAGATGCCAACGGACGGCTGTATGAGCACGCTTCTGTTTATCCGTTTGGTGCTGACACGCTTACTTCACGACCCATTCGATTAGATTCAATTTTCGATGAAAATCCTCGTGAAATAACGAGCATGTCCAATGTGTATTTTAGTTTTTATTTTCAGCCGGGAGGAGGCTTTGGAACGGACTGGGACGGAACTCTTCGCGGACGTGCACCACGAAGAGATGACCTTTTGATTTTGGAATTTCGTGATAACATAGGAGATTGGAATATGGTTTGGTATGCAAACGGAGAAACGTTGGAGCGATTTTGTCCGCTTTGTGTGGTAGATTCTATTCTTATAACTCCCGAAATAATTACGGAAACAGATACAATTCCAGCCGTTTTTCGACGTGTACAAAATTTTGAGAAAGAATTTTTCAGACAAGTGCATATCCCGATTGCTAAAATGGTGGACAGCCTCAATGTAAACTTTTTTTACAACGAATTTCAATTTCGCTTCAGAAATATAAACACTTTAGACCCTCCTCAAAATCGTCCTGCGGGTAGACAAGGTGGCGGTCAGTGGCATATAGATTACGTTCGTTTGGATGTTTACCCCGACGGTTTTAGCAAATTTTTACCGGACATCGCATTTGTTGAGCCCGGGGAACGCGTGTTAAGAGATTTTCAAGCCATGCCGGCAAATCAATTTCAAGTCTCGGATTTGGTCAACGAAATTCCGATATTGTTTCGAAATTTAGACAACGTTGTACATCCGATACTGTATCATTTTCGAATCACAGGTCCGAATTATTTTTTTTGGGATACGACTGCTTCAAACACGGATGTTGAGCCTTTTTACACACACGGATTTAATAGTAGTCCGGGTATTGATATTTACTACTATCAGCGAAATTTCTCATCACGTTTTCCACCTAATCCGGATTCCGGCGAATTTCGTTTTCACCTCGTCTTGACATCAAACAGAGATATTAATCGATCGATCGACACGATGACTCAAACCCTTCATTTCGGGAATTATTTTGCTTACGATGACGGAACTCCCGAAGCGGGATTTGGATTTTCAAGAGAAGCTACTTGGCCGATTAGTCGGTTTGCATATCAGTTTCCTTTGAGGGTTGCAGACTCCTTGATAGGGATACAAATTTGGCTTAATCACACAACGGAAAGCAATCGTACGTTGTTTAATTTAGCCGTTTGGACAGAAAACGATGGAGTACCTTCGCAAAATCCAATTCACGAAGGACAAGATTTGTTGTTAGACGATTTATTCGGCGACAGCATTGGATTTTTTACATATTGGTTTGATTCGCCACTCGCTTTAAATCCGGGTAATTTTTATATCGGATTTCAACAACGCAACAATTTTTTCCTGAACGTCGGTTTCGACCTAAACAACAATGCTGCAAACCGCATGTTTATGAGATTTGAACAAGGACAATGGACACGAATATCCCTATACGGTGCTGTAATGATGCGTCCGATATTTGGAGCAAGTGCATCTATACCAACAAACATTTTAGAACGAGAAGAACCTGTTGAGATGTCCGAAAGAATTCGTGTTTTTCCGAATCCAACCGATGGAATTATTTTTGTCGAATCTTTAGAAAACGTTGTAAACAGGTATGAAATCTTTGATTTGAACGGACGAAAATTATTGGAAAGAGTTGTTAATAATACACAATTTTCGATAAATCTTCCGCAAAATTCGGGCATTTATGTTTTAGTTTTACACACCGAAAACGGCGTTGTATCTAAGAGAGTGATTCGACGATAGTCATTTCCACACCTTCGCGTTGCATTTTTCGAAACCATGTCATTTGGCGTTTAGCAAATTGATGAATGGCGATGTTTAATTGCTCAAAAAGTTCCTCTTTTGTGATTTTTCCTAAAAGATACAGCGTTACAAATTTGTATTCCAAGCCGTAAATAAACAAGCGCTCGACCGTAACGCCCTGCTTCATCAATTGTTGCACTTCTTCGATAAGACCTGCGTTTAAGCGAGCTTTTAGACGTTGTGTAATTCTGTTTCGAACAACATCTCGTGGTGGAAAAATTGCCAAAATTTTTTCACACGGAACTTTTGGAAATAAAAAATCAGGATGGTCTTTTTGAAAATCGTAATGTTGCAAAATTGCCGACAAATATAAGCCTGTTCCGCCACATAAAATCGGTGTTTTTTTTCGGGTAACGATATCGTTGTAAGCGGTGTGAAAATCCGAAACAAATTGAAAAGCACTGTAAAGTTCGCCCGCCTCTAAAATGTCAATCAAATGATACGGAATTTGCTTGCCGTTAATCGTATATTCGTCCAAATCCTTGCCTGTTCCGATGTCCATACCCCGAAAAAGCTGTCGCGAATCGGCGGAAATAATTTCTCCGTCGATTTCTGCTGCCAATCGTGTCGCATAATGTGTTTTTCCGCAAGCGGTAGGACCTAAAACTGTAATCATTTCGCAAAAATACGAATTTTTTAACAATTTTTAAGGATTTTTAACACTTTTTAGGTTTTTTTCTCGGATTTTTAGACGTAATTTTGCACCATGAAAAAAACGTTCACAACTTTTGCAAATTTTTTCGCATTTACAAACGGCGAACGACGCGGAATAGTTGCTCTTTTGAGTGTGATTTGTTTTTTGATGTTGGGCATTCAAATCATGCCGTATTATTCCAAACACGATGATTTGGAATTTTCGGATGAAGTTTTGGTGCAATCGTCATCATCAAATTTTGAAACAATCGCAGGTGATTCAGCACCCGAAGGGCGATCGGTCATTGAGCCTGTCGAAATGCGGTCGCCCCAACAAGAATCGTCCCAACCCCGATTCCAAACTCGCGAAAGACAACCGTTTCGTGTTCACGCAAACACTGCTGACACCTTAGATTTACAACAAATACGAGGCATCGGATCGGCAACATCGCATCGCATTGTTCGGTATCGTGAACAACTTGGCGGATTTGTCAGAATCGAACAATTATTAGAAGTTTTTGGGATTGATTCCGAACGATACGAACAAATCAAAGCGTTTTTTATCATCGACAAACAAAATATTCAAAAACTGAACATCAACACCATTTCAATTCGAGAGTTGCAACGCCACCCGTATTTGGATTATTGGCAAGCCAAAGCGATTGTTCAAAACCGTGATAAAAACGGATTTTATGAAAATATTTCCGACATTTTGAAACTCGCCTTGATCGACCAAGAAACGTTTGATTTCATTAAAGACTATTTGGAACTATGAACACCGCAATCAAACATTGGCAAGAGGACGAACGTCCACGTGAAAAACTGCTCAAACACGGTGCTTCAACGCTCAGCAATGCCGAACTTTTGGCAATAATTATTAACAGCGGAAACAAAACACATTCGGCATTGGACATTGCCAAGCAAATTTTAGCCACCTGCGATAACGACTTTTTGGATTTATCAAAAAAAGATGTTTCGCAGTTTGCCAAAGCATTTAAGGGTATTGGTCAAGCCAAAGCTGTTACGTTGGTTGCGACGCTCGAAATAGCCCGTCGTCGCTATGAAGCGAAGGTTTCTGCTCGTGCAAAAGTGACTGATAGCAAGTCGGCGTTTGAAGTGTTTTTCAAAAATCTTTGCGATTTGAATCACGAGGAATTTTGGGTGCTTTATGTGGATGCTTCCGGAAAATTGATTTCCAAACAACGCATTTGTGAAGGCGGTATCACGCAAACATCCGTAGATGTGAAAAAGATTATGCAAACGGCGGTTTCCACTCGTGCACATGGTATTGTTTTAGGACACAATCACCCGTCGGGAAATATCTTGCCGAGTAACAACGATATTTTAGTGACTCAAAAAATACAGTCCGCCGCAAAAGTCATGGATTTGCGTGTTATTGACCACATTATTTTGAGTGGGAATGATTATTATAGTTTTGGGGATGATGGGGTTTTGTAACTATTCTAATTCAATCAAAACCGCATCTTTCACAACATTTTCGCCGGTTTTTACGTTGATAGATTTTACTTTTGCATCAAAAGGTGCTTGAAGTTCATTGTCCATTTTCATACATTGAAGAATGATAATGGTTTGACCTTTTTTGACCTTGTCGCCTTTTTTGACAAAAATTTGTCCAATCGTTCCAGGCATGAATGCCGTGATATCACCGGGATTTACGGTGGTCAGAACTTTTCGCATCACTAAACGTGAGGGGTGCTGGATTTTTTGGGTTTTATCTGTTTTTTCTGTTTTGCTCATAACTTTGTGTTTTGTTTAGAAATCTTAAAGACGAACGGTACATGGCACACGGCGAAGGGCAAATAATTGATTTTTGGCGAACTACCTTTTGCCGTTTGCCTTTCGCCCTTTGCCCTAAAAGGGCGGTAATCCATGCTTTTTCATGGGAGGAACTTCAACTTTATTTTTCGAAATTTTTAGAGCGTGAATGATATACTTGCGCGTTTCTTCGGGTTTGATTACTGCATCTACATAGCCGTAAGCAGCTGCAACATAAGGATTGGCAAATTTTTCGCGATACTCGGTAATTTTTTTCTGACGCATTTCTTCAGGATTATCTGCCGACATAATCTCGTTTCTGAAAATGATGTTTGCAGCACCTTCCGGACCCATGACTGCGATTTCGGCAGTAGGCCAAGCAAATACAAAATCTGCTTTCAAATGATTTGAACACATCGCAATATAACCACCACCGTAGGCTTTCCTTAAAATAATCGTAATTTTAGGAACAGTTGCTTCGGAATACGCATACAAAATTTTTGCACCGTGACGAATGACTCCGGCGTATTCTTGATCAATTCCCGGAAGGTAACCCGGAAGATCAACTAATGTGACCAACGGAATGCTGAACGCATTGCAATAGCGAATAAAACGAGCGGCTTTGTCCGAGCTGTCTACGTCCAAAACACCTGCCATACAAAGGGGTTGGTTGGCAACATAACCAATAGTTTCTCCGTTGATACGACCAAAGCCAATCACGATATTTGGTGCAAATAGTTCTTGAATTTCCAAAAAATCGGAATTGTCGGAAATCGACTTTATGATATTTCTTACATCGTACGGTTTTTTGGGGTCGGACGGAAAGAAATTTTCAACTTTATATTCTTTGGTTTTCGGATTTTTTGTCGGAATAGTGTCTGCTTTTTTCGTGTTGTTCCATGGAATATAATTAACCAACTTTTTGATTTGGTTGAAACACTCTTCTTCACTTTCCGCAAAAAAGTGTGCATTTCCGGAGATTTCGGCATGAACGCGAGCACC
>Ga0123355_10019569_pt1 | contig 10778 bp, 7 predicted proteins | sample TergutEmb28metaG_3_FD_89872 | JGI IMG/M metagenome (GOLD analysis project Ga0123355, IMG submission 89872) | Embiratermes neotenicus P1 segment gut microbial communities from Petit-Saut dam, French Guiana - Emb289 P1 | ecosystem: Host-associated > Arthropoda: Insects > Digestive system > Gut ...
ATGGTATATACTCTCCGTTTTTTCCTCTTCAAAATGCAGTTTGTTTCATAAATCTAACGTATTTGGTTCCTGTATTATTCACATTTTATATACAGGGTGTGCTAAAATTAAAAAAATAATTCCAGTGCCAAAAGGTTAATGGAATTCCATCAATAATCCTGCAGTACTCTTAACCGTCCACACTATTTTGATATGTGAAATCCAGTGAATTGCTTTACGTACATCCTTAGGACAGGATCTGTTTAATCCCAAAGGTATGACAGTGATGGCTGGTGGTGATGTACCGGAATAACAGAGGACCTGCAGTTTAACGTGAACACGGCAGTACCTGTACAGAGTATGAGAACCAACATAACAGCAGTTCTGGAACTGAATAACATCAAAAGCAATTCCCAGCTTTTTTCTGTGCTTCTCAAGCACACAAACGATAACATGCTCAAGCAATAATACTTATGTCCTGAATTCAAGAGGTGTCCAATTCAAAGCTTGGCCATGACAACTGACTGACTGACTTTCATAGATTTCCTGCATTCCTCTATGTAAATACCAGAACAGTACCTCAAATTAGTCCACAGCTGCTTCCATATCCTTCCCCAATTCAGTATTCACTACCACTCTGACATTATACAGTCTAAGCAAAAATCACAAATGAATAGTTTTCAATGTGCTTGGTATTGTGAAGGTCCTGCAGTCAGACCCTGTCCTTGGGAACAGTCACTCTGACAGGACTGTGAGGTTGTCCTCAGTCAGTTGACTACTGCTTCCTTTTATACTTCTTCCTAATTACTGTTCACACGGTATTCCAATTACATGACCTATCCAACTGAAAAAGTCAGTGAAGCACAAATCCTGGGCACCATGTCGCCATGCTGGCCAAATTTTGGATGGTGGTACCTAATATTTTAGAATCCTAACTATGGAACATCATTCATGTCATAACTCTGCCACCTGAAATTTGAGGTGTCTCCTAGACCTTTAGAAAGTCTGTGCACCCTTGGAAAAAGCAATGTCATGTAACTAAGAACACCATGTGGATAGACCACTATTACAATCCATCCTGGACCTTTGTTACTGCACGTATGAAACGGTAACTCATTTCAAGTCAAAATCTGTCCTCAGTAAATATTTAAGGCAGTAAAGTGCTTAATAAAATGAAAGCTGAAAATATCACAGCTGCTAAATGTATATTTACTGGATGAAAACACTGCAGACTGCAGACATGAATGGGTCAAACAACGAATGTATCAAGGACAACAAGAAGTGCCATGAAATGTAGCCCACAAGTAGGTCTGGATTTTGGAACAGGAATGAAATGGTTTAAGTTAGGAGATGGCTTTCAGTCTAATTTTTAAAGAGTGAAAAAATACAAGACTTCTGTACTGTGCATATAAAAAGTGCCAGTAAAAAAACACAAGACTTCTGTACAGTTAAAAAGTGTGAATACCGTTTCCCTGTTAATAAATACTGAAAATGAGGAGACAGGAAAACCAACAAGATTTCATATGGTGTTTACATATGACCTGATGTGTTTTGGCTTAATGGCCATCCTCAGGGATCTCAGTAATACTGAATGATAATTTCAGCACTGCTGTTACAGTGTGACAGATTGGTAAAAGATAAAATATAAGTTTGATTACAAACAATAAAACCAACTGGTAACATAAAATATTACAAATTAACTTGTCATCAGTTTCACTGATTGTAATTATATTCATATTTTATCTTTCAACATGTAATGGCATTCTTGATGTCTTCCTACTATGATCCCCAGTGATGGCTCTTACGGCAAAACATATCTGATCTCAAATAAACACCTTATGAAAAATGTACCTGTTTGGTTTTACCAATTCATGATGCGGGTGTACATGGTAACAATGCATTATAAATAATGAAAAGAAATCATGTATATGAAGACAGTAGGTAATTTTCCCTCAAAAATTAATTACAACAGCTTAAAATATATAGTACATTTGAGTGCCAGAATGAGAACTGGAGAGGGAGCAGCATCACTGGTTGCTATGTGGCAGTGACATCATACACCCTACGGTAAGCAGCCTAGTGATAAATACAATCTCTGTACATACTGAGTACATGAAGGTAAGTGTCTATTGTACTTAATACCATGCAATGAAAGTGTACCTTGTCATTCACACTGATCATCTACCCCTGGGGAAGAGACTCTATTATCCACTGCATATGAATTAAGCCTAAGCCCATGTTATGATGGTGGTAAAAAAAAATCCTTGCCTTGGGCAGGAATCACACTCCACTTTCACTCGCCAAAATCTTTCATGACGGCTATGCAGGTCATATATGCACATATAAAGATAGGTGCATATAACCCAACTGAAACAACAGAATTAATACAACTAATAAGAAAAATAGCAGTACCTCAAAAAGCACACAACTGCCAGATTGTTCAAAATTTGCTCCCATTTGTGAATATGTGACACTGCTCACTGCATGTAATAGAGATGTTCATGTGTCCCACTGCATGTTGAACCCTTCAATGATAATGGGTTTTAAATTTCAACTACTGCCCAGGACAAAGGGGTTTTAAATTTACAGTACCCTCAAATGTATTCACAACCATATGATGCACCAAGGCTGGTGTAGAATTAAAAAGGTCCATACAGTGCACCAAGGCAGGCAATGAAGTGTCCATCTCCTAACCTTCTTACAGACTGAGATTTAATCTGATATAACAGATTTAAACTAACAGAACAAACGACAAAGCTCTTTAAAAGTCTGTATTGTATTGCTGTTTAAATAACACATACAAAACTATGGTGCAGTCATTCTTCACAACAAAAATTGAGGGAAAAATCACAACAAATAGCTTCTAATGAAAAGGCTGGTTCCTAACTTCATAGTGCTCAAGTCATTCTATATCATAACATGCAAATGGAGGAGAAAACTACCATGGCTTAACTTTAGGTATTGTCCAAGTGAAAAATAACTAGAATTTTGTCGGGTTTGGATGAAATGGGAATCATTTGTTCACAGACAATTAAGGCATAAAGATACAAATAACTGAACTGGCTCACAACAATGTTAATGCCAAGCCTCAGGTTACATTACAACTGGGAATTTTATTATAGCCAAATGACTACCAGTTTCTAACACACCCTGCAGTGTGGGGTGGACTAGTCAGTTAAAAGTGGCTGTCAGATGTTCGACACTGAAGTGGACTGAAGCAGTGAAGTTTCACATCACCGTACATCCAGTTCTTGTTTTATGTCATAGTTCTGTTCCTGAAAAGGTGGGCATAAATCAAAAAGTTGCACATCAAAAATTATATTCTCATCAGAAATAAAGGGGTTAACATACCAGAACACAATCAGCCAAAAGGCGTTAAACCAAAAATGAAAAAGCACAAATTATGATGTAGTGTAAACTGGCATAGGGCATTACAGCAGAAAGGCGTAAAACTAATGGGCATGAAACAAGGGCTGGGTGTATAACTTAACCATCTTTCTACAAAGTGCCTGTTTCTTGACTATATGAGGAATTATCAGCTTCTCAAGAGGTACTCTGCTCCATGGAGTTAGTCTGTTCATTCATTTTTACTTCCTGTGAAAACTCAAACACTTACTATACTGTACAATCTTCGCTGTTCATCAGTCAGTATCATGTTCTTTCTGCCAATATACCTTGCTTTCAGTCACCATGATAGTTTGGCTCTACAAGAGATCAGCAATATCTGGGAGGGCAAAAGTGATAACAACAGGGAAAGGAACAAGGAAATTATGGTTGACAGAACAGGCCGCCAGTTTCTATGGCCATATAATAGAAAATACCTATCCCATCACATGACATATTTCAACACTCACATGAACTCTGTGCATACAGCACCACTTAAACCAAAGACCACTGGAAATGAAAATGTCAGGTGGAAGTTTTACTTACCACCAACATTAGCATCATCTTGAAACTCCCCCAAGAGTAGCCCAGGTCAACCTTGACCTAACTGCACCTTGGTATATATAAAAGATATTCGAACGCGTGACCACCTGAACACTTTTGTTACATCAAAACATCTTCATATGCAGCACGCACGCGCACCCCAACCGCCTGTTCTAGATTTCAGAAATTTCACAACTGAATAAATATTCACTTGAAAAGGGGGATAATCCCCCTCCCCCGAGTTTTGATACACGGAGTCTGCTCCTGTACAGCAATTGACGAAATGCACGGTCGCCTAGCAACGGGGAATACGGGGATTCCTCTCTTGCTGACGTCAGAGTGCACCGAATTTTCAAACCGAGGAGGACACACTAGGCGTAAGACAGACAGACAGACAGAGGGAGAGCGCGAGAGACTCCAGCTGGGTCACCCATTATCGACCTACATATCGATACCGTCCGTTCTCAAACAAACCGCATTTCCAGCGGCACCCGGTGACATCTGTATGCACCGTCTTACTTGCGGTAATGTATGAAATACGTCTCGGGCTGCAATACTACTTCTAAGCCGACCTCCACGTCACGAGACGCGTGGTAGAACGACGCTCCGGCGTCACAGTTACGATACAATCATCTTGACTTTACTAACTTCCAGACCGGCGGCACGGTGGCATACCTTCACATCTAGTGCGGCCAGAATACCTACTTCATCGCTTCAGAGTTTACTGTGCCTTCCCAGGAACTGAATGACTAGTCATCAATATCCACTTCCCCACCAGCACGTAATCAAAAACTGTAAAAAAGGGACGCGATATAAACACGGTCCTGTATATTATAAAACAGGAAAACAGAAGCCAAAGATTCAGCACCGATAACACCAATAGGATAACCAATTTACGCCCGGCTCATTATCTGCCTCCCTCGTTCGCAGCACCTTAACATAGAAGCGTACAAATTTTCCAAAAAATTACAAGCCAACTCAAAATTATAGGCGCCAGAAGGTTGCCCTAAAGCATGTTCCGTACTGAGGACTCACAAATATTGGGAAGAGTCGTAACAAAATTTGGTCGCCATGGCGACCTGACGCCCGGGATTTGTACACCCCTGCACCATCTGCTTCACGGTCTTTTATGTGGCTTGTTTCCACTAAATTTTATGCCTTCATCTCCTGACCATTATACCAAGAAGATTCGACTGTCATAACAAAAACTACAGCTGTATAACCTACAAGCCCAACATCACACAAATACCTCTCTGTTGTTTACATTAATTTATTTATAAGCTATTTATTGACGCTGTCTCCAGCTCAGACAACACGGCATCCAGTGGCAGTATACAGTTATTCACCGCAAGGTCTGTCTTGCAACAGGTCCACAGCCTCTTCCAATGGGTGTAAGTCAAATTCTAGTATCTTCTCTTATCCATAATGTTAACCAGCAACTGTTTGTCTTCTTCTTCTTCTACCTCCTCCGCCTCCTCATCCTCTCATCCCTTCTATCTTTCCTTCAAAAATGTGTTTTAGAAGGCAGTTTGTATCCAAGATGTGACCAACCCAGTTAGCCTTCCTTCCTTCTACTGCACGAAGGATGCTCCTTTCTTCCTTGACTTTATATAAACTTTTTCATTTTCACATGATCTGTCCATATGGTGGCTGCCCATCACATCTTTCCCTGACAATCAAGAATTAGAGGGCCTCTGAAATATTGCACTTCTGCCCTCAGCTGCAAGTTGGCTGCACATGAGGATTTTGTTACTTGTATCCAGTGCTTCAACACACATATGTATGCTACCAGGAATTATACACTTGTGTTAAATACACTAATGTGTCATACATTTCTGTACATAGCTTTCCCTGATACAGATAGCCGCTTGCCCACATAAAATAACCTCAAAGGTTTCATTGTTATCACATCTGTAATTTTTACAACATGAAAGAAATTCTCCTGTAAAAGTCTGTTGGCATGTTAATCTACTTACATACACAACCTGACAAGCCTAGATACTGTGGTTCAGAAGTTACTGCTATGAAACTGAAAGCCACATACAAATTTCACATGACCACCATGTTACTTCACATTTCACAAAATTATGATCATGACAGAAATGTATATTCCTGCCAGATCTATTACCACATTATGCCAGCTCCGGCCATATACTGTCACTAACATCACTCCATCTCAACTATGTGCACAACCACTACTGTGATATTTATTTATCTATGTACGGTTCACACCATTGTCAGTAAATTCAGATAATACAGCACAGAACAGACCTGAGATTCAAGACTTCTGACATGTTACACTGTGTCCATTGGTAGTTACTGACATTTTTGACCAGCATAGTTTCTCTATTGTCAAGGTCAGGTACTCCGAGATAAATAGTGCAATAATTAGTAAACCAGAAACTGGAAAGGATAAGAAAAGAAGTGGTAACGGCCTAATATGAGGTACTATATCAGAAATTTCTCTGAAGTGGCTGACAAAAACTTTCAGGAGCCAGTGGCCTCACTGCGATTCAAACTAGTCACCTCCAGAACAAATGTCAAAAGTGTTAACCCTTGTGCCATAATCCTCAATTCATTCATATCAATGGGTGCAAAACAGGAAGTAATCTACAAAGATGTGATGCCCCTAAGTAACACAATGTTTAAACCAGTTTTAAAAGAAATCTGTCATTTGGTTGAAAAGTTATCAGGGAGAAGACAGGCAAATGGTATCATTCTTGATTTCAAGCATTCGCCGTGTTCTGAATGTTGTAGGCTTTTTTTTTTTCTCGGTAATTCTCCGGCGTCATTTTAAATCTTCAGAATACAATACAGGAATGACACAAAATTCCCTGGTAATATGACCATGTTTACAATTCTACAGGCACCTATATTCTGAAAGATTGTTATCTGTGTAAGAGAAGTAACATTTATAACTGAACACATTCATATAATCATAATATATGCACCTTACATAATGGTGTGGAGCTCATGGTGGTTGTATGCATAACTGCATTGAATTATGTCTACCAACACAGAGATGGTAACACAAAGGTCCACAAATTTTCCAAAATCTTTTAGCAACATCAAATTTCTAAGTGCCAGACGAGTGACACAAAGCGAGTTACACACTCGGGACCCATAAGTATTAAGTGCCAGCACACAAAATTTAGCTGTCTGGGCGACCTTGCACCTGGGATTGGTGCAACCCCACTACAACATATGTGATTTTGACAAGTTAGGCAAACAACATTTCCATGAAGCATAAGCATTCCATTTCTTACATCTGTTACTAATATAAAGCCAAACAGCCTGGCCCATGCTGAATAAATATTTTGTTTTATATGAATTTGTATCATTGCAATTAAACCTCACAGGAAAATGTGGACATAGAGGGAAAGGCCTTCCTAGTTGGAATAGAGTTCCTTTGTTAATACACATGTTGTGAATCATAAATTAAGCTCCTTATCACTAAACTAAAACCTTGAAGCCTAACCTTGGTGAATTAAATGTTTATGTTCTTTCGTGTATATTAACCTTTTGGCGCCGGAATTATTTTTTTAAATTTTAGCACACCCTATATATAAAATGTGAATAATACAGGAACCAAATATGTTAGAATTATGAAACAAACTGCATTTTGAAGAGGAAGAAACGAAGAGTATATATCATGTTTAAAATATTCAGTACCTATATTTGTTGAATAAATACATAAAATGCAACATTAAAGGTTAGCGGTGCGGTATGACCACTATAGTCGTCGTTAGGCGTCAAAAGGTTAAGTATCTGCAATAAAACTGAAACCTCAAAAAAGTCCAACCCTAGAGTAATTAATATTTCTTTGACCAAAGTTTCTGTCCGAAAATAAACAATAATTCTTGCAGCATGGTTTGTGTTTTAAATGTATGTTTACAACAGTAAACTGAGTTTCTGCCAATAAAACGAAACCTCAAGACCTACCACAGATAAATGACCAGCTCTTCCTTGTTACGTATCCTTGATATCAGTTCATATTACTCTGTTAACAATGAAAAGTACTGATGACAACCATGAAGCACCAGATTATAATTAAGTTACTATTCTGGCTCAATTATATGTTAAGGAATGAAAATTTGTAACAAGTCTCTGGAAGATTAATGACATGCCTAATTTGTATTATTCTGAACATTCCTTTACAAAATCACATAAACATACAAAGACCCCCCCAAGGTACTGAAGACAAGAAACTTACATCCCAAATACAGAATGAGAAGTTTGTGAAGTTCCAATAAACTATAAATTATAACAAAAATAATGCCTGCAAGTGCTTGGCTATTAGTCTTTTACCTAGAAAAATGCATACTTCCCAAACACTACCCATCCATTTCTACACACAGGGTGAGGACCTGAATCATTTATGGTGTGAGGCTCACATGCAGAATGAATGAATAAATAAAAGTTGTGTTAGTCACGTTATATATAATCTCTAAGAATGAATTAAAAAAACAAGTGGAAGATGCCTAGAAAATATCCACGTCGTAAAGAATCTAAATTGCTTAACATATGTTAAAAACACTTACTATGGCACACAAACACTCAGATGCATTAATTCTGGGTACTGATTACAGCAAACTCATAATATGAACAATTCTGCAACTGTTCTTTCTTTTCTTTTTTTTTTAAAAACCTAATTTGGTGACACTTTATTATGTAATACACAACATAATGGCTAAGAATGAAGAACAAATCCCATTCCTGTGCCAGGTCCTACAACTATGATGATATAAAGTATTACTAGATAATGATTACTATGACAATAATAACTCATCAAATCATACTGTAGTCAGTACGTCTATAAACATTCAATGCTTAAACATGAAGACATGTCTTAACACCATATTTGCTTATAACAAGAGAGAGATGCATGTGGCGACATGCTTCTTTTAGAGAATACCATAGACTTGCAGAAAATATACAAAAATACCGCAGACACACAAAAGTGCGCTTCCTAACCCCTGTATCCAGCGGAAGTTTAACCACAGTCTGCAGTGAATATTTGTTGAGTAATATAAACCGTAACACTGACCCGATCGACTGTTAATTATTTTTAACCGAGAATCCTTTCTGAACATTCTTCAATCTTAGATGTTTTAATGGATTAAAACTGGCGAACATTTCAGAGTAAAGGCATACTAAAACTGTATTTGTGGATACTCACCCTTTCTAACTTCTGGAAGTACTCCCTCAGGAATGAAATAGGATTCTCAGGTCTGCTCACACACAGCTGCACGATACAATCTTTCAAAACTTGTTGAATATTATGTCTCTGAACATAGGCTTCACACTCACGCAAGCTCTGCTCTTCATCCAAATTTGCAGCCATCTTTGCTACTCCTAGTATGTACTTTGACCTAAATTTTATTTTATATAATCAGTTATATGTTAACGTTCCTATTACGTAGTGTAAGCTGCTTGCTCTAGCTGCACTAACTTCAAATGTCCTCCTACTTTTAAAATTACAAAAACGAAAGTTCTTGCCACCTGAAAGATTGATTCACCTGGTCCAAGGACCCTAGAAATACTAACAAATGACGTCTGATATTTGCGTACGATCCAAGCAGCAGTGAGCGGAGCGCTAATCCGTGGCTGGGTGATAAATTTTTCCATATTGTTCGTGGATAATTGTCTACAACGCATGCGTCATCTGTGTTCGGATGCAAGCAAAGGCGAGCTGTTAATGGGTTCTTAAAATGTTTTTGGCCTGCAATGAATAATGAATTCATTCGTGTCTGTACTTACATATATTAGCATCTGGGCATTTTAGTTTGGATTGTCACTTCACACCACCGAGATATTCACCGTTCAAGGTGACCACTAAATACTGCAGCAAATGCCTATGATGTGTGGAACAGGATAAAACTATGTTCGTTGATGTCTTCCTTTCATTGTTCCTAAAGACTATAGAATTTAGACTTTTTTGCATTAAGTTGTTACACATTCATATCCAATATGCAGACTGTTCCACAGCCACATTCCAAACTGAATGTCAAATATATGCATATTTGGAGCACTGGAAGACCATATAATAGAAAGAAAATTGCGTACCTCATCCACGACAGAAGCAAATGTAACAATTTGAACTCCATCAGGCTGGATCAAAATGCAAATGTACCCTTTGAGTAGCACTATGTGCCTATCAATGTGTGTCTTAGTAGATGTCTATGCGCTGCTTGCAGATTAGGTGTGCATTTTGTACACAACTTTTCATCATACATGACATATATGTCTTACAGAATCCCATAAGCTGTGTGATGGATACAGACTTCTCCTTACATGATGTGTAACTGCTGAAGTAGTCTACACTACCGGTTTTAAAAGCATGTTTGCAGCATCCTGAATCCCCATATTTTGCATACATTAAGACCTGATGCAATGTGTACAAAAATTATGGACCTTAACATAAAATGAATGCAATAGTCATACTTAAATATCACAAAGTCAGAATCTGTCAAAAATTAAAACTCTTGCCAAACACATGTAACTGTTAAATTCTGCCCTTGATATTAATTATAAAATGAATAAAATTCATATATGGTAGTACATGTCTATTACAAGTAGTAGTGTCTACAGTTTCATCAAAATCTGCCAAAACACTATACAGATAAATTTTAGCTCATTTAGAACTTTTAAGCGAACCTTAAAATGAGAACTTACACGTGTACTGTTACTTTCTGGTGTTGGCACCCTTTTCTTTACAGAAGAAAAGTAGGCTAAAAATTGTAATCTAGTAATCTAGTTTGCTGTCCAAGTACCACCTCTCTTCAACCCCCCCCCCCCCCCCCCCCCCCCCCCCCCCACCACCCCACCTCACACAATTTTTTCTTAAAAAATAATCAACAACAAAAAAAACA
>Ga0123355_10019570_pt1 | contig 10778 bp, 6 predicted proteins | sample TergutEmb28metaG_3_FD_89872 | JGI IMG/M metagenome (GOLD analysis project Ga0123355, IMG submission 89872) | Embiratermes neotenicus P1 segment gut microbial communities from Petit-Saut dam, French Guiana - Emb289 P1 | ecosystem: Host-associated > Arthropoda: Insects > Digestive system > Gut ...
GCTTTATGTCACTCACAAGTGACTTTGATGTTACGTACAGCTATTAACATTACAGAAACCACATATTCCTGCCAGTTTCAATATGTATTTGGTAATCAATAAGTGAGTAACAGCTGTCAAAGTATCAAACTTCTCTGGCCATTATCTCCGTAACCGTTTAACTTTGGATATAGGTGTTTTGGGTTATATCGGTATAGTTTAACATAAGGAACACTCTCCCGTAGTCTGGCACATTCCTCCTGGGACACCCTGTATATATATATATATATCATGTTGGATGGTCTTGGAAACGAAGTGTGCAGATACCAGCAATGTATGCAATATTTACAAACACAAGCAAGTCTAATGTTTTTATAATTTATCACCCAAATTGTCTTCTCTAAACGTAACGTTAACAAACTTTAAAATATAAAAATACTTTGGCGGGTTTGTAAATTAAAAAAAGACACAATTGCCTTTCAGTTTGAAAAAACGAAATTTCAAAAACAAGTAACCAGTACATTCTGTCATAGCTATCCTCTAGAAAACACATGGCTTCTTTATAATATAAATATTTTAACGCCCAAACACTTCTTTAGAGTACTCCGTTAGGAGGGTGCAGGTAAACAAAGGAGGCTTGAATTTAAGTGGTACGCATCAGGTTTTCGCTTTTGCTGATGATGTTAATATAGTGGGTGCAGTGTACATACTGTAAAGGAAAAACAGACGCTTTAGCAGTTGTTAGTAAGGAGACTGGACTAGAATTAAATTCTGATAAAACTAATTACATGGTCATGTCTCGGGATAAGAATGCAGGATGAAGTCACAATATAAAGACTGATAATAGTTCCTTTGAAAGGATGGAACAGTTCAGATATTTGGGAAAAACCATAACGAATGAAAATTCTATTCAGGAAGAAATTAAGAGCAGATTCAAGTCAGGGAATGCTCCGTTATCATTTGGTGCAGAATCTTTTGTTTTCCAGTTTGCTATCCAAAAATATATAGATTAAGATATACATAACTATAATCTTGCTTGTTGTTTTGTATGGGTGTTAAACTTGGTCGCTCACATTGAGGGAGGAACGTAGGAAGCGAATGTTTGAGAATAGGGTGCTGAGGAGAATATTTGGGCCTAAGAGGGACGAGGTAACAGGAGAGTGGAGAAAACTACATAATGAGGAGCTTAATAATCTGTACTTCTCACCAAATATTGCCCGGATGATCAGATCGAGAAAATGAGATGGGCGGGGACTGTAGCAAGTATGGGGGGGGGAGTTGAGTTGTATACAGGGTTTTGGTGGGGAAACCTGAGGGAAGGAGACCACTGGGAAGACTCGAGCGTAGATGGGAGGATAATATTAATTGGATCTTCAAGAAGTTGGATGGAGTAGCATGGACTGGATCGATCTGGCTAAGGATAGGGACATGTGTCGGGCACTTGTGAATGCGGTAATGAAATTCTTGAGTACCTGAGAACCGGTTAGCTTCTCAAAAGGATTCTGCTTCATGGAGTTAACACCCAAATAAACTTTATTGTATATTTTACCAAATATTTTAACAAATATAAAAACTTACATTACATTGCAGCTTTTACAGATCGTTCTTAGAGGCATCTAACTTGATAAGTGCATATTTTATACAAACATTTATGTAAAGCCTTGAGATCTCGGCCCTAAATGAAAGTGTGTACTTATTTTCTCTATCGCGTGCCAGGATGATGATGAACTTATAGGTCGAAGTATGTAGCTGACTTGAACTAAATATATACTGATTTGAATTTAATATATTTGTTGTTTTTGACTGGGTTTCTAATACAGGGTGATCAAAAAGTCTCTGGGCACCTGATGATTACAATACAGAAGTTTGGTGCACAGAGAATTTTTGATCATCCCATATATCATGGATTATTTAAAGACAATATTGGGGCGAATTGCCTTAAAAGGTAAAACTCATATCGTGAGCAGTGACTTCGCAGAATACTTCCCTCTGGGATATCGCACCAAGTAATTCGGAGATACGCATCAATTTTTCGCAGGAACGCATTGCTTAAATCTTCAAGTTTCAACTTTTACATAACGCAATTTTTAATCAGTCATTCACCGTTTCGACTGCTCCACGGCTCATGCAATCAGTCGCCGATCTATCACAGTAGAGGCCTGCCTTCGATCCCAGGTCAGTCCATTTGATATTTATGGTGGAAAAAGTGGTTGAGGGACGGGGCTTTCTCCCCGTACTTCGGTTTTTCCCTTGTCAGTATCATTCCATCGAAGTTCCGTACTCAAATTAGTCCACGACCAGCGCCATATAATTTTAGTAACTGGCGTATCGTCGTTAAATAATACTCTCCCCAGCCCTACTTCAACATCAGTGGCTGCCTAAAATCCTGGTAGGATGACGGACTAAATTTGTCAAGCGCAATTTGAAGCTTGCGCCGAGAATTGAACGAGAACTGTACTCTTCAGGGTTATTAAGCAGCGAGCAGTGCGTAATTCCTTACCGACTTTTCGGGACAACCCATAACAGAGCAGATGCCATAAATTTCATAACACTGACTGCGTTGTCTATTAGGTCTACGACAGGAGAAGAGTAACTGACGTAAATAATACATTTATATACGACAGTTATGGTTCATGCAACGACGCTACCAGTAACTTAAGGTACTTGTATAAAGGTGGACAGAATAATACCTTGTGAACTGGAAAGAAAGTTTCAGGTAGTTGTGGTGTGTGATTTAGGTATTATACAGGTACCTTGGAGGAGAAAACGGAGAGCTTTAGTATAAATACTGGGCAGGATAAGATTTAAACCCGGGAACTTCACGAATACAAAACATTAAATGATGCCTGCACTAAGAGTATTGGAAAAATTTCCTATAGGTAAGGAGTATGACGTTAAATTATGTCTTGAATTACTCTGCATTTGGAGTTCTGCGGTATACTAAGATTTAGAATACGCAACAAGAACAAAGCAATAAAAAAGGAAAAATACACCCACTGTTTAAATTTCTAAATTCTGAGAACAAGGAAAATGTTTATCCGCAAAAGGTATGTCGATTACTGAAACAATATCCTTTATAAAATTGACGGACTTCGACCGTTCGTCCTTCTGATAAGAGTAGTGTTAACATGAAAATTGGTATTGAGCATCGGTGAATGATAGTGAGAGGAGATGATAAAATATTTTTTCCTGTAGTTCTTCGATAAGATTCCGGATCGTGGTCTTCACTGACGGGGTTTCGAGATTACACACATTGGATAAAGAACACTCGGTAGGACTCTTCTGGAGGTGAGATCAGCCCCACGCAAAAACCCTCTACCTGACAACACACAACACCCACACCAGACGGATTTCCATGCCCCCGGCGGAATTCGAACTCGCAAACCCAGCAATCGAGCGGTCGCAGTCCCACGCCTTAGACGGCCCGGACACCGGCAACGGCGGATAAACACTTGGAGACAGTCCTGTCTCAGTGCCACGTTGTCCACCACAAATGAACTGATCAGGGATCGAATTATGGCCTCGTCTATGACAGCCTAGATGCGTGAGCGACTGATCTGAGGTCTGAAACTAATTTCTGTGACATACAAACATACAAACACACAAACGTAAGTCTGTACCGCACAGTAAGCACGGTCGCTCTACGTTGGAATGAAAATACGGTTAACGTCATTTCAGGGAATAATTGCCGCCTGCTCAAAAAAAAAAAAAAGAGAAATTAATTGCAAACTGTGGGAAAAATGAATATTATTGTATATTTAAAGACGTTTGTAGGTATAGTAAACAATGGGCTAACTAGCCGGTATTTTGATGGAGTTTATCTGTTATTTCTCTGTGCACGTACAACTAAATGGACAGGCGAAGTCAACTCAATTACCACCCCTTGCCACGACACAACGTATTTCCCACCAGTGGGGGACACAGGCAACTATACACGGCATTGTCAGTTTGCAGATGAATGTTTTTTTTATTGCACCCACAATGTTCACTCGTATAAGCTCACAAATTTTACCCCTGTGGGGTACGTGGTCAGAGCTGAAGCTATCTGCAAGTACAGTTCTGGTTGGTGGGTGTGGGGAGACGAAAAACAGAAGAACGGCAAAATGGGTTTCAGAACAGGTTCAAATGCAGTGTACAGCTGTTATTAAACCTTAAAAGAGCATATGTACCACTGCTTCAACATTAAAACTGTTCATCGTTGACTACATACTCATTCCTTCCTTACAACCATCAAAGTAGAAACAGATTATTTCCTTCGTATCGACTGATCCTTGCCACGCAAACTTGGCCTGCTCTCTGTGAGGTAGGGGCAGATTTTTAAATATTTGCTTTACATGTTTTTTTATCAGTCGGTACACATACTATGCTACGGGCTGGGCAGTACAGAGTTCGAATTTGGGCAGGAGGAAGAAAGTTTTCGTTTTTTTCCCAAAATGACAGATACGTCGAAAATATTATATCAAACTAAAAGCTCACACTTAATAGGCAGCAGAAAAAAATAATTTTGCGAAATTTATGTAACCCGAAAATAGATTATCTTATTTACAGAGGCTGCAAACATGCCCTGTATTGAGCCACATAAATCCAGCCCAAACACATGGACATTTTTTAAATTTATGCCATTGTTTAAGCCTGTAGTTCTCGAAATTTTTCTCTTCATTTCAGGCTTCAACATTAAAATTTTTATGCATTGCTGATCTCTCACACGTGTGTCGTAAGATTGATAGCTTTTGCCCTTCCTGACATGGTAATGAGTAGAATTTATGTAGTTCCTCTTTATGTACCTTTTCCAAATTTCTCCTACACCCGCTCAATTCCTTTTACGTACCTTCCTCAGCATCTTTTTCTCAAACACGCTACATTTTAGGATCACGTACAGCTGAGTTTGAGGCCGTTTATTTTGTATCAGCGTTTAGAAGAAACACGATGCATCCAAGTTCAGGGTATTTGGAGTTGTCATGTTTTCTGGGATGTTATGACATATCGACTGTTAGATATTTACTGACGTACCGAAAGAGCGTTTTACCCTCACAATGTCATTTATCAAAGGACTCATTAAATCTGAAGATGTAGGCGCTACATTTGTCCGAAAAGTCGGTAACTATTGACGAAGCGACACGGCGTAACATGCCGGAAGACCAGAGTATTCATCAATGTCGGTACGACAATCATAAATCTCGCTCCCCACCCAGTTTATCCTGAACAGCGAAGTATTCCGAAATTCTGGAATTTACATGCCAAACAACACGGCGTAAAATGGTAGAAGACATAATCTTAATATAATCCTCAGCTCCTAATTTCTGCTGTTCCCTCGATCGACAACCTTTCACACGGAACCTGCGAACTCCAGCGACCTTCGCTCCGTGCCCCGTGGTTTGCGCTGCACTGTAGTCTGCGGTTACCAACGACGCAGTTGCCTACCTAGTGGTCTGTCGATACAAGTACAAGCGAGGAAATTGAATTACGGTACAAAGAACCGCATTTGTGATACATACGTGTTAATTACATGTGCATGTACTCGTACACGCACAGGCACTAGGTTTGCCGCAGTAGGAAATGCTACATTGCCTAAGATCTGAGTTTCTCATGACGGCAACTGCGAAGATTTGTGCCGTCCGGGATGTGACGTCGCGCAGTCTGGTAGAATTTCGTCTTTTATTATATCTACCGTGAATATGGGGGCAGCAGAATCCCTCGAAAGTGGCCAAACTTCTACAAAACTACACGACTTCACATCCAAGGAGACAGAAACGTTAAAAGTTACTAATTAACTAGCCACATGAAGTCATATGACGGGCCGTCCACCAAAAACACGTGCTATTCCACGGCTTATTTCAACTGTGGTTTCTGTATTCTTAGAACAAACTAAAGATGAATTTGATTTACCGCAGTGCTGCTATTTTGTTGTACACGTTGCATTACATACTCAAAGCTGAACGGTGTATTAAACCTGAATTCATACTGTATGTATCTTCGTATTATTTGCACTGTTCTCAAATGCTTCTTCGGCCTCTTTGTATGCATTTTCGTATTATTTGCACTGTGCTCAGCTGCTTCTTCGGCCTCACCTATGTATTTTCGTATTATTTGCACTGTGCTCAACTGCTTCTTCGGCCTCAGCGCCTATCCTACAGAAAAAGGGCTGTGATTTATTTACACATTATTGTGACTTACTTATTATCATTCCTGACACCTAATGACATTTGTTCTGAAAACGACTCGGTATTTTAGACACTGTGGTTTATGTGTTCTCAGAGCAGTGAATACGGCTGCCGCATCGGTTCACAACTGCGCGACACAATTCTCATTTCATTTGGTTACTATCCTTTAAACTTCAGAGGTTTATAACACCAAGCTAACGGGGCTATTCCTTCAATTCACAGCCTCTTATTTACCGAAAGCAAACCAATGACAACAGCTCGAACCATTCTCTTTCTGTTCCAGCGACAGAGACAATTACAACATCGAACGAACGTCAATCAACTCGCTTGTTTACACAAAATTTCGACTTGAAATTGCATCTCCCTTGTTTACAGGTCTATGCCGACGTTAACACATTTACTAGTCTTCAGTTATAGGGAGCTTTGCAGCCTCCATTCCACAGTCATTTGAACAAATTTAGGAACCTAACCAGCCACATAATATAAACAACAAAATTTCACAAATATACAGTATATTTCTTGTACCATGTGGTTTAATTTTTATTGTGATTTAGTTTTAAACACAGTTTACGGATTTTTAAGTAAAAAACTTTCAAAGAAAATCGTAAAGTATATTTAAAATTAAATAAAAATGACAGCTGTTAGGGAAATCTCAATTAATTGGCTGTCAAATTTTATAATTGCAGGCCCTGTGACTGGTTGATACATTGCACGTAATCGTGATAAAATTAACTTCGATAAAACAGGGTTAAAAACCTGCTCTTAAGGGATATTTATCCTTAGGCAAAAAATGAAACATTTTTCCTTAACATTATACTACAAATATTCTTCCAAAATTTAATACGTATTTCACTGCTTACGTCACATGTAAGTGTGATAAAATTAACGTTGCTGAAATAGGGTTTAAAATCCACTCTTAACGGATATTTATTCTTAGGGGAAAAATAAATCATTTTTCTTTAATATTATGTTAGAAATATTATACAAGATCTAACGCGTGTTTCACTCTTTACGTCATGCAAATCTACCTGCATGTCAAATAAAATCGATTCTCAGTGGCAGAATTTTTGTGACTTTGCTATGGCATTTCTGCTTTAAACCTTTACCACGCACTTCTAATTGGAAATCCCCCCCGCCACCCAACCAGTCAACATTCCTTTCCTACATTTTCTCCAGTCTTGTGGGACACGATGCCGTGTTCACTGATACATTTTTATCTATGTATCGGAGGACACTGTTGCTTCCACCTTCATCTTCTTCTTATCCTTCAGTCTTTTGGTTAGTTGGTAGCTTTCCGTCTGGAATTGTTGCAAGCCATTCTTCTCATTGCTGTATAAATGTCAGCTCCTGTGTTTCTGGCGACTTACTTTAAGTATTGTAGTCGAGGTTTTCCTACGGCCTTTTTTCTGGATATTGTTCCTTCAAGGATGTTCACTACAAACTCCTTATGCCTAACTGTATGCCCTAACCATGTGTGGCGTCTATTTTATAACATTTCTAAAAGTAACCTTTTTTTCTTTTGCCGTTTGAAAGAATTCATCATTCGCTATTCTACCTGCCCATTTTATTTTTAACATTCTTCTCCAGCACCATATTTCAGATCCATTTACGACCCTCTCTTCACCCATCCATCTTCACAGTAATCGAAGAAATATTCGACTACTATGAAGATGGAGGCAAAAATCTCCTCAGAAACATGGACAATAAATTACCAATAAACACCGCATCATATCTAAAGAAACTGTTGTTTGCACCAAAAAAGCTGTGAAAATTTCAAATCATAGAGATCTATAGTGGCTAGTCAAATACAAGGCTTACTGTCATTAGAAAGAAATTCAGTCCCGAGGAAAACGGCTCGTAGCGGTATTTTATATATGTATTAAACGGACGGACCGATCCCAGTGGCTGCGCGTTCTAAGGCGTGGGTTTGTGGGCGCTTGCTCGCTGGGATTGAGGGTTCGAATCCCGCCGGGGGCTTGGATGTGTCTCTTGGGATTGTTGTGTGTTTTCAGATAGAGGTCTCTATGCTGGGCTGACCACTCGTCCAGAAGAGTCTTATCGAGTGTGGTGTGCCTGAGTGTGATCATGAAGGCTCGATAATGAGGAGACCCTGGCCCACTAGGGGGCTTCTGCGTCATGGAAAAAGAATTTAAACGAGCTGTCATGTTGCAAGTTTAACTAAATTGATAAAGTAGGTGAAGAATTGAAAAGGCGGCAAGACTCATAACATTGGGACCTCAAAGGACTGCTTTTCATTCCCTAGGAATCAAAACAGGATGAAATGACTGCGACTGTAATGCAAATTTTAAAGTTGGCAAAGCATCTGACCTCCTATGTAATATTAAATTGAGGTTACAAATGTATTTGTAAAGAATGGATTTATAGGCTATAATGTTGTTCTGCACGCGCCTTCTCGTTTTGCAGCATATGAAGCACACTGAACCACACACACACACACACACACACACACACGCACACACACACACACACGCGCACACACACGCACACACACACACACAAACCACACACAATGTGTTGAATGGGTCAGTATCTGCGGATGTGTCTATCTGAGAAGATTTATGGACGTACGCGAAGCAATTATTCATGTTATGTTACAGAATGGCAGATAGATGGAATGTGCAGCGTGCCTGCGGACCTGCCAACTGCACAGTCAGAAAAAGTTATATATATATAAACGCCACAATTGAAAATTTAGATTTCTCAGTCCAACAAAAACATATGCACGCATGCATATTACGTGCTCCTTCATCCCTAATAATATTTATTAAAGGACACCGATCATGAAACCACTGGATATGCACTTTTCCCCAACTTCGTGTGATTTCCCATCTCCTAGATAAAAATTTTCCCCTTCCTACTCTTTGCTCAGGCGTCCTTAATATACTCACCCTACCTGGTATTTTAATGTAACAATATTTAGCTAATAACACAAAATAATTTTAAAATTGTCTCTCTGTATTGGTAACTTACTGTAAAAAACATGTCTTCCATTATATTGGCAGAGATTCTACAGCTGTAAATATATTTAGTAAACATTCAAACACTTTTTTTACGCAATTAACTTCGACGCAGTGCTGAGCTTAAGAATGCATGGGACTGTACTTCGACTTCTGTATAAGCATTAGTTGTGTGTCGCTTGAAGAAGGAAAGGGTAACTACCACAACCATAAAATAGAGGGTCTTGAACCTCGTACTATATATTTTAAATTCAAAGTGAAACTCTTCAGGAGAAATGAAAGTGAAAAACTTAGAATACTCGAAAATGCTCAATTTTTTTTCTTTATTTCGACAGACGTGAGGTGAATAAAAATTCATATGCAGCCTACAGTTTCTATACGAATTTCTTTTAGACTATACTAACAAAGTTTTTTCTATTCTTAAAGTTAGGTGGGTCTAAGTCCTTTGGTACTGCGGTGTCGTCTACCACCTCCTCTTGCGAGCGTGCAGCATGGACGGAATGATTATTGGATGGGACAACCGAGATGCTTGTTGCCAAACCTCTCCCAGTGCAACTCTGTCCACCACAAATCCCACATGGACTATCCCGAGACTGAATGTAACGAGCTTATTTTTACAACAGGACATGTGGTGAGGACCGACAACAACAGTCCGCAAGCGTCCCTTGACAATACTGTTATCATCGGCGCTGACCTAATTTCAAACCTAAGCACGCTGGTAAATGGCATGTAATTTTCCCCATACGTGAATTGTATAAAGTTAAAAGTTTCCTACACTATTAACTTTGAGTCAAAGTACAACTCTAGGCTCTATTGTCCTAAACACTACAGGGCTAGGTTTATGTCATGGACTTTCTAACCCTGAGGAAAGCAGCCACTAGCACCCACTACATAGGAGGCTTTTGGGGTCTAGAGGTGGTATGGAAATTTTGAAGGATAAAGAATCTTGCCCCACCAAGAATCAAACCCCCGATCCCTCTTTATGTGTTTTTATTATTAATATTATTATAGCAACCAGCAAGTAACCTAATAAAATACAATTCATGACAAATATTGCAAGTATCAATCTCCTACATGTTTTGACACCGACGTTCCATTCTCAGCTAGTCTATCAGATTGAGGGAATGCAAGGTCAATACGCAAATCTAGGCATGCTTCTGCTTCATTTGAATGACCAAAATATTAAAATTCTAAAATGTCTAAAAGTGACAGGCATAAAATTCCTCTGTCTTCCTTACCACAAGCTCCTCACATCGTCGACTGAGCTATTTCTACAAAAAAGTAGGGAGTTACATAAAGCTGTCACAGTGGTAAAGGGCAGTGACATTTCTGCTTTTGCAGTAAGGCAGATTTTTCATTTTCTTTTTCATGTTAGCGGGGAAAAGGCCCAACTGTTGGCTTGCTCTCACAGCAGAAGGGGAAAAATCGCGTGTCTTGTTTTCTGTCCATAAATAATGAGATGTGACTGTTGCTCATTTCTCCTACAGGTGTGGACACACAGAGTTCTTGTCAGACAATTTATCAGGGTTATTAAAAAAAAAAGGGGGCAGATCTACTAAATCCCCCCCCCCCCCCCCCACCCCGAGCATTACCCGTGTGGAGAATTGGTGAGTTATGATTGTTATTTTTGTATTAATAAAAAATAAAAAAAAAAAAAATA
>Ga0123355_10019572_pt1 | contig 10777 bp, 9 predicted proteins | sample TergutEmb28metaG_3_FD_89872 | JGI IMG/M metagenome (GOLD analysis project Ga0123355, IMG submission 89872) | Embiratermes neotenicus P1 segment gut microbial communities from Petit-Saut dam, French Guiana - Emb289 P1 | ecosystem: Host-associated > Arthropoda: Insects > Digestive system > Gut ...
AGAGTCCTTCTTGAGAAGCTAACTGGTTCTGCAGCTAGTCAAGAAATTCCCCGCACTTTATGGAACCCGAAGGTTCATCACCGTATTCACAAGTGCCCGCCATCTGTCCCTATCCTGAGCCAATTCCATCCAGTCTCCACCCCTCCCACTTCCCGAAGATCCATCTTAATATTATCCTCCCATCTACATCTAGGTCTCCCCAATGGTCTCTTTCTCTCACGTTTCCCCACTAGGACTCTGTGCACACCTCTCCTCTCCCCCATACGCGCCACATGCCCTGCCAATCTCATTCTTCTCGATTTTACCACCCGCACAATATTGGGTAAGGAGTAAAGATCCCTAAGCCCCTCATTATGTAATAATTTGTGGACAGATGTGTTTGTCAGCTTCAAGCTCCGGCAGGTTTACGTCCAATACCAGAACTTCCAGTAGACCCACCCACGTTTCCCCACTAGGACTCTGTGCACACCTCTCCTCTCCCCTATACGCGCCACATGCCCTGCCCATCTCATTCTTCTCGATTTTACCACCCGCACAATATTGGGTAAGGAGTAAAGATCCCTAAGCCCCTCATTATGTAATTTTCTCCATTCCCCTGTTACCTCATCCCTCTTAGACCCAAATGATGGGCATAGTAGTGCCCGAAATATGTTGAGCCTATAAGAAGTACAATAAAATAACTAGTTGGTTTTTTATTCTTCAGTTATCACAATGACACCCGGTCCAATAAACATCAGATGTTGACTGGATGTCTATCATTGGGGTGCCGGCCTGGCGATGACTGGGCTAATACGTGACAATGGACAGAACGTTTTACAATCTTCATTTTAAAGAGGAAGTGGTAGAAGCAGCCCCAGTTACTTCCACATTTGCTTCCTTATGGCTTTCCTCGAGGAATTCTTTATTAGAAATATATTATAATAATTATAATATGAATTCATTATATAATAATAATTATAAAGATAATTAATAATAATGCAACAATTAATAATTACGGAATGCCCCAAGGCCTTATTTTGCTCTTCAAAATTCCCATGGACACGCAAAAGACTTTCTTCGAAATTTATAGACAATTTGGGCAAACGAACTCAATAATATTCGCCAGCCCTGGACTAGATTAAGTTGGTCTGTCTTCAGTGGTGGTGAGAAAAGAGAGACACCTTTCTGGTTCTAAAAATATTCACGTTTTTACCTGAGGTAAGATCTGATTTTCCAAGCATCTGTCTCACTGACGTCTTCAGAACCGTGCACTGGCACCTCCTGGCTATTCGACTCTTGGAACTTATCCGTCTCCATATTCCTGAAATATCGGAGCAAATATTCAACACTGGGCACGAGGCTGCTTCCGGTAACACCGAAATTTTGCGGTTAGTATCATTAACGTCTAGTTTTACAAACAGTGTTTTAAACACCCTGTATCTCACTCTACCACCCGTATTTACCGGTATTAAAAAAATCCTTCCAAGCCTTATGAAATAGGTATAATATCAAATGTCATGACATAAGCACTTACTTTTATATCCTTTCTATATTTTTAGCTATTTTCATTGTTTTCTTGTGTTCTGCCCTGTTAAACTTCTGAATAAAATTTCATATTCGTCCAGTTCATTCAAGAGTTCATCTGCATCATTCTGAATTCAATAAATTACTTTACATTTCCAACTTACCTGCATAAAACAACAAAAATTTTAATCCATTACCGCTTACGTATACCTCGAATTAACCTTTTGGCGCCGGAATCATTTTTTTAAATTTTGGCACACCCTGTATATAAAATGTGAATAATACAGGAACCAAATACGTTAGAATTATGAAACAAACTGCATTTTGAAGAGAAAAAAACGGAGAGTGTATACCATTTTTAAAATATTGAGTACCTATATTTGTTGAATAAATATATAAAATACAACGTTAGACGTTAGCGGTGCGGTACGACTCCTATATGGGTCGTTAGGCGTCATACGGTTAAACCTGTTCTGCGTTTCCTGAAATATGAAGAGTAAAGAAATGCTGCTCATCCCAAACCTCGAAATGACACCACCGTCTACAGCTACAGTTGCCTTGCCAAAAACATTATTATGAAAGAGTCAACGAACAGCACTCAAATATCAGCATAAGGGTTGATACAGCCTGTGGTCTTCTGCGATGTGATGCTATATAATCAGAAAACCCTGAAGACGGAAGCAATGGCTTCCCCCGAAGCATTGGTATCTACCAGGTTACACGGCGTCACACCCGGAATTCCATAAACTGAATATCCATAACCGTGACAAAGACATATTTCATAAAAATTGAAGTCCCCTGCTACTCCATGAAGACATAAGGGCGAAAGGCGATACAGACTCACTCATCCTTACCCCAAGCATTAGTTGGAGATAAGTGGTCAGTTACACGCTCCAACCATTTTATGCTCTAGGACAAGACTCCGTTGCCATTGAATAAGAGCGTTGGTGGGACCCAGAGCTCGTCTGGATCCTTCGGAGTCCGAAAAAATCTCTTGTCCCTACCGGGAATAAGACCACATTTGTTTTGGGTCCATCTCTTGTGAAATATGGTGATAACCTGGCTGAGGAAGAAACAATGCAACAGGGCGCGACTGATAGATTAACTGAAGTTGGAAATAACAGTGGCAAAATTAGCGTAATGAGAGTCTCTGGGCAGCCATTCGCAGTTCAGATTATGATCGATCAAAAACAAAACGGAGAGTGTGGAATATTTCAATTGTTTGGGTATCATGGCAACAAATGATGCAATATGTAAACGTGAAATTAAATTCAGTTATGCCATGGTAAAAGCAGCACTTAACAAGAAGATGACTCTTTTCACCAGCAAATTGGACTTAAATTTAGGGAAGCACTTAAAAGACTTGCTACAGTTGAAACTTCGGAGAGTGGATCAAAAGTACCTTGAGAGTTCTAAAATGCGGTGCTGGAGAGGGATGGAGAAAATCAGCTGGACGGATCGTCTTAAAATATATATAATATCGACATCACGGAGGAAATATACATCCTACATACATGCTACATCTAAGGCAGGAAGTCTAAATGGATCGGTTACATCTTGCGTAGAAACTGCCTTATAAAACACGTTATGTAATGAAGGACATAAGTGACGAGAAGAAGAGGAAGAACAAGCTACTTGATGACCTTAAGGAAACTATAAGATCTGGAAACTGAAAGAGAAAGCACTAGATCGCAGTGTCTGGAGAAGTGGCTTTGGAAGAAGTTCTGTACCTGTCGTACGACAGACCAGGTGATATAATAGGTTACCAGCCTGCAGCCTGGTCACAGTACCGAATACAGCATCTCGGTTTCGCTTGTTTGAATGTCATAGAATTTAGTTACAATAAGTACATGGAGCAGCCCTCAATGATGGAATAATTCAAATTTTAACCAATAAAATATAACCGGATTTGATAGCTAATCACCAGGTGAATCGGCGTCATGTACCAGAAGATTTGTATCTACAGTAACCTATGTGAAGATATAAACTGTTTCAAAAAATAATCTCTTGGTGGACAGTGTGACGGCCTTCAGGTCGCGCATTTTATCAGCAATAAATGAACAGAAATATCATTGCAGTTTTCGAAACTGCCAGTAATGGAATTTCGAAAATTTTTGCTCCATGCGGTATATACACTCCAACAGTTGTGTCCCTAGGAATAGTGCCCGTGTTGTGGTGTTCCTGATCACGGCGGCTGTCACGGTATGTCCCGGCCTATGCTAGCTTCCAACACGATACAAGCTGCCTTGTTAAGAGACGAGATAAAATGTACACGCTGTATTTTTCGTATCGCTAGTTGACTCACACCATACATCATATTTTAACTTTCTTCCGGACTGTAATGCTTTCCCTGATCTTTGAACCTGTCAACGTCACAGATCGTGGCGTCTCGCTCGTGATGCATACAGCCACGTGGACTCTCACCGAAGCGTTTGCCACGTGCGACGCGGCACATCCTTAATTCCGAAGCAATTTTAGCGAAGTAAGGGGACTTGATTTATGCAGACGAAAGTATTCCTAAGACACAGTAGCGGCAGAAATGTTTCGGTAAACCCGAGATCTAAAGCAGTGCAGGAATAAACGTACATAGATTTATGGTTTAGACAACGAAAACTGTAAAAACAAGAAAGTCAAAAGCAAGAAGTAGGTCATGAGGGTTCCAGGAGATTGAGGGTCAAAGATTTCAAGACATTCGGCACATGAAGATGGTAAGGATGTCAGTAATACGCACTAGCTGCCTTTACCCCCCAGGAAGCATTCCTGATACTCATTTCTGTTAGAGGCTGAATCGATCCCAGGGTCGCAGTGCGGCAAGAAAGGTTATGTCAATTAAAAATTCCAATTCAAATCGAACCCGCGACCTTGCGGCATGTAGCCCGGTGCCCCAACCACCTGCGCCAACGCGTACCCTTAGCGAAGCCAGTAACTGAGACTACATAACGTTTAATGGTAGGAAATCAGTGAATAATGAATTGATGAGTATATAGAAGGAAGCGATTGTGACCTAAACTGATTGCAAGACCAACACTTGTCTGGAGGGACTGAACAAATACCACGAATAAACAAGTCTTGGACTGCTTGACCCTTGAAGTTGGGACCGATAGATTGTCCCGAAACGTCGGTAAGAAACTGTTTTTCTACTTTATCCCACCCAAAAGCGAAGATCTCATTTACATTTCGGCGGGAGCCTGAAACCGCGTTAAGTAACGTTGTTATGGTCCCAGGATTATTCAAAAGAGAAACATTATGAATACAAGTTAGAAGACTTCCCACTTGAACAAAATTGTCTGGCACATCTTAAAATTCACTTGGCAAACAAAGAGAAGCCACAGAACATCACTACTACAAGATGACACGTAACGTTGTGACGTAGAGATGAAATGGACATCATTAACATAATTGCTCTGCCTACAGGCACACTAACATGACTGAGACATTATGCGTAAAAACTTTGGTCTACAATATCAAAGCAGGAAACGGCACGATTTAACAACGATGTTAGCAACCAACAAGATGCAACAAATTCTGTTTACTGATCTTTTCATTTATCTTTTTAAATGAGCTCTACATGTTTCGGGCGACAAACTCGTCCATCTTCAGGAGCACTTTTTGACTGTATATATAGCTTTGTACCAAAAGCTATATATACAGTCAAATTTTTCCTGAAGATGGACGAGTTTGTCGCCCGAAACATGTAGAGCTGATTTAAAAAGATCAATAAAACGATCAATAAACAGAATTGGTTGCATCTTGTTGGTTGCTAACATCGTTGTTCTAACGATGCACGGCTTCACAAACTTCAAGGCACGATTTAAGTAGTCAAGTACTGTAGGATTGTTTGTTAATTGGGATTTGGAGTTGACGAGGAAGGAAACGGTTGTGGCTTTTGGATTGTGTGGATTGGTTTCATCTGGCTCAGGGCAGTGACAAATGGCGGGGTGTTATGAATATTGCGGTTGCATAAACCGGGAATTTCTTGACCGTCTCAGCGACTATAAACTTCTTCAGAAGACTCTGCTCCTTGGAGTTAATTCATAGTTGATGAAGGGCGTTTACAAACTTCTGTTACGTGGGAGGGGGGAAAAAAAAAGGAAGTAAAAGAAAAAGTAGGTAACGACAGATTTAAAAGCCCATGTTGATTATGCACCCTTCATTCCCTTTAAAAATAAGAAATATAAACTCAACACTTCGCACATATCTGTATACACCAGTTCACCCTTAGCGAAGGTTACAAAGGCAAACCAGGTAAAGCAATCTCATTACAGGCCTGGACAGGCCCTAAGGTTTCCATGAGGCTGAGACTCTCAAATCTCAATACAGTCGGCACACGAAGATGGTAAGGTTATCAGCCCCACGCATCGGCCGCCTTTACTCCCAGGAAATATTCCTGGTTCTTATTTCTGTTAGAGGCTGAATCGACCCAACGGCCATAGCGCGGCCGGAAGGATTATGTCAATGACACCATCGGGAATTTAACCCTTGAACTTTTGGATTGTGGCGCAGTGCCTCAACCAACAGCGGTACCGCGTGCCCCTTACGAAGGTTATACTGGACGTTTTATACGGCGTCTGTATGAGTTATGTCACTGCATACTCTACCTGTTGCGTACCAACATCTGTATTCAACACACTGCCTTCAAATTGCTACCATCACTCACAACACACGTAACCTGTTTGAAGCCTGGCGTTCATCCAAAGAGTATTTAAAAACAAATTCTTAATTCTAAAAGATACTTTAACTTATTGTAAAAATTCTTTTCTTACTTCAAAGAAAACAATGCGTTTTATTCACAAACATCAGTCAGCTAACGCTACTTAAGAACATAAACACTGCTCACTGTTCGAACCACACGAAAAGTATTCAAGTCAGTACAACGTGTTAGAAAAGTGTAGAATTCTGAAAGTTAAACCCGGTGTGCTTTAAATCGTTAACAGGATTTTCAGTAAAGCAGCATATAGTAATACATGCTTTCCTCGTTCCTATGTCCGTAAATACTACTAGTACCAAAAGATCATCTTCCACCTTACCTTGTTGCAGTTCAGTTCCGCACTGTACCCAGCCGATTGTATTGCACCTATTTGATGAGATAACACGTCACAGCTGCAGATAATGGCAGCTTGATTGAAGCACCGAATCTGCGACGCCATTTCTTCTCATTTTCCTGCTTCAGTCGTCGTAACATCCGATCCCACAACCAAAAGCCGTCGAGTTCTCACAGATTGATGCAACAGTGACGTTTGACGCCGTTTAAGCTATGGTAGCTAATGGCGAACAGTGAAACTGACAGAAAAATTACAATTATGGTTTCTTTTAATGTATATATTACTCCAGCAAACAAGAGAGAGAGAGAGAGAGGGGGGGGGGTGTGGAAATGGGTAGCTCCAGAAAGCAAGTTTATCGCAGTACCACTATTTAACTTCTCTCGGCGATAAGATATCATTTTAATAACTTCAGTGGAAAAATTTAACGCCTGCTGGGCGGCATTTTTTTTTTCATCCTTGCAGTTATAAGTAGTTGCACGGTCCGCAAACACCCGTGTTTATTTTCCACTTCACAAAATGACGTAAAACGGAACAACGCCATATAAATGTTTAGGGAAGTGAGGTATTTTCTTCAAGGCCAATAAAATGAATATTGCTTGCTGTAACGAAGATAGTAACAGCAGTTGTGAAAGGTGAAAGAATAATGCATAAAAAAGAAAATGTACGCACAATGGAAAGCGTAATACAAGACGGTTACAGTAATTAATGGTTTTCACCTGCAGACTTTTTGAGGGCTGCACGAGGCGAGACAGAGAGGGTATCTTCCGCAGTCCACTAACCTATTACCAACCCAAGAATTAGTGATGCTGGCGCATAGAATTCCACACGATGTCATCCACATTATTAAAGCAGCAGCCATTCCGAACTCTTGTTCCTCATTAATTTCTCAAAACATTACATTATGTAGCTTCTCAAAAGGGTTCCCCAAGTAATTGTAGACACTCCTTCATGGCGTTTCTCGAGCCAATACAGACATCTGTTCTTCGTGTTGCTTCTTAACTCTATGCAGACACCTGTTGATCAAGTTGTTTGAGCCTAGTCAGGGTACTTGTTGCTCAAGTTATCTCTTGAACCTATGCAAACACTTGTTGCACGAGTTCTTTCTCGAGCCTATGCAGACACTTGTTGATCAAGTTGTTTCTCGAGCCTATGCAGACACTTGTTGATCAAGTTGTTTCTCGAGCCTATGCAGACACTTCTTGCTCATCTTGTTTGAGCCTAGGCAGCTACTTGTTGCTCAAGTTGTCTCTTGAGCCTATGCAGACACTAGTTGCACGAGCTATTTCTTGAGCCTATGCAGACACTTGATCAAGTTGTTTCTCGAGCCTATGTAGACATTTGTTGATCAAGTTGTTTCTCGAGCCTATGCAGACACTTGTTGCTCAAGTTGTGTCTCGAGCCTATGCAGACACTTCTTGCTCAACTTGTTTGAGCCTAGTCGGGTACTTGTTGCTCAAGTGTCTCTCGAGCCTATGCAGAAACCTGTTACTCAAGTTGTTTCTCGAGCCTATGCAGACATTTCTTGCTCATCTTGTTTGAGCCTAGGCAGGTACTCGTTTCTCAAGTTGTTTCTCGAGCCTATGCAGACACTTGTTGCTTGTACTGTTTTTCGAGCCACTCCAGGCACTTTCTCCTGGATTCTTCCATGATCTCCCAAGGCACTGTGTCTGACTCCAGCCAGTGTTTAACATCCTGTCGGAACGTGTTGTATCCCGGTTGGGAAAGAACCAGGTCATCGTAAGCTGACAACATCCTCCACAGTCCTGAGCTTGTGTCACAATAATCCATATTTATATCTACAGGTTTCGTTACTGCTGGAATATTCCGCGGTTTCATTTTCGCTGCTATTTGTTTTACAGAACTTTCTTTCTCGTCTTCGTCGTCTTTTTGTTCCCCGCTACTGTCGGATTCTTCATCACTTGGAATCCTTACCCGAAATTCATCCAAGCTTCGGGCAATAGAGTTTAATTTCTCAGATAATAAATTCGACAGAATAGGCCGCCCTTGAGCATTTCTAGCTACTGCTAATTGTTCTGTTTTCAGTATACGTTCCGACTTCTCCTCCATTACGGCCGCTACAGGTGATATGCAACCGTCTCCCAGGCTTTCTTCTGCAAAAAATCAGTATTTTTCCCCATTAAATACACACGCTTTAATACGCTGTCCAACAATGTTTTTATGAACATCTTCCGAAAATTGATAATAGCCAAAAACTTTCAACGGGGGACGTAAATAAGTAGGGTACACTTCCCAAAATATTTAGTAATGTGATGGAAAATGTTAGCGCATCTACGAGCTATCAATCATTTAACCACTTCACCTCTACAGGGCTCTGATAATGTTGTATGACTCACGATATAATCTTACTTTTTAAACTTTGTCCATTATCTCATTTTTTTAACGAAGCACGAATCGGAAACCGGCTCTGTTCCCGTCTTCAGGTACCTAAACTGAAAAGTCCCTTAGGGCACAAAAACCGGTAGCCCCTTAGATAGCGCTCTATCCAAGGGGCCCACCAGTTTATGTGCCTGAAGAGGAAAAGGGAGTCGGCTACAAAACTTTGCGATTTATTAAAAAATCAGACGAAGGAAAAAGTTCAAAAGAAGAATATTATTTGAGGGCTGTTTGACCGTGCATCTTCCTCATGAAATAAAGTGAAATGCCAACTTGATGAAACTAGGTAATTTTATTGATGTATTCTTGGCTCGACATGTTTCAGGTGCATACACCCATCATCAGGAGCATTAGATGTTGAGTTGCAGCACATGGTTTTCTGCACCGACTTTTTGGATGGGTGGTGGTCTTGAGAGCCGCTGCGTAGGTCGTGTGTACGGTGCGGTTGGTGCCGTGCACGGCATGGCACCATCCGCACAACAAATGGCCTAGGTCAGTGTAGCCGTCTCCAGCACCAAATTCGAAGCCGGGGAAATTCCGAAAACAAATCAAGAGTGGTTACCACATGGCCACGACTTTCGGAGAACTCCTGAGAACCGCAGTCAGATACTTACGCATTTTATGGAACAGTAAAAAAAAAAGGAAATAACATTTTTGAAATCTCCGCCGAATTTTTTGTTGCGGGAGTGAAAGCACGAGACGAAGGTGGCGGGAGAATACTGCTGGGCGATAACACATGCGGCAGGGATATATGTGTGTGTGTATCAGCATATTCATGATCATTTTCGACTTCCGCAAAATTCGACTTGTGTCGGGTCCTACAGAATGTGCCTATAGCTTAAGTCTATTTAACAGAAAGCTATTATGGACTATTACACGTATATCACAGACCGTTTTTTTAAATTCTGTAAAAAAGGCGACGTTTCCCCGTCCATACTATGAAGACACAGACGACGACTATCATAAGGAGAAGCTGAAGTATAGCTCTCGTCATTCTTAACATAGGCACTAGATGGAGCTGGGAGATAAACGTCAGGCCGCGGCCGCTTTATCCCCAAGCAAGAACTAAGGCACCCGCTGATTAGAACGCTGAGAGGACCCCACAGCCGGCGCAGACATTTCGGAGAAAATAAAAATCCCGTGCTTCTGCCGGGATATGAACCATGGATCGTCCAACTCGTAGCCTAGTCGACTTACTGTCTGCGTTATCAGACCTCGTCAGATTTTATAAATAGGCCACAAATAAGCTTTATAAACTGCAACGAAACCACCTGGGATTTTTGTACTTTGTTATTAATTGGCTCATTGTTAGTTAATTTCACTACGCTGGAGTCTTGAATGACTGTGTGATGATAAATTGGAATGAATGAATAAGGAATTGGTCGTGGCCTAATTTGGGGGCACTAAAGAAAGCCGCGAAAAATGTCGGTCAGGGGAGTCTATTTGCTTCCAAGATTCGAATCGGGGACCTTGCGAACACAAGCCAAAGGCGTTGCAGTTTGAGCCAGTTTGCTCGGTACGATATCACAGGGTACACGCTTTCAAATCTCTTTAATCTGTGACTCTTACGTTCACACAAATCGCCCTAAAATATGTATAAAATCTGGTGTCAGTTCTTCTGCCTGAAGAAAACACTGAAGGTGGACCAACACAACTAAATCATACAGTTCCAAATTTAATTACAAACAAAATATTGGCCATACTTCTTACTTTCTGGGTTCCTTGATTCCGACAGAGCTTTCTTGAACTCGGACGAAAAGGTCATGTCTTCGTCGTCACCCAGCGTTCGATCCTCGACAGCCACTTTTCTGACGCCCTCGTCCAACACGACATCAGAG
>Ga0123355_10019573_pt1 | contig 10777 bp, 6 predicted proteins | sample TergutEmb28metaG_3_FD_89872 | JGI IMG/M metagenome (GOLD analysis project Ga0123355, IMG submission 89872) | Embiratermes neotenicus P1 segment gut microbial communities from Petit-Saut dam, French Guiana - Emb289 P1 | ecosystem: Host-associated > Arthropoda: Insects > Digestive system > Gut ...
GCCTCCTTGTTTTTTAATTTTATTTTGTGCGATACTTTTGCCTTTTAAAAAAAGCGCTCCATTAAAATCGCCCCCCCCCCCCCCCTTCCGATATATGTATACACATGTGCAGCCCTCAGACGAATCCTTAACGAATTATGTGGCCCTTTTGTGGGTTGAAGTTGGCCAGCCCTGTTCTAGGTCATAGGACATGCAGCTGTTTGCCCAACTTGGTGTTGTTATTACAGATTTTGATACTAGGCATCAAAATTCTCTTTAGCATGTGAACTTAATTGGTCCTTACAGGCAGGAGCACTACAGTACACTCAGGCCTTTTTTACGGCATATTTGCATTCCTGTAAATGTGGGCATAGATAAAAATAGGCGTAAATAAAACATATTCCCATCAGAAATAAAGGGCTAGCCTAATAGAAAGGAGCCAGATAAAGAGCATTAAATTGAAAATGAGGGAGCGCAAATTGAAAAAAAAATGTTGTAAATTGGCAAAGGGCGTTAAAATTAAAAGGCGTAAACCAAAGGGCGTAAAACAAGGTCTGGATGTACTGTACTTACGGCGGAAATACGCTGCCAATTTCTTACATCCTAGCCTCTTAATCGTTAATTCTCATGTATACGGTCCCCGTCACTGAGCATCCCAATGCGCTATGGCATATTGCTGTTTCAGCTGCTGAGGATAAGAGACAATTGAAGCTTGCTAATTTACCATTAGGGCTGTTATTCAGAGTAACTGAGAGAAATTTGTTTTTTTTTTTATATAAAGATCTATGTAGTTCCTTGTTCGGCTGTTGTACCTCCGAGTAGTATATTTTATGTATGTTTTGAATTAATTTCGCGTGACAATTGTAGTCTGTAAAAGAAGAAGCCCTAGAGCTGCGTCACACGGGTGAGAATAATTTGTTTGTGAAGATGCATACTTCAGAGTCAACCAGGCATTAAAGGTGTTGCCTTTGTTTCTTTCGAGGTAATATTTTTCAGAACTAACATGGAACAGCACACAGTGATGTTGAAAATGAGTGTAAAAATTCATGGCTACCTTATCATTCAATTGTAACATGTCTTACGTACGTACAGTGCATGTAAGTGGAATATCATACAGAATTTACGCTGACTGTTGTAGAAGAGTAGCAATTAGAAAAGACTTGGTTCTGAAGAACTACTGGCATTGTGCTTGGTCATCAAAGCGGAAAGGAATTTGGTGCAAAAAATGCCACAACTACTTCTCGTGTCTTTGTGAGGTAGCCTTTACTTAACAGAAGGGTTTCTTGTAGTCACTAGTATTTCTCCTAATTCGATTTATATCCTTCTGAAAGGGTGTTTCACAGTTTGCTTTCATTCTGACGACCGTACTATATTTTGTAAGTTTTCTTTATAAGGTTCGGGCTTGAAGGTTTGTAGTTTGTTCCTCGTATATGGATACATTTTAACTTCAGCCGGACTTTATTCTTGTTGGTGAAATATTTGAAGACCAGAAATTCTGCAGATTCTTCTAAGTTTTCCTTCACATTTGGTCCTTGAAATTGATTCTGCATAAACGCATATAATCTGTGTAAATTTATTTGCGGAGGCCTACACAGCTGTATAGTGTCCAGATAGCAGAGCGCCTTTTGTCCTTTATCTTCTTGTTTCAGCCCGACTGAAGATACTTGTCAGCCTTCAGCCTACAGAGTGTAATGTAAAAAAAAAAAAAAAAATTTTTTTAACGGGAATGCCCTCTGGTTCTCTGCAGCTGTCTTATAGCTAGTATCAGATCAAAGTTTGTCGTCAGTCTTTGTGTTAGGCGTATGGCAGCACGGAACAGTGCACTGTAGATGCAGGCTGAAGGCAGACTAAATTAGAACTGGCAAATCTGGTTAATGAGCTATAGGTGCATATATATTTCATTGAGCGCAAATAATTCTGCTATACAGAAGGAGCGTTGTTGTCTCAGTGATGATGATGATGACAATAATAATAATAATAATAATAATAATAACTGATCGAACTTCCCATAACAGTAGACCAGACAGAGTTGTGCTTGACAAAACCATCAAAGAATGGTACCCAGTAGGTGCAGCAATTCCTGACAGTCTCAACTTTCACAGCACCATCACCGAGAAGCTTCAGAAGTATAGAGACTTGAAAGAAGAGCTTATAAGAATGTGGCAACTGAAAACGGCCCATATGATGTCATTAGTACCATCCAAAATGGGTATGTTTCCAAACAAGTTATACGAAAGCATAGAACTGCTTAATCTTCGCCCTGGTATATACATTATAATGCAAAAAGCAGTAATACTTAATACGTGCCGTATAATTAGAATGTTTTTAACAGAACAGCCAATAAGAAGTGCTTGGTCAGTGAGAACCGTACTCTTTTGAGAACCAGTTAAACTGCTGTAAAGTAAGGAATGTGGGCGATGGTGGTCATGATGCTATTGTGATTATGATGATGATGATGATGATGATAATGACAGTAACAGTAACAACAACAATGGCTAACGTTAACAGCATCACCACCGAGCTGAAAGTTTATCGTCATGTTCACCAGATTACGCAATTGAACCATATGCTGAGCGAGATGGTTTATTCCACATTCTCTGGCCCTGTTTCTTTGTATCTGTTTTAATATTATGATTTCCAGTATGCCTCGGCCTGTCGCTTTAAATTTGAGGTTCTCATGACGGTGACAATGAAGTGTATTTTCTTCTTGGATGTGACGCCGTGTAGCCTAGTGTGAATTTACCGACGGTTCAAAGGAACTTGCAGGCTTTTTCTACAGGTTATACAGCTGGAGGCAGTGGGTTCCCCGGAAACGTAACATTTCGACTATACTGCACGGCGTTACTTGACAGGAGACTAGAATTTATTTTGTCTTCAGACGAATATTATACAATTACGTCTCGTTTCTTGTATGATTGGTAGATGCCCACGCCCATGTCATTCCCGTCTGTTTGTTAATATTGTTATAGTAGTGATTTTAGACGATATTAAAACCAAACAACTTCAATGGTATGAACATGTTCAAAGAATGGAAGAGGGGGGATTACCAAAAGAAGTTATGAAATGGAGTCCGCCAGGAAGAAGAAAACGAGGTAGACCTAGACTTACCTGGGCGGAAGGGATTAATGGAAGAAGACTGGAATGGCAGAAGCAACTGGAGGAAGGAGATAATATAATTGTCAAATGGGCGCAGGAAGATGTGGAAACGTTGTACAACCTGCTAAATAAAAAAATTATGGTAGTGATAATAATGATAGTATTAGCAATAATAATAATAATAATAACAATACTAAAAGGGACGAGGTATTCGCACAGTCACATCCTTCTTACCCCTTTTTCCTGTACTGTGTCCTTGCACCGTTCCTCCCTTCCCAGCCATGACTTAACTCGACACTTGTTTCAAGACAAATCATGCTGCCCTTACGCCAACCGTCACGGTCAATTGGAAACGAAATGTAGTGTACCTACACTCTGACGTAGTGTAGTGGTGTATTCACTTTCATTAGGCGCGTTCGCAAAACTCGAAACGCGATTGTTACTTTGTCATGTGTCTGTCCGTCCGCATAAAACAACTCGATTCCCACTGGACAGGTTTTCATGAAATTTGGTATTTAAGTATTTTTTTCGAAAATGTAGCGGGAAAATTGAAGTTTACTTAAAATCTGACAAGAACAGTGAGTACTTTACATGAAGATGTTTACACGTTTTTGATAATAGCTTGCTCAGTTCTTCTTACAATGAGAAGTGTTTCAGACAAAAGTTGTAGGGAAAAAGAAAACACATATTTTACGTTCGGTAACGTTTTCCCGAAAATCGTGCCGTTTATGAGATAATGTGGATAAAATATGGTACAGCCTGACTGGCCACAAATGACAATATTATACGACACATGTGCTTTGGATGGTAGATAAATGAGGCTGCGCGCACGCACGCACACACACACACTCGAAATATGCAATACTTATTACTTTTCCACAACAGTGGTTACGCCAACGCTCGTCAGCTTTACGTTTATATGTACAGTGCCTATCCTGTGTTTGTTTTTTCGTGGAATCTGTCGTTGAATTCAGCATATGTGGGCAAGCTATGCTTTCTGCATGGAGTTCACGTGCTGTATACTCATATACCTGTCACCATGTGTGCCGCCACGTTTCGTTTTTTAACGCTTCATGATTTTGTTTTATGGTATTTTATAGATGTGACAGCGTGCAACAAATATTGTTTGCGTTCTAAAGGACATACAAGGGGTTCTAACTCATATCACTTCTTTCTGACTGATTCTTAAACGTCTGGAGGATACTCCAGGTCCTGAAAGGTGACGAGGATAATATACAGATGTACTATTGCTTATTCGTTGCTTTCTTTCAAGTTCTTTGATTCTTTCTACAAAACAGCACTAATCTCTGGGTGTAGATATTTCTATAGGTCGTGGGCATAACGTGCTGCAAGGTTGGGGGTGTACGAAATGTCCATCCGTTGCTTAACAGTAAGTTCAGATCAGCACTTAGCAGCAGAAACAACAACAACAACAACAAAACATCAAGAGCAACAATTTCATTTCCCTGGCATGAGTCCATTATTTCTTTCACAGTGTAAGTTTAACTTACTGTTGCAACAAATTTTACAGCTGGCACGGAAAACTGGATGTGTAGGGATTTATATAGAAAAGGCATTTTGGGATTTACTTAGGGGGAGAATGGAAAGTACGCAGATCTTACGGTGACCTGATTGTGGTAGTGGATTCAAAACCCTCCCCAGTACAGGGAATACACGCTTCCGTTTCTTACACTTAATGCCGATATACCGGAGCATACGTAGTGGAATAGCGACTGTACCAGGGGTCGGACGTCCAAGGGATTGTGCTTCGGTTCACCAAAGCGTCCAGACTGGCTCTGGGTGCCAACCAACCTCCTATTTAGTGGGTAACACAGGCTGGCTCCCCAGGAGTAAATCGGCCAAGGCGTGAAGCTGACCACTCACCCCCATCTAGTACCAGTGTTAAGAACGGAAGGAATTATACATCGAACCTCCCACCCGGTGTCCTCATGACCTGGACAGAGACAATTTTGGCTTTTTAGGTGTAAAATTATTAATTAAAAGTAACCACGAAATTAATCTGTGAAGACCATGACAGCACTTAGGTTTGGGTGGTCTGTTTTGTACAGTAACTTAATTTTTTAATTTTATCTTAATTTTGAAAAAGTCGTAATATATTTTCGGTAAAGATTTCATAGTCTCCCCTGGCCTACCCCACCCCTCCCCAAAACGCTAAAATTAAATCATACAAAACTGTCATACCATCCGTAGTTTTATGTTGTATAAAATTTGAGTACTCATGATAAAGAAGGACATAGACTGAGGGTGCTTGAGAATGGGCTGCCGTCGTAACACAGGATATGAAAGAGGTGACAAAGGGGTTTGGAGCAAAATGCGTAATAGGGAGCTTTATGCTGTTTGCGCTTTATCACGTGTACTTGTAATTAGGGTAACCAAATCAAGGAGGCTCAGATGGATGTCACATAGAGAATGTACGAAGGCAATGTAATGTGTACAGAATGAGTAAAAGTAGGTTCTTGCGTAAAGTAAAGTAACGGTAATAATAAAATAGTACTGTAGAACTCTTAAGTTTTTATTTGTGCAGTAGGAAGGAAGGTTGTGAGATCTGTTTGAAACTCATAGTTCAGTTGTTCAGTTATTGCGTCATGACAACTAAGCACAAAGAGTGTTTCTGTAAAACAGAAAGGCATATTCATGTTTAGTGTATCAGCAACCGAAACATAACAGTGTCACTCACGCTTAAGCGTTTTCCGAGAAAGATGGCTGCTTCAGGCTGGGGCTCTTTATTTTCAAACACTGTGACACGTGCCGATTTTGAAATATTCTTTTTACATCTCAAATAAAAGGATGTAGAAGATTTCTTCTTTGTATCAAGAAGAGAACAGCCATTACAGTTATCTAAATTCCTGGTTCTTTTTAACCTAAAAAAAGCTGAGTGCCTTTTCTCTACTCGTGGAGGGATTTTTCTGGCATATTCCAAGGAGAAGACTGCCAGCATCGTAGAGGTTTAGTATCCATAATTGCCTTTATCATTCTAGTTCTTTTCCTACTGCAGAAGCTTGAGGTTCATCTTTGAGCCAACATGATGTGGAAGTTTTTAAAAAATGTTGTCATTAATTTATTTGTGAAGTACTTGTATTCGATTTTATGAAAACTTTTTATCTCGAGAGCGGATTTTAATTTAATTCGACGTGGATATCTTGTCGCCAGAGGCACGTCGACCATCTCGTCTTTTTTATATCATATTAGCAGTAACGACAGAATGTCGATTGTCTCAAATTCTGAGGTACGAGCCCCACTATCGCCAGTTCTTGTAGGAGTCTGAAAATTATGTTGCTTTGTATCTTATTATCGAAACTGCCTTCTAAACCACGCTATTGAAAGAGAGATAGAGGGAAGGACAGAAGTGACGGAAAGACGAAGGAGACGGAAGCAGCTACTGGATGACCGAAAGGGGCCTAGAGGATATTGTATATTGAAAGAGGAAGCACTAGATCGCATTCTGTTGAGAACTCGTTTTGGAAGAGGCTGAGGACCTGTCATAAGACGGACTATGGAATGAATGAGTGAGTGAATGAGTGAGTAAATGAATGAATGAATGAACGAATCGTATCAAAAACGCGTCAGTTTTTGTAGTTGATTCATGCATTCATTTCTTCGTTCGTTCATTCATTCATTTCTTCGTTCATTCATTACTCTGTCTTGCGACAAGTCCATAGCCTCCTCCAAAGCGAGTTCCCCAGACAGTAAGACATAGTGTTTCCTCTTTCAAATTCTAATATATTCTCTTCCTCAAGGCTATCAAGTAGCTGTTTACGTCTTCTCTCCCGCCATCTCTTGCGTTCTACTTTTCCTTCAATAAAGTGTTTCAGAAGACATTTCCTACGCAAGCTGTGACTAATCCACTTAGCCTTCATCTTTTTTATTTTATTTACCATGTTCCTCTCTTTCCAGATTCTGTGTAATACTTCATTTTTCACACTACTGTGTAGTATTGTGAACTATATGGTAGCCGCGCAAATATACATTATGTTGTGTTTGTGTGCAGTGGTTAATAAACCATTACACATAGGCACGTGAAAATTTGTGTGGTGTTGTTTATTACTGTTTTTAATTTGTTAGCAACTACAAACATGACGTTTGTGGAAAACTAGATGAAATTACGCACAGAAATAACCTACTAGCATGTATAGCCCAGTTGCTAATTTACCTTCACTTATGTTGCTGCCATTTAGATACAATAACTACAATAAAGCAAGATAAAAGTAAATTTGTTTCTGTGATTAGGTGAGTACCACACTGTGGAGGCAGTCTGGACTCTCTAAAAGAGGGAACTGTCGTGACCCTCCCGGGAGTAGAACTGCTTACATACGATTCCCGCTGTTTCTCAGTCTGTAGCCTTGTCATTACTGTTCGCAAGTTGTCTTTTATAATCACCACTTTCAGCACGACAGCTATAATCTGATGGGTACCCGTTAATACCTGAACTTGCAAATCTATTATAAATACTCGGTAGAACTATATCTTGATGCCTTTGTCATGTTGGTTAACGACGGCCAAGTACCTCGTAAGAACTACCCGATATTGTTACCACTGTCGGAACAAACGGGCTTTGCTTCTGATTTATATTCTCGGGAGTCCAGTTTGCCTTCTCGGCCGGCGTCCGACTACTGTGACCGAAATTTTCATTGTTTTCCACATTTCACTGTGGCACATGCCGTGATGGTGCCTTAAATTGGGCCAAGACCAGTTATAGTCTCCGTATTACTGACAGCGTCGTTAAATAAAGTACAGAGGAAGTTAACAGGGTCTGAGATTCTGTAACTTGCCCGCCACTGCTTCAGGTGATGGCTGTGGTGATCACCATCAGCTTACTGCATGCTGAGCTGAAGGATATAAAAAAGCCATAATGTTCCACACAGGAATGTGAGACTGAGGGAGGACGATGTCTTCTCTTGTGAAGGTCGTTTTTCACAGGCAGATGCTGTTCCCGGTATGTGAACGATTCTCAAAAGCAACAGTGGTCTATGTGAATCTCCCTTGCCGAATGTCATGAGCGTACGCATGTTCTGATACAGATACAACATACCCAGACAGGGCGTAACAAAACACTGCAGCTTATATTTAAAATTTTACTGTCTTTCAAATCATGTCCATTGCAAGTAATAGCTGCCTGTCGCAGAAGCTTACTGTAGTATAGAATTAAATTGCTATGAGCGAAATCTCAGTAAAATGTTAAGTTTGAATTTACCCGCAGTTATGTTTGGAAGAAGTGGATTTAAAAGTTTTTTAAAAATTGTACTTTCCTAACCATTGCCTACCATTAACAAAAAAAACTATCGTTTCTGCTTCTGAAAGGTTTTATTCTGTTTAACCCTTTTGAGACTGGTGTGCATCTAAACCTACATAAAAATTCAATTAATACCTCTCAGATAACGCAGTGTCCATTATAATGCTGTTTATGGAAACAGTCACTGTTTACTGTGAGACTCAGATGAAACACGTGATTAGACAGTGTGGGGAAGGTGCAGAATTTCTTAAGATTGCTGCAGATGGTACATATAATTACCACTGAAATTTAAGGGATTAATTTGACGTATTTTTTTTAAATATTGCCAGCATTAAAATGACAGAGTGAGAACTTAGTGTACCGAGTTCGTCTAGAGATATTTGGTTTATTTGGTTGGCATTGAAAAGCACAATATACATATCTAGACTTAACATTTAACGTATTAGATTGAGAAATACTTCTCCTGTCACATTGATCTGCAGGGGGAACGTAGCAAATGATGGCGTTTGCAGAGTTGCACATTGTAAACCTTCTGTTCTTTGTAGACAAGATTTCTGGCGGTAGAAATTAGGCCTGCAGTTGTCTGGTTTTTGGTATCCGTAGCTTGTGTGGTGGTTACTATCGTTTCGAAGCAACCTGCTGCCTCTGTCTTCAGAGTCCTAACAGTTAACTCCCGACTGTCTGACTCATCTGAAAAAAAGACATTCATCGTCAGTTACGTGCTTTCATTTCATAAAAAAGATCGTATTATATCGTGTGAAGCGATTGTCCTTTATGTTCATAAATTACTTTTCTGTAACTTCTTCAGGATTTTTCTCCCCTTTCAGAATGAAACTCTGAGGAATTCAGAGTTGCAGTCACAAATGACACAATAACCAATATGAAACACGTTTAATATTTCCCAGTGCATTGTCATACTTCAGTCACCTGCTAGGCACAGGAGAATGGCGTTTAATGTATTGTTAAAGCAATTATTAAAAGTTATTTATGATGGTGCCTCGATATTGTCAGGACACAAGATGCAGTAATCTCCCTCGTTGTAGGATTCTTCCAGAGCATTTGACTGGCATCGAAATATTTCTTGTTGTTAAGGAATCCCAATGTTCATTACCACAAGGCCATGCCTTCAAGTAATAAGGCAACTCCGACACAGCTGCATCACCTGGTCGTCTTGTCTGCCCCGGGATCGCAGCTGTTCTTACTTATGTGTTTCTTATAACAAATAAAGATTAGCAGGCGCGCATTCAGATTTTGCAGTAGCGGGACTTAGTGAAGAGTGTAAGGCGCCACTAAGTTTTCATATACTTCTATCGCCATTGTTAACGTGTTTCTTCCTAGGTATGAACCCCTTCAAATATTAAGACAATTAAGGATTTTGTTTCCAGAGAACGAATATTTGTTGAATTGGTGATGGAAAATCTCCGTTTCTCTACCATCTGTGTGTGGCCTTCAGTGGAGAATTCTGTTTCATTAATTTTTTATGTGTTTTTTTAAGGTGGTGACTTGAAACTGACTTTTATGGAATATAATTCTGCTGTTAAAGTGCACGTGTCGTGGACACACGTGTGTGTATGTGTGGACCGCGTGTATTTGCTCAGCAGAATAATGCCAAACTAAAAGTTCTATGTAACTTAATATTACATGTTTATATAATTTAGGAATGACAGCTGGATAAAATGAATTCTGGTAGACATTAGACCTTTTTACAGATTTTAGGGAACGTCGACATATTTGGCATCTAAAATGGGCAGTTCGAGTTCTGTATTCCCTTGATACCTGCATGAACATATATACTTTAGTTGGTTATGTTAACAGTTTCATGTAGAACTAATTTTGGATCGTAGGCTACATGACGACACTTTATCAACTGTAGAGTTATTGAGCGTTGGGTGTTGTTAGAGGACGAATACTATCGGTAGAACTGGACTTCTTTTAAGGTGGCGGGTTTCCCTCCCGATGTGCGAAGTGACCACATCCTGAGCCCAAGTCAAAAGTGATATTTTTTGGGTCAGAGTCGGAATAATAATTTATGTTATTTAAAATGCAGCTTTTGTGTTTTTCTCTATAGTTGTAAAATAATGTACTGAATTTTCCTATTATAAAATTTTATTTTTAAACCAATATAAATAAAAAAATATTATACCATATTATCTTCTGACATAATGACGCATAATCAAAAAGTTATGGGTAGAAATTTCATAAAGGTGTGCGTCGTATGCTACTACGTAGCATACGACGCACACCTAGCCAACCACTCTCTCTACAACAGACTCCTACACAACATGATATGCTGCCACAACACCTTGTTTAAAAAAACGAACTAAATCATGAATATGTAATAACTTTAGCAAGGAACGACGAAACTCCCTGATGATGATCTGAAAAGATCGAAACATGTCGGAGTGGTTTTAAGTGTTTTAAAGTGTTTTAAGTGAAAGTTATATGGGTGCA
>Ga0123355_10019575_pt1 | contig 10777 bp, 7 predicted proteins | sample TergutEmb28metaG_3_FD_89872 | JGI IMG/M metagenome (GOLD analysis project Ga0123355, IMG submission 89872) | Embiratermes neotenicus P1 segment gut microbial communities from Petit-Saut dam, French Guiana - Emb289 P1 | ecosystem: Host-associated > Arthropoda: Insects > Digestive system > Gut ...
CTTCCAAGAAATGTTTGAGCCTATAGCATCGCACCATTTTTTCTTGATACTTGGTATCATAACTGCGATAGTGGGCGTAACTTTGGCAATTGCGCAGACTGACATAAAGCTGATACTTGCGTATAGCACGGTATCACAAGTAGGCTTGATTTTTGCGGGGCTTAGCATATCGCAGGAATACGCAGACACAGGATACTCATATTCGTTCCTTGGCGGGATGTACCACGCTGTCAACCATGCGGTATTTAAGGGTGCTTTGTTCTTAAGTGCGGGGACAATTGCGAAGCTTTACGGTACACGGGACATACATAAAATTCGCGGAGTGCTGAAAGAATATCCGGTGATTGGCTCGGCAACTTTGATGGCTGTCCTTGGAATCATGGGAGCACCATTCTTCAATGGCAGTATATCAAAATACTTTATGGTATCAGGCGCAAGCAGTTTAATCAACGGCGTGATGATTTTCATGAGTCTTGGCACAATAATCGCGTTCATAAAATACTCGACAATGCTATTCGGCAAAGCCGACATCCAGGGCGAACGCTATGAAGTTGACGGTTTGCAGGAAGTGTCTATATTGTTCATGGGTGTGCTATGCTTTATCACAGGTATATTTGGGGTCTGGACAATAGAGTTCCTATTCAATACCCGCGTGACTATAGATTTTTGGGGATACTTAGAAAAATCGGCTATATTCTTTGCAAGCGTAGGAGTAGGATACTTAATCTATAAGTATTACGTAAACACAAGCCCATTCCTTAAACGTATAAAACATTTCGACTTAGGACTACGAGGTATGGTGGTTTCAATAGGTCTTGTCTTCGCAGCAGTGTTGATTGCTGTTGGGGTGTTGTAGTCAATATTTTATGCTGTGGTCAATATGCGGTAGGGCATGGAAACCCGACCCTACGAAATTGATTGTTGTGTAGGGACGACCGCCTCGGTCGTCCGTTTACGTCATTAAAGTTGTTCGAAAATTATCCTTAGCTGTCACCCTGAGCGAAGCGAAGGGTCTTAGGTTCTAAAAAGCAAGATTCTTCACTACGTTCAGAATGACAATTGTGATATGAAAAACTTAACGTAATTGCGGTCTCCGAGCTGCAATCCCATCAGTTGGCTGATATCCGTGTAATTGAATGGAGGAAAAACATGGCAGAACCTTGTGAAAATGCTGAATTACAACCGAAGGAGCCACCGAAACGCAATGTACTTTCATGGAAGTGCGAAAAAGGTCTTTTTGTTGGATTTATCTGTGCTGTGATAATTGCAGTGCTGCTTTTTGGGGTGCTTAGGCTTCAGTTAGTTGTTACTGCCATGCCATTGCCGATATGGGTTGCTGTTCTCTTGCTAGGTTATATTATTTTGTTTGTAGGGATGAAAATAGGTGGAATTTTTGCTGTTTCTGCGGGTACAGTGCTTTATCAAATCTTTTTCTTTTCATTTGTAGTACGAACTATGGTTGTACCGGATATGGAAATTCATATTTCTGTTATGCTATTCAGGATTTTACACGATGTTATTCTTGATATACATATGTGGATGCAATTACCTCTGCGAGTGTTTTTTATAGGTGCAGCTCTGCGTTTTGCAGGGCAAAGAGGATGGTTTGACGGCAAAAACTTTATTACACATTTTTCAGCGACAATAATTGTTATTACAATTGTTAATTTCGGGTTCGATAGCATAATATGGGGAATTTCTGTTGGTGAAGTTAATTATATTTCGAGTATTATTCAAAGTGTTGGCGGTATTATAGGATATTGGATAGGAAAACGCATTTTAGAGCGAATGGAAACGAGGTCAGAGGTTCAAAATGGACTATGATGTTATAATAGTAGGTGCGGGGCATGCCGGTTGTGAAGCCGCACTTGCGTGTGCACGTATGGGATTGAAAACGGCGGTGTTTGCGCTAAATTTGGATTCTGTGGCGCAGCTACCGTGTAATCCGTCAATCGGTGGGACGTCTAAAGGGCATCTTGTGCGCGAACTTGATGCGCTCGGCGGCGAAATGGGTCGTACAATCGACAAGACATACATACAGTCGCGAATGCTGAACCGGGCGAAAGGTCCTGCGGTTTATTCTCTGCGTGCGCAAGCCGATAAGTTTCGCTATAGCGAACTTATGAAACAAAAGCTGGAAGCGCACCCCCTTATAACCCTAAGGCAGACCGAGATTACGCAGATAGCCGTAAAAGACGGTTCGGTTTGCGGTGTTGTTACTGAATTTGGTAAGACGGTATGTGCGAAGGCTGTTGTACTTGCGATGGGTACGTATCTTAAGTCACGCTGCCTGGTTGGTGATGTTGTGACAGAAACCGGACCAAACGGGCTTAAGAGTTCAACTGTACTTGCCGACAGTTTGCGCGAACTTGGCATTAACTTGCGCAGATTTAAGACGGGCACGCCCGCGCGTATCAACGCTAATACGATTGATTTCTCCAAGATGGAGGCGCAATTTGGCGATGAACCGCCCGTACCGTTCAGTTTTCATACACTGAAAGAAGGCTTTGAACGCGAACAAGTTCCGTGCTACTTAACATATACAAATGAAGCTACTCACGATATAATCCGCGCAAACTTGCACCGTTCGCCGATGTACTCAGGTTTGATTGAAGGCACAGGCACGCGATACTGCCCTTCAATTGAAGACAAGGTTGTGCGCTTTGCGGATAAAGAGCGCCATCAGCTGTTTATTGAGCCGGAAGGTGAGCATACAAGCGAAATGTATATTGCGGGTATGTCAACTTCATTGCCGGAGGACGTGCAAGAGGCGATGTACCGCACTGTGCCCGGGCTTGAAAATTGCGAGATAATGCGCCTTGGTTACGCCATTGAGTACGATTGTATTGACCCTACCCAGCTTGGGCTTAACCTTGAGCTCAAATCAGTTTCGGGCTTATTTGCTGCGGGGCAGTTAAACGGCAGTTCTGGTTATGAAGAAGCCGCAGCGCAAGGGCTTGTGGCTGGAGTTAACGCGGCACGATATGTACAGGGTGAGCCACCGTTGATTCTGCGGCGAAGTGATGCCTACATAGGCGTGTTGATTGACGACTTGTGTACCAAAGGCACGAACGAACCTTACCGTATGATGACATCCCGCGCGGAGTACAGGCTGCTGCTTAGACAGGACAATGCTGACCTTCGACTTACGCAATTCGGCTATGATGTTGGGCTGGTTAGCGACAGTTTTATGCAAAGTGTGGAGGCTAAGCGTGCGGCAATTGAGGCAGAACTCAAACGTATTGAGGCAGCGGTGGTTGCGCCAAGTGCTGAGCTTAACGCTTTCTTACGGGAGCATGCAAGTTCAGAGGTTTCGACAGGAGTTCGTCTTGCTGACCTTGTCCGCCGCCCAGAGCTAGACTATTACTCAGTAGCAAAATTCGACGCGGTACGACCAATTCTCGCGGAAGATGTACAGGAACAAGTAAATATACAGTGCAAGTACGACGGTTATATCAGGCGGCAGAACTCGCAAGTGGCAGAGGCAATGCGGCTTGAGGCGTTTACTCTTCCGTCAGACCTCAACTACGCTCAACTGCACGGTTTGCGAATAGAAGCGCGGCAAAAGCTTACGGCAATCCGTCCTGCAAACATAGGACAAGCTTCGCGCATAAGCGGGGTCTCGCCTGCAGATATCACCGTGCTCTTGATTCATATGAAGTATCGTTAGAAATTGGGCGTGCTTCGGCATATAATGTTATAGAGGGATTTATGAAAACTGAAATGAAAAGCAGAATTCTTGACGCTTTAGGGGCGGCGGCAGCATTGACTATAAGTTTCTTGCTGTGCCGATATATATTTTTTGAGATTCATAGTATGATGCAGTGGCCGTTTGTCTTATACCTACTTGGGTTAGTTGTGATACTGGTTGCTGCAGTTTTTGGCGGTCGCAAAATAATGTATAGTACAGCATGGGGATACTTGATTAGCTTTATGCTTGGGATGACATTCAATTGGGATACTTATCATCCGGAGTTCGACCCAGGAGTAACTGCGAATAACAATTGGTCCATTTGGCTGCTTTCGTTCCTTGGTTTCCTTGCTATGGCTATTATCTTTGATATTATTGTAAAGCGCAAGAATTGAGGGGATTGCGGATTCCTATGTCAAGCATGGGGCAGGCTCAGCCGCAATGACGTTTATACGGAGGGAGGTTGCTCCCGCTGTAATCCTCCGCGTACATATCCCATTGTGAAATACTGCATTGGGGTTAAGCTATACAGGGGGAATTGAGATTGATAAGGATGGTAAGTTTGCCGATAAAAGGTTCAAGGGATGTTTTTAGGAAGTTGCGCGTGAACGCGTTAGCGCGTCCGGCATATAAGTTTCGCGTATCTGAGGCAAGAGGGCTAATTGCCGATAATGCACCGTTTTACAAGATTACTGACGATGACGGAACGGCAAGTTCATTCCTTGAAGCGTTGACGAATTTCAAGCTTGAGACTGCCCGCGGTTTTATAAGTAAGAGTTTTACAAGCCGTATAGATGTGCGTGAGCTTGCTACAATTTTAGAGGGTAGTGCGGCATGTAAGTTGATGGTGCGCGCAGAATTCGGAAATTGCCCAAGAAATTGCAAGGTGAAGTCGGTATTGGTGAAGGATGGCGCGTCATGTGCGATTGTCCATCTGCGAATGATAAAAGAGCCTGACAGTATAAGCAACTGGAAGATATATTCCGTAGAGAGGGAGAGTTAGAATAGACAAGAATGTGAACCAAGGAGAATTGCTGTTTGAAGCAGCAAGGCAGGTGGGGGTCACGCTTACAGACATTCAGCTTGCACAGTTTGGCACGTATATGGAAATGCTGTTGGAATGGAATGAGAAATTTAACCTAACTGCGATAACAGATCCGCATGAGATTACGTTAAAACACTTTGCCGACTGCCTAAGTCTTGTGCCACATATTGGCAATGAAGAGAGTGTTATAGATATTGGTGCTGGTGCAGGGTTTCCGGGTATACCGCTAAAAATCGCTATGCCGAATGTTCGTGTAACGCTACTTGACGCACTGAACAAGCGTGTAGGCTTCCTTAATGCTGTTATCGAAGCTTTAAATCTTGAAGATATCTATGCGGTGCATATGCGTGCTGAGGACGCTGCGCGTAAGGAAGAGTACCGCGAATCTTACGATGTTGCGCTTGCGCGAGCGGTAGCAAGCTTGCCGACATTGGCTGAATATGCTCTTCCGTTTGTACGTGTGGGAGGGCGGTTTATCGCGATGAAAGGACCGTCTGCAAAAGAGGAGCTTGTGGCGTCTAGCCAAGCAATAATTACGTTGGGAGGGCAATATTCCTCGACGATTTCCGTGGAAATCCCATTTGAAGATATCACGCACAGCCTAGTAATTGTAAACAAATTGTCGCATACACCGCCGCGTTACCCTAGAAATGCATCGCAAATCGCAAAAAGACCTATTATATGATGGGTCTTTTTAATATTGTTTGGAGAATGGCAAGTATTTGAAATATTCAAGCAGTAGAGGGTTGTCCTAGAATATATGCTAACATAATTTTGCAGGAAATAATTACCAACACAAAGTGTGCAGAGGTTATAGTAATATACCTCTAAAAAAGTAACAGATAAACGCAGAATTTTTGCTACAATGCAAAGAGGCGAAGACAACGCGTGCCCACAAGGCACGCTAGGATGAGCAGATGTAGCCAGTGTAGCAAAAAGGCTAGCTTAGCGTTACTGTTTAGAGTGTATATTACTATATGCTTTGCAGGGCTGACCTCTGCGGTATTAAACCCCCGATATTAGTTTTCTGAGAAAGCTAATATCACCCCCTTAGAAAGGGGGCTGCGGCGGCAAAATTATGGAAAGATCTGATTGCCGCCGCAGTACAAAAGAAAAGGTGATGTGATGTTACATAGTTTGAAAACACAATCCAACGAAGTGCTGCACCTTCCAATTGATAGTATTAAGGCGAACCCATACCAGCCGCGTAAATTTTTTGAACGCACAAATCTTGAAGATTTAGCACTAAGCATCCGAGAGTATGGTGTACTGCAACCGATTTCTGTACGACTAATTAATGGTTGTTCGTATGAATTGGTGGCGGGCGAACGCAGACTTAGGGCAAGCAAGATGGCAGGGTTTGCAACAATCCCCGCGATACTGGTTAAGATCAACGATCAAGAAAGCGCAATCCTGGCGCTTATCGAAAATCTACAGCGCGATAACTTAAACTACATAGAGGAGGCAGAGGGGTTTGCGAACCTTATTTGTGACTATGGCTTCACGCAGGACGAGTTAGCGCGTAAGATTGGCAAGTCGCAGTCGACGGTGGCAAACAAGCTTAGGCTGCTTAAGCTGCCTAAGGTCTTACAGCATTTTCTTATCGAAAACGGCTTGAGCGAAAGGCACGCGCGGGCGATTCTGCGGCTTGATGCGGAGGAGGATCAAGCAATAGCACTTGCACGTGCGGCAAAAGAAGGGCTTACGGTTGCCAAGCTGGAGGCTTTGGTCGAACAAATGATCGCGAAGAAGGCGAAAGGTGTTATGCGTAAGCGTAAAATTAAACGCTGGATTAAGGATGTGCGTATATTCACGAATACCATCAAGAATGCAGTTGACATCATGAATAAGTCAGGAGTAAAGGCGGAATATATCGTGGAAGAAAATGCAGGAGGAGTGGATATTGTAATCGCAGTGCAGTATTAGCGGCAGCACGGTGAGGCTTAAGGCTTCGCCGTTTTTTGATTGCGGCTAAAAGTTGGTCTGTAACGGTGCATAAAATTAAGGTTTTTGTTAGAATAATATTTACAAAGTCTAAAAAGTGCGATATTCTATACATATATTATCGTGAATAGCATGGGATAAGTTTGATTGTGTAGGAGGGATGCTAATATGAGACAAGTGCAAAAAAGCGAACTTGCTAAACCGTTTGTGCTGAAATTTAGACGGATTATGGCTCTTTTCATTGCCATGATTTTGCTGATGGGGTCAACGGTTTACACTTCTTCTGATAGTGTAGAGCAAGTATCAGTGGGCTATAGCCCTGATTATTCATCATCTAACAGTGAGGATAATCTTTCAGACCCTCAAGACAACAACGGAGAGGGCAGCTACGAAGAAATTTACGGAAATGGTAACGAACCAGAAGATCAGCTTGACGAAGAAGAGCTAGAAGAACTTGAGGAAGAGGAAGAAGAGGAGCTTGAAGAAAAGCTTCCGCCGATAATCGGTATAATGCAGTTCTCTAGTAGCGTTGGTGATTTTCCTCAACTTCAAGCAGAGATTGCTGACCCTAGTGTTTCGGAAATTGTTATAACGGCTAGTTTCGGTTTAGACAGCGTACTTAGCATTAACCGCCCGATACATATCAGCGGAGATTTCGGCACAGAGACGCTCACCGCAGTTGCGGGTGGTGGTTTTATTGTTGCGAACGGCGGAAACTTGACACTTGAAGGCATTACCATACAAGGCGATGCGGTCGCTGGCACTGGTGTTACGGTTAATGCTGGCGGTACGCTTACTATGTTTGACGATGCTGCTGTTAAGGAATTTACCAATAGCGGTGTTGTAGTAAATGGCATATTTATTATGATGGGTGGAACTGTTGCTGAGAATAGCAATAACACTGCTACACCGGCTCTTAATGGCGGTGGTGGAGGCGTCCGTGTTAATAACGGCGGCGTATTTAATATGAGCGGTGGGCAGATTGTTGAAAACAGCATTACTGGCACGGGCGTTGGTCATAGCGGTGGGGGTGTCCGCGTAAATTCTGGCGGTACGTTTACCATGACAGGCGGTTTGCTTGCTGATAATACTACCCATGGCGGCTCCAACCACGGTGCTGGCGTAGATTTAAATGGTGGCACTTTTAATATGAGTGGGGACGGTACCTTAATTCAAGGGAATGTAACTAATATGAACAATGCGAATGGCGGAGGTGTAGCCGTTCGTAATGGTGCGCATTTTACTATGACGGGCGGAACCATCAGTGGCAACGAAGCTGGCAATCAGGCTGGTGGCGTATTTGTAACTGGTTCAACCAGTATTTTTGATATGAACGGCGGTCTCATTTACGACAATACAGCTGCTATTCATGGCGGCGGTGTGTTCTTGATTGACGGCAGTACCTTAAATATGAGGAACGACGCTACAATTGAAGAAAACATGGCCAACGGAGGGCAGGGCGGAGGCGGTGTACACGTTGCTGCTGCGGGCGGTCCTGCGTTTAATATGTTTAATGGGACAATTATAGGTAATAGAGCTCCTAATCCGAGCGGCGGTGATGGCGGCGGCATTTCTGTGACTGGCACAAACAGCCGGCTTAATATAACAGGGGGTAGCATAACTGATAATACAGCAAGTGGTAATGGCGGTGGAATATTTGTTACCGGGGCAATACATACCTTTGTTGTAAGTAATGCAGATATTAAAGACAACACGGCTGGTAATGCACAAAATGCAAGTACTGGCGGCGGTATTGCAATTGTTAACGGCGGCACAAATGCTGCAATTACTAACAGCAATATTAGTGGTAATGATGCAACCCAGCACGGCGGCGGTATTTCTGTCGCTGGCAATGGTGCGGGTGTTACAATAAATGGCAGCACTATTGAAGATAACGATGCAGAAGGCAATGGCGGCGGTATAGCCTTGCTGAGTTTGAATATTACTCTGAATATCTTCGATAGCAACATTGTAGAGAATACAGCTGATGGCAATGGTGGCGGTATATCTATTGCTGGTGGCGGTTCTATAGTTGGTGTGAACAATACTATACTTGATGATAATGGAGCTGTAGGCAATGGCGGCGGAATATGGCAAAATGCTGGTGCTTTGAGTGTTCTCAACAGCGAAATTATTAATAACACGGCTAATGGCAATGGCGGCGGAATATTTACTACAAATTATACAAACCTTACAGTAAACCCTACGATGTTTAGCGGCAATAGCGCAGCGACGGCACATGACTTTTCTCAAAGTTCAGGTTTTACACTTGGAGGTTTGGTTGCTCCTGCAACTAACGGCGGGATCGGCGGAAGCACCGCGAATATACAATGGGCAAGTGTCAGCATTTTTGGTACGCACGCGCTTAATAACTTTGATATTAACTATACGGGCTATCCGGTAGGGTTGGGAAGCATAACTATAACTGTTGAAGATACAAGCAGTGACCCTATCGAAGACGCTGTTGTAAGGTTGTATGTCGATGATAATGGTACGTGGATACTTGTCTACCAAGGATATACCGATGAATATGGCGTAATTGAATTCCCTAATTTGCTGGATGGCGAATACAGAGTGCTGGTATCAAAGACAGGCTATGTATCATCTGCCCCACAATATGTAGATATTGAAAACGGAAATGATGAAACAATCAATGTTGTATTGCTTGAGCCAACTGTGTTTGTACCTGAAGTAACAATAACGAAGGATGCGCCGCTAACTATTATAGCGGGAGAACCGTTGACTTACTATATCACTGTGGAAAACACAGGCAATACAACGCTGACCAACCTTCAAGTGACAGATGTTTTGCCGCTGCATTTGCTGCCTCCAGCTTCGGCTGACGTAGTATTGCCAAGCGGTGTAACAGGAGGATTTACAGGGCGAACGCTGACTGCGACTATTGCAAGTTTAGCACCTAATGCCAGTGTGATTATAGAATTTACAACTTACGTGGTTGCGGCTACGGCAGTGGGTACGCCGATTGAGAACTCAGCGAGCGTGGTGTACCTAAATGACATTACGGTAAACGGCAGTGACAGTGTTACAACAACTGTTGTTGAGGCCGCAAATCCTGATGTGACTATAACAAAAGCTGTATCTGCTCCGGTAACGGCAGGCGGTACACTCACCTATATTCTTACGGTGCAAAATACAGGCAATGTAACCCTTGAAGACTTACTGGTTACGGATAACTTGCCTGTACAACTACAGAGCCCGCGCAATACTGTATTGCCGAACGGTGCATCTGGTGGCTTTATTGGACTGGGATTGAATGTAGTAATCCCAAGCCTTGTACCTAATGCGACAGCAACCATTATGTTTGATGTTACAGTTGCGCCGGATATGTTAGGGGGTATGACAATTACAAATACTGCAACTGTAATTGGCTGGAGTAACCCATATGTGAGTGATGAGGATAGTGTGACTACCATGGTACAGCATCCTGGCGGCAACAATAACGGAGGCAATGGCTCTAACAGTTTCGATCCAGGTCCTGACAGAGACAATATCCCAGGTTCTATTATTATAACAAAGGAAGACTCTGAACAGTCCCCGAGCATGGAGCTGTCTGCAATAGATGTGGAAGTTGATGATAGCCAGCAAGTTGTAGTTATTGAAGTGGCAGAGCCGATTGTATATGGGCTAGTGGCATATGAGCCTCTAACAGTGGACTTTGAAGAAGATAACGAGCGTATGGCAAGTGAAGCACGCCCGAACCCATTCACTGGAGACGACAGAAATGTTTTCGGGTTGATAGCATCAATAATTGGTTTGATAGTATCTATTGGAGCTATGATCATTGTTATAATAAGATACAAGAACGGGAAACGCGAGCAGTAGCAGTTCATAATTTGCACAGAGCTTGCATGCGATGGTAAACAGGCAGGGAACTTTCTTGCCTGTTTTTCGTTAAAGAAACGTGGTATAATTAAGAGATTAATCTAGGTAGTGTGAACACAAGATTGGGCATGCGCTTTTTTGGGAGATTTTGCGTCCTTCATCGTTGTCTTCTCCTAGCGTACCCTTGTTCAGAATTTTCCGCTTCGCGGAAAACGGCTCTTCGAGCCGCCTGGTTTTCTCCGGGTTCTCTGGTA
>Ga0123355_10019576_pt1 | contig 10777 bp, 6 predicted proteins | sample TergutEmb28metaG_3_FD_89872 | JGI IMG/M metagenome (GOLD analysis project Ga0123355, IMG submission 89872) | Embiratermes neotenicus P1 segment gut microbial communities from Petit-Saut dam, French Guiana - Emb289 P1 | ecosystem: Host-associated > Arthropoda: Insects > Digestive system > Gut ...
ATTCAAATCGCTAGTGCCTGGGCAGAAGAGCCGAGTTTTTTCACGGGACATTTAAATTTACGTACTATACCAGAAACGCTTTAGAGCGTTTAGAGGGGGAGGGGACTTTTAAATTCCGAGCGCCTTGGAGCGTTAGGGAGGGGAAAGGGTTAATCACAAACTTTGTGAGAGAGCAAAACCTTCAGGCAGCAATCAATTTCAACACAGTGGAAAATCGTACTACTGGAAGATACGTGCACAACTGAACACTAAACTAGATCTTGCTACAGTCACCATACAGGCTGAAAGATGATTGAAAATGGGCATCTGGAGCCAATCCCAGACCCTGTCTGTTTCTGTAACTGGACATGTTCAATGCAATATACTGTCCTTCACTGATTACATCCATTTTTTGCCTGACATCAAATTTATACACAACTGTACCAGACAGATCACAACATAAACATAGTACAAACAAGTCTCATTTTATGCCAGGGATATGTTCCTGAAAAACATCGCACAAATCAAACAAAATTCCCGTGTAAAGTACATTTCCTTGGGATTAGGGGACTGAAAACCTCACCCTATATAGTGTATGACTACACCAGTAGCAGACAACACACACCTGTAGAGTACCTATGCACCGTATGTACAGTATACATTCATTTCTATACAATATTTATTTATTCATTCATTTATTTATAATGAAGTTAAAATGTAAGAGACTCACGTCCATAGTTTTTGGCATGGTTCATTCTGATGGAAATGTGTAGTTAAGTCTTGCTACACAAACACTCTTGTTCTGAAATCGCACTTTCCATAAATCTATCAATATCACGAATGGTACGTACACTACTATCAGCAAGTCTGACATTATGGCATACGTCAACAATTCGTTCACCTTTTTCAAGTCGGCTTAGTGTGTGTAATTTCTCTTCAATATGGATTGTCTTTCGCCGATATTCCACTTGGATTGCACTAGGTGATGTAGATATACGTTTCTCACTCATGTTGGTAAGAAAGCCAATTGCTGTAGGAGAGGAAACTTGATGAGCCGCATGATTATATCACTCACATAATCAACGCATGCACGTGACTGACAGTGTGACAGAAGCATCACTCTCTGCTAGCCACCTACACAAGACAAGCGCGACCACAGGCTGTGTATGCCACATCGCGTTAAACCTAATATTATTGCATAAATTTGAAGAGTGGTATAAATTTTCAAGTTATTTTAAGCAAAATCGCTTTAAAAGAAATCGCATAAGAAGAGACCTGCCTGTAGCATTAACTCCCACACACAAGACAAAACTGCACATCAGCCTAATGTATTTTTAACTGTAATACATCACGTTATTAACACTTAATGGTCTGACTTCCCCTGTGCCATAACTACCTAGGTCACAGGCATTCTTGTGTGTCCACAACAGTATACAGGTCACACAGCACCACTTGTATCCTACTTACCTATCTGCTGTATACATAAAATGCAGCTAAGCTTCATGAACAATGGAGCCAAATAGTTGGTACAGGGCCATCATTTACATTCCCCTCAGATTGGCATATACAGTGATGGCAGGGGCTACTCATCCTTTGTGTCACTGTGCATTTCGCGATCAAAATCTGTAACACAGACGTCACATATTAGAACTACACCCGCTTCCTTAGGAATATGTCCAACATAGATGAACTGTGCCAATTTTGAAATGTTTATAAAGAACATAACAGCTGCTGCAAGATGAACTTATGCAAGTGAATGTGGTGTAGACATTCCATACAGACTTTCACTATAACTCAGAAGTACACAATATAGATCAAGAACTAGAAACCAGGGTTGTATCTTTATTGGCCTTATATGACACCACCTGACTCCTACAGCAGTTACAAAGCACTGCACCTCTCCAACCCTACCAGGATACACGCCTGCTCTCCTAGGTCCACAAAATATTTTTGTGCCTAATTAAGCATACTGAAAAACAATATGCCTAATCAAGTGCACTGAAAACTATTACCTATTCACAATCACTGTTTTTTAAAGATTAAAAAAAATTTAAAACCAATACAATGCAAACAGGTGAAAGAAGGTATAGTTGTCCTTGCCCATGCCATGACAGTATATAGGTGAAGAAGTACAGCTCCAGTCATTCTTAACCTCAGCACTAGATGAAGGTGAGTAGTCAACACACCCCAGCTGCTTTAACTCTGGAAAAGAACCCTGATACCCATGTGCTAGGTGAGCCCCAGAGCCTATCTCAATAGTTTGGGAGACGCAAAAATCTCTTGCTGGGATATGAATCCCATGCCATCCAGCCTGTAGCAAGGCACTGTACCAACTATGCCACAAAGTGTAAAAAATACGTACTGCCACACCATTATGGATCAAGGCATACAACATGTACAGAGCACGTCTTGTATCCAAGTCACTGTAAGGCTTCTGTCACAGAAAATTTATCACATACAAAGCCTGCAACTTCTTGGAGTTTATTGGTCCGTATTTCCTTGCTGTTCAGCTTACCTTGCATCAAAGAAGTGTCTCAGAGTGCTGACCTCCGGGTTATAAGCAGTTCTCACTCACTTCTACTGAAACTATACCCTCACAACATTGGGCACTCATATCAAAATGGCAATTTCTGAATTCTTGCCATGCATGTGGACTGTTGACAAATGTGTACCCCACAAATAACAATCACGTGAATTTGAACCTTAAGATCCACACCATAACTGTCTACAGAATGCACATTAGAATTAGCAGAACATAGCAGCAGTAACTGGTTTCTTCTTCAAAAGAAAACAGAGGAACTATGATTTTGTGTGAACTCACTGTATGTTGAATTCCAAGTCATGCAAAGGAAAATCACAAACACTAATGTCAATTCTGGCTGTTTACATCCTCATTACTGTTAACCATGTAAAAACACATGTTCCAGACCATCAAACACACGGTACAGAATGACAACACCTGAAAATACTGGATCCTTGCTTTCCAATGTAGAGGAGGGGGAGTTGTTGTGCAGCTCTAAACCCACATGGGCGTGATTTTAGAAGTTCTCCTTCCCCGTGAGTTGAGAATTTTGACACGCGAAATCAGTTGCAACATAATATTTTCATATATATTCTCTCTCTCCAGCTCTGGAGCTGTCATTCTACATTTTTCTGCTATTCTGTACATTACTCTTCTAAACTGCTCTGTAGATGCAACTCATTAGAACTGCACTTGTATTTGTATGTCATTGCTGGCTGGGAATGACATCAGAAATAAGATCACATTTCTATGTAAAGTTGTTAATCACCACACATGCATGTTCTTTATATTTCCATTGGTTACATACAAAGACTAGGCTTTTGATCACCTAATTCGTCTACAAGAGGCCAAGTTCAATTATGTTGTCTTGTGGGCCCTAGGCCTAGGTACCAGCACAGTCTGAGTGACTATATAGCATTAAAATACCATTTTTTAACATTCTTACAAGCAATATTAACAACCTTAACAAACATGTATCAAAATACATTTCCACTCCAATTATGACACAGGAAAAATTTCAAGGGTAATTCAGTTTAATCTGGCCTCTCAAATTAATGGAGTTGTGACAACAATGACAGCTGCCTAGTGAGACCAATCGGCCATACTACCATTTTCACATTCCTGACTGGCCGTGCACTCAGCAGTTTGCAATCTGACGGAGGACGTACTTCAGTGAACATGTTTTGGATACACAAACGTGAACAAGTTCAAATTTTCCACCTTTCACACTCACTCACTTTAACCCTTTGGCAACAGAATTAAGTGCCCAGTGTACTCTGCAAAATACATGCAATTTAAATGGCCACCCAATAATACACACGCTATTGGCCAGCAATTTTCAGGGCATTTGGTTTTCACAGCACCACACTAGGCAATGACCGAAGTTGTCTCTCAGCACTGAAGAACCTAATACTGAACAGCATGAGATGTGTCTAATGAGTCAGCTTCCCCCACTCTCCTACTATGCAAATCACTCTCCGTTCACTCCAGTTCTGTGTCTCACTGACTGGACTACTTTTGTGCTTCAAGGAGTGAGACTGTCCTTCACAACATTCATTGCATTTTAAGCTTCTAGAAAAGTGTCTGCATTTTCTTAAAAAGTAAATTTTCATGTGTTCTATGCTTTCTGAGGTTACACTTTTATTATTGGTATATCACAAATTCTTGACACCAAACACAAGTGCATGTTTTACACTAAAGATTATGTATGTTTTTATGACAGTTTTGCTGGTTCAATTAATCACAAACATTGAGATTCTGTTGTCGTTTGTGGATAATTCCGCAACATATTTCTCAGGATTTCCGCAAAAACACATCAAATGCTACTCCGCCTTGCACATGCAGTGCACCAAGCAACAACTCTAAGAGCATGGAGTGAAACTCTGTATGCAAGATGATTCTCTGCATTGCAGTAATATGTTACACTTAGTGACAGCGCATCAGTTTGGAATGAAGGTTGTGATAAAGTCTCCAGATGCCACCTATACAAATTACTGGATCAATGGCTACAAAGAGATCAGAATTGGGGTTTTACAGGGCCATGGTTTCAATAGCATTGCTGTGCTTCTTGCAAGAGCCCCTCTAAGATGAAAATGGCTTAATTTACACTTAGAATATCAAGTATTTTACACACACACACACACACTCGCCACTAAGGGTAAGTTGCTACCAAGTGTCAACATTTAGCATAAGGTTCTCCACAGAAAACACTACACAGGTTAACAGAACACACAAAATTGAGTAATAAGGCATAATAAGAACAGCAGCAAGGCATGGCTTTAACATTAACCTTTTAATCACCTTGCACAGCAAATAACATCACGACACCACACACACAGACCCTACTACTACTACTGCAAATACAACAATCCAAAACCTGATTTCCACCCCAAGCAGCCACATGACTCAGAATTTCTGTACAGTAGTGCTCCAATGTCTGTGATCAACTGGGACTAATAGCCATGAATATCAGAATCACAAACAGAACAATCCATTTTCAACATAAAATTTCTACGTGGTTCCAAGCAATACTGGTACAGAGTACACCAGAGAAGCATAAGCAACACTGAATTTTTTTAAAAATAAAACACATCTGGGAAACAAAATATGTGAAGTGATTGAAAGAGTCAAATTCTGTACAGCATGCTAGCAATCAAATTCAATCAATGAAAAAGTGTGACTGGGCAGTGTGTGACCTGCACAACAGCAGAGGGGTAGGAGGTGACTCAGCAGGGTGTAGACCCCAACTTTAAGGAACCAGTCATGAACAGTCACAACGATACTGATATGGGTGAATACCAAGGATCACATGAATAGAGAGGTTCATGAACTTCTTAAACACTACTGTATCTGGTACCTTCAATGTACTTTTCATACCAAGATTACACTTTCACACAAGGCTTTTCTTTAAATATGCACACCCCTCATCCGAAGTGGTGGTTAGTATCTGGTGCACACAGACTATGCAGTGCTGTGGCTTGCTCTGTACACATGCAGTTACTTCTAACTGCTATGTGAGACACAGTACCATGATAACATAAAGGGGGGCAAGGCAGCAGTGCAAGTAGCATGCATGGCAACCACGGGAAATGTATAGACGCATTTCTGATCGAAAACACAGGGGAAGACACCACTTGGAGGATCTGGAAAGTAAATGCAAAACAGAACTTCATACATCTGGATCAATGTGAGTGACCAGCACGTGTTAACACGGGAAAAAGAGCGTGTGTTTCCATACAGGGCACAGAATTTCTACAGCAGCTTAATGGCACTCTTTCATAAATGTGATCATTTGGACAAAGCATACACTAGTACCAACCGCAAATTTTAAACCTAACAGTGCAAGACACTGGCCAGACAACCTGCTACAGACTGCCCTTTACCCTTGTATATTTCAATCACCATAATTGTACAGGATGGCCAGGATGGCAGTCAGCACAGGAACTTGCTACAGGCTGGACAGTCCAGGGATCAAACTCTCGTTGAAGCAAGGATTTCCATGCCTTCCAAACCAGCTGTAAGGTACACCCAGCCTCCAGAACAATGGGTATTGGGTCTTTCTTGGGGGGTAAGGCAGCTGGAGCCTGGTACTGACCACCTACCTCCTCCTGGAACCAAGGTTAAGAATGGGTAGGAGCCTCCACTGTGTCTGCATAGGAATGTCACACGTGCTCTTTACCTCATTCTTACAGGGACATTTCTGCAACGTTATGCCAGTAAGACGGTCACCACTGGCCCAGGCAGTTCACAAACTTATATGAGGGTTGTCCCAAAAGTTTTGTACTAATTGTTTATTTAAATGTCTATTGGACTCACCTCAAATTACAAGTTATCTCCTTCAAAGTATGACTCTTGGGAAGTTACACATTGGTTCCGTTTCTTCCACTGATCATGACAGTACCGGAAGTCATTTTCCGTAAGCTCAACGGTTACAATTTTTTGTATGTTTTCCAGCATCCCAAAATGATAACCAACTTCGAATTCAACTTAGGGAAAAGGTATAAATTGCACGGGGCTAGATCTGGGCTGTAGGGAGGATGTGGAAGTATGGGAAAGTTTTTCTTCGCCAGAAATTCTCGAATTGAAAGCACAGTGTGAGCTGGCGTGTTATCGTGGTGCAGCACCCAATCGCCTGCAATGTCCGTTCGGACTCACCGACTCATTTTCGAAGTCGTTCCAAGACATCTTTGTAGAAGGCATGATTAACTGTCTGTCCTGGAGGTACAAATTCTTTATGCACAATGCCACGGCTGTTGAAAAACACAATAATTATAGTCTTCACCATGAATCTGCTCACGCGTGCTTTCTTCGGAAGAAGAGAACTTTTCGTGTGCCATTCCGCACTTTGCCGTTTGGTCTCGGGATCATGGTCAACAACCACGATTCATCTCCTGTTATTACTTCATCCAAAAAATCTGGCTTCCCAACAAATCCTGACAAATTTCCAACCGGTTCGCTTTTTACTCCAGAGACAAGTTTTTCGGCACTAGTTTTGCACAAATTTTTCGCATGTGCAAATGGTCTGTTAGAATTCTATGAACTGCATTTTTATCCAAGCCCGTTTCTTCTGCAATCATCCTGACACTCAATCGGTGGTCTTTCGCCATCACAGCTTGCACCACTTCCACATTTTTATCATTTGTTGACAAGATTGGTCTTCCAGAACGAGGGTTGTCTACAACATTTTCTCGGCCCTCTTTGACAGCTTTGTGCCACTTACAAACCATAGTTCTCGATAGAGTGGCATCTCCATAAGCTTCGGTTAAAGAAGCAAATTTCAGTGGCTGATTTGTTTAGTTTCACAAAAAATTTGATAGCGTACAGTTGTTCTATATTTTCCTGCATTGCAAACATAACAAAGTTATAAAACATGACCATACACAAACAGCAGTAGTGCACGACTGACTCATCCAATCCAGGATGAAACAAGTAGGGACATGAAGCCAAGGTCACTACTAATGCGCCAATATACATCATCGAGGCGCTACATTTCCAATTCGTACATAGGAAAATCAGTACACTTACTTTTGGTACAACCCTCATACAGCACTCTACAGGCAGTTCACCACTGTACACAGCACTCTACACAAAGCCTTGTTCATTGTACATATTTTGTACTGTGCAAAATTATACCACAGACAAGTGCAAAGTATGTACTTAAAACACTGGATCATCAAATTCTCATTTCTTAAGTCTTATTTCATTTAGTGCAAGGCTGCACTTACACAACCATGCAAACTCTGATCATCTAGCAACAATGCTTAGACAGTAGAGCAATGCCTGGCAAGCTGACAATGAAAGAACTCTAAAGCAAATAAACAAATCTCTCACAATGACATTTTTGTTTACATGTCCAAGTACCTTCTGCTACTTTTAAGAGCAAGAATATGGTCATGGCTAAATGAGCGGCTTAACATGGTGGAATGAAAATAGGGGGTTCAGACTATTCAGACAATGACCAGACACGGCCCTTCTTTGCAAAGCAAAACTCATGGCTACTGTGTACATTGCTTTTGTTATGAAAAAGAAAAGAAATGGGAAATGAAACTGTTGGGTTAAAAGTCAAAGTAAACTACAGTGTATACAAGCTGTTTAAATACATGTACATTTATTGAATAAATAAAATATAAACTATAAAAACATTCCAATGTACACACCATATATGATAGGCATTCCAACAAATATATATCAGCTATATTTATTTATCCAGTGGTAAGTTATTTAATGACTGTCAGTAGCTAGACCATGTACGTGTGAATGGATGATAGTGAATAATGAATTTCAAAGGACACAGGCAGTTTAAGAAGGCCTGCTATACTGGAATTTGCCTGAAGAGAACGAGGAAGGGCAGAATTACGGGACTTGAAGTGCAGATAGTGACCAGCCCAGATTCAAACTGTGAAACTCACACACACAATTCAGAAGTGCTACTATTTTGACAAACTACCTTAGTAAAACAGACAGCTGTATGTAGGTTCAAACACTCGATGCATGCATTTTACAAATTACTACCTTCCAGCTCAGTAACACAGCACATGCAGCACAGTACAATAAACTGATTCTGAGGGTTGGAAATTTTCCACTGCACCTTAAACTAGTGTGTAATGCCTCCCTTACTGAAAGCCAACACATTTCTCTCTATTCACCATCTTCATAATGAATGTGCCTGCTGTCCCAATCTTTCAGCCACCTTCACATAAACTTACTAACTTCATCATTATCTACCTTAACTGATATGCTCTTAGACACTTTGCAATCTACCTGCAGCTATACCAACTGTTCTGGTCTATTTGAGACTACAGCTGTGAGGAAGCATGGTGGTGCTTACACTGAGACAGAAAGTGCTCTCCAGTCAACTCTTCATGAGGTTACCACAACCTTTCAGTCAGCTCTCAAAGGTGGTCACATGTCACACTGTCTCTCTCAACGATTTACGAACATTTCTTTCCCATTTCTCACACCTGTCCAAAGGGGACAGCAAGGTGCCCAGTTCCACCGTATTGCTGGTACCTATACACTTATATGCAGCATCATATCTGGGATCAGAATCTTCCTGGATGCAGCAAGTGGATTGCATTGTCCCACCTGTAGTTAACACACTATGGAAACGGTCTGTATTTCTTGGCAACTATTAAACCACCTCTCCAGCTTTCACTCAGTATATGAAATGCCACAACTGTGTTGCCTACTACAGTGGCAGCATCAGCAACTGATGAAATTCAAAATTCAAAGGCCTAAATTCCTTAAGCTTCAAATTACAGAATGAGTTTTCACCAGTACAATCACTGAACATAATGTTTAATACAGGAGCTACCAAGAAATGCTTAGCGCTCGAAGCTGTGACCAACATGACAGACTTCCAGCAATATATTTCCATCTGAAATGAACAGCAACTCACTTTTCTACTGCTGAAAAAATACATGACCACACAAGTATTTCCATAAAACCCAAAAACTCCATGGAACAAGCCCCTACCTTGTATCTGATCACAATGTTCCAGTGAAATCTGAGTAAACACTAGAAATAGCCAAGAGGCACCTGACAAATGATCTCAGCTTCAAATTTCCAAGTAAACAAGTGACCTCAATGGTATGCATTCATTATTGGTTTCTTCAAATGACATTTGTAACAGCTCAGGTGCTTAACAGGAGGAATCTGAATGGTGTATTAAAGAAGGATCTAGAAGCAGCCCTGGCCTAAATGAAGGTAACAACATCCGGGCTCTGGCCTCGAACAGCGCAAGATGAACCCACAAAAACCAGTCTACATACCTTGGCTAACCCAAAACCTCCAAAATATGAGGAATGCTACCCACTTAAGTGCAATGTTGAATACGGAAAGTGTTCAGCTGGTTTTACACTTGACTCCAACCTCTATTCTTTGCAGAGCAAGGGTGGTACTCGACAGTAACGCTTCCAAAAGGCAGCAGCTGCCCGTCACAACAGTAACAGGAAGTCTCCACAATAAGCTGTGTTCCAGATAGAAACAGACAGTTTTTATGTAACCAAACTGATGTATACACACAGTCCAACAATTATATAATGAGACTGATTTTATTTTGACCAAGACAGAAGTGCTATCTATGAAGCAATGCATGCCATCCATGTGACCAACCTTCATCTGTAATCTGGCAACACCGCAACGCCCCACGCTGAGCATGACAGGAAATACGGCGCCATGTTGTGCAGGTAGTGAGAGGATGCGGTCACAGTAGCGGCATGGAGCAGAGAACGAACATTAAATTCTGTTTTAAACTCGGGAAAACTGCAGCAGAGACTGTGGAATTGATGAGACAAGTGTACGGGGATAATTGTTTATCTCATGCACAGATATTCAGGTGGTACACACGATTCAAAAGTGGTGTGGAAATGATTGAAGATGAAGCCAGTCCTGGGGGTCCATTTTCTGTTCGTAACGAAGGGCTCATTGCGAAAGTGAGAAAACGAATACAAGAAGAACGTTGTGTGACTGTACGAATGATGGCTGATGAGTTTGGTGTTAACAGGGAGAAGGTTCGTCAAATCTTAGTGGAAGACTTGGGCAAGAGAAAGGTCGCTTTCTGGTTTGTGCCGCATGCATTGTCTGATGATCGACGACACAAGCGTGTTCAGTACACAAAAGACATCATTAAAACTGCTCACAGAAATAGAAATTTCTTGAATTCGATTGTAGCAGAGGATGAAACTTGGTGTTTTCGCTATGATCCCACAACTAAACGCCAAAGTGCTGAATGGAAGTCACCAGCATCACCAAAAGGCAAAAAAGTTCGTCTTCAAA
>Ga0123355_10019577_pt1 | contig 10777 bp, 10 predicted proteins | sample TergutEmb28metaG_3_FD_89872 | JGI IMG/M metagenome (GOLD analysis project Ga0123355, IMG submission 89872) | Embiratermes neotenicus P1 segment gut microbial communities from Petit-Saut dam, French Guiana - Emb289 P1 | ecosystem: Host-associated > Arthropoda: Insects > Digestive system > Gut ...
GTAATCGGCAGAAGTCAGTGTTAACACCAGGGATACTGCAAGATATTCAAACGGCTATTACAAGATCTCCCCACAAATCTTTGCAGAAATTAAGTATAATTATTTCTTAGTAAATACTAAATACAGTCCACTTTTAAGTTGAACACTCTGTATATACCATTTACTAAGTCAACTATCAGACTATGTAGAGGCACAGGAGGTTGAGACATTGTGCTACAAGCAGGAAGGTTGCAGGGCCCATTCCCGATGGGGTCACTGGGATTTTTCATTGACTTAATCCTTCCAGCCATGCTATGCTCTGAACCTGGAGTGGACTAAGCGTCTAACACAACTGAGTACCAGGAGTATCTCCTGGAGTGGTAAAGGTGGCCAGTGTGTAAGGCTAACAACCTTATGTGCCAATTGTCTAGAAATTCTGGGAGCCTTAACCTCCTGCAGCCCCAGTCTGTCCTGGCCTGTAATGGGATAGCTTTTTCCTTAAGTCAATTAACATTCACTGCTGTAACTGTGCCAATTGCTCTTTACATTGCATTCCTTTTGTTGTAACTCTCTGTCAGCAACAAATGTAAGCAACTTTAATGAGGTAGTGGCAATGTTCTAGATGTCTACTCAGGTGAACTTGGGTCAAATCTTGTTTAGGCCACCGGCTATCCTGACTGAGACGCAAAGCAAACAGCCCTTTTACTGCATCATAACAGTCAGCCTCTGAACTCTCCAATAACAGTGATGCACAGCAAATAACATGCTACAATTACTAAATCACATATTGCTCTCACCCATCTGACTTGTCTTCTTTGTTATTGCTCTTGCTTCTGGGAGCAGCAACAAGTGGGGCGGTGGCAGGAACATTTTTAGTATTGCTTTTTCTGGACGGATTCAGACGAGCAATATTGCACGAAGTTGAGAAAATGTCTTGCAAATTCACATCTGTTGAATTCTGCTTCCGGGAAGATGGCACTTCTGTGACTGACTTTCCTTTTCCACTTACATTGTCTTTCCTACTGGAGAGATTTAAAAAATGACAAGCTGTTTGCAGCACCAAACACATTACATAAAGAATTCAATAAATGAACTGATATTTCTGCCAATAACTGACTGCTTTTAGCAACAAAATAACATGAAAGCAATTACCTGATGATCAGTTTTAACACCCTACACTCAATGTGTGTGCATTCAATATATTACAGAAAAAGGCAATCTTTCATTCATTAATTCTACCTCCTATTGGAACCCAAATGTTTAATACTGCTAGACAGAATTCTGCCCACTGGCCCCACTCTAAGCTAGCACATTTCCACAACCTGTTTCACTATTATCCATTTTAATAATACTTCCTCACTTCCATGTTACTCTTCTGAGTGCCAATTTCAAAGAGGTATTTGCACAAAAAACCCACAATGTTATTTATGTGATTTTTATCTGTGCAGTTTATTTCACCTTGACTTGACACTTTGTTTTGAAATACATTACATTTATATTCTTATGTCAATTAATGAATATAATGCATTGAAGGAGTATTAAATTGACAGGTTATCTTACTTGCTGACTTCTTGGCTCTATGGCCCTTTTAGAACCTTGAACTCTTTAATTACAGATGCCCATCCTTCCCTATTGACTGCCCTCTGTCACCATCTCTTAACCTTCCTCTCCCACAGATCCTCTCTCCACATTTTCTAGCCATCTCAATCTAGGTCTTCCCCTTCTTCTACTTCCCTCTGGCTTACTCTCAAATACTTTCTTAACTGCCCTTCCCTGATCCATTCTTACAACATGTCCAATCCATTCCAAGCTTTTCTTTTTAATATCTGCTACTATGTCTAGATCTGCATATTACCCCCTCAATTCCTGATTAGTCCTTATTCTCCACATTCCTTGCTCTACAGGTGGTACATACATCATTCTTAATATTTTCCGCTCCCATGTACTCAGTCTTTTCATACCCACCTTAGTCACAGCCCATGCTTGTACACTGCAACTGGTTTCACCACGGTTTTATATATCTTAATTTTAATTGCTTTACTCATGGCAACAGATTATCTAAAAATAACAGGATAATCAGGATAACATGCAAAAATAAAGAGGCAATATTTTATTACACTGACATACCTAACTGATATTCTTTTTGTTGGAGATGAAGACCGCTGCTGAACACTGCCTCGAGTAATACTCCCACGCTGTAGACCACGGGTAAAAGAGCTATCACTGTTTTGTGGACTGCTGCATAGAGAGCTGTTTTTGTTCTTCAGATTACGCAGTGATGAGTTATTATCCTTTTGATTGCTGGGTGATGAGCTATTACTGTTCTGAAGATCATGGGATGGAGAGCTGTTAGCTCTCTGCAGACTTCGGGTTGGAGAGCTATTACTGCACTCTACTGTGTGGGACTGTGCATCACTATTGCGTTGTATCACAGACGATGGACAACTCAAACACTCCCTTGCAATGTTATGTTGTGAGGAAAGGGCATTTCCTAAAACAAACATGTACTGAAAATATGCTTACCAATGAAACAGTGCATTTTAGGATCCCAATAGGTTAATGGTACACAGTAAAACAAATAATATTACCAACCTACATTCAATGACAAATTTAGTTGGTTCTCTACACATTCCTTTAAATAATTATAGATGAAGTCCATGTATTTGATCTATATAATTTGAAACATTTATCACATATTATTATGTTCATTAGAAATTAAATTATAATATTGGCTGAAAGGCAGGATTTAACTATATATCAGCAAGTGTACTGGATAATGTAAAAGGTCACTCCATGACATGACTACGCAGGCACTGAGGGGAGGCACAAGTATAGCTCCAAACCATTTGCACCTCAGCACTAGAAGGGATGGATGGTCAGCACCACACCCTGGCAGCTTTATCTCCAGGAATGACCTGGTATACATTGCAAAGGAGGCTGGGTTGGCCTTAGAGCCAGTCTGGATGGGCACGAAATATCTTGCCCCACTGGGATTCGAATCCTGGACAGATCAGCCCATGGCAAACAACTATACTTAATAGTGTACAATGGATTATATGTAGATAATGCATACGATTCTACTTAGCTCAATCCAATAATTTACTGAAATCTGTAGTACTGACAGAAATAAACTTCTGACATACTAATATTAGTGCAACAATAGTTCAGAGATTCAGCATGCTTCAACAGAAAAGGTGATGTTTGATTATGCTGGTAAGACTCTGCATACACAGTTCGTTCATACTTCACAAAAAGTTCAGACTATCTAATTCCAGCCCCCCCCCCCCACACACCACAATAAAATTACTGCACAAAACATAATTACATGACACAAAATGTAGAACTCATTTAGATCTGTATGCCTAACATTATCAATTTATAAGTGTATATATTTAATGAATACAAAAAAATACTGTTACTTCCATATCAAAGTACTACAACATATTTACCACTGATTACCTACTTCAACAGTAAACTTATATTTGTGCTGATTGAACACTACGATCAATGTGACAAACAAACTGCAAAGAAAGCATGCGGACCATCTTCAAAAACTGCCCAGCCTCCATTTCCTGTATTTTATTATGGCAGAGCTTCCCTTGCACCATTTTCAATTAGAAACCTTTAGCATTATCATTCTCATTTATGTGGAAATATACAACTGACTACCTGTGTTTTGAGTATCACTTGTCTTGATACTGGGTAGTGTTGATACTGTTACATTTTGACCTGAACCACTGCTGCTTACTGACAAAGTACTGCAGTTCATTGACCTGTGGCTGCCTATTGGAGCTGGCTCTTGAATTCGACCACCACGAAGAGCAGAATATTTCTCTCTGGTCAGTGTGCGTTTTGACTTTGCTAATGGAGCCCGATACTGTAACATACCGCAATGTTTAACACAATGTCCTTGTAGGTTTCCTTTCCACATTCTAAATTGTATGTATCAGGGTCTTAAACAGGTGGCCCTCTCACTGATCTTATTCTAATTGTAAAAAGTTGCTTTGCTTAGTGTTGAAGAAATTCCTTTCAGAATTATAATTTTTTTACCACAAGACATGAATGAAATTTTCTTAACGATGTGCTAAATTTTAAATAAAATACAGTATTTTATCAATTTATAAGCTAAATTCATTCCTCAAAAACTGTAAGTAAGGCAACCACTCACAAAACAAAAATTAATTTCCCAACTGTTGCACATTATAATTTTGATCAGTTTGGGTGACCATAAATTTCTCCCCACACGTACAAAGTTTATCGTACTAGAACAAAGAACAGTACTGAAGTATGAAAAAATGACACTACTCATCAGTTACTACACTTAAATAATATTCTTAGCTATTAACCTATGCATAAAAACAAATACATCATTGAAGTTGTAAGGAAAATTCATAAAAATTAGGTACCAGCCTTGTTATAACAATGATGAATAGGAAGTCCTTAAGTTTTAATTAATAAAAAAAATTAACATTGACACCAGGAAAATTCACAACATAGCTATGAGAACAACGATAGACACTACACTGCTGTTGTTTCTGCACAGACTGCTCAAGGATGTAGTGTCATTCTGCACATTTGAGAAAATACAGGAAACAAAGAGATGTTAGGAACAATTGGTTTACAAGCAGCTTCTATAACCAAAAAGCCATAAACCAGCTGCTCTTATACCAAACCATGTACAGTATGGGTCTGAGATTCTTGGTATATGCTATTCTCACTGCAAAACAGAATTTGAACTAAAACCTGTAATTGAGAAACTTCCAACTTCACAAAAATTCTGTCAAGCAGAATTCTTATCCACACCTCTAATGCATAGTTTAAACAAGTGTGACTGTGCGAAATTTGAGACTCTTGAATCTTCAAGTCCCCTGGGATATCACGCTGTGTCAACTGGTAAATGGTTACTCATGTTCAAGTGGGACTCACTGTTTCCATGTTCAGGGTCTTAGTAATCCAAGAAGAGTAATCTGTGCTACAAAAATGGGTTCATTACACAGGTAAATGCATAACTGGCCAGATAACAAGAAATAATGCTCGTTAATTTAGACAAAATAATGGATGATGCATGAAATGAGAGTAATGGAAATATACATTGGCAGTTCTTGAGAGTAAATTTTCTCAGATATGATGCAGGCCAGATGGTAAACTGTTACTGCCATTCTGACGGAGTTCACCGGCTCCAGCTCCTAGGACTACTTGGACCTACAAGATGCAGACACAAAGTTCCTCTAAAATGTCAATAAGCATGCATCAATCAACAAAGAATCATAGCCCAGAAGACTTCAAACTTCAACAACAATATCACAACCTCAATATCACAGTCAATTGAATTCCTACAGCATCAATTCCCAAAAGTCTGGAATCTTTAGAATTTCAATCAACTTTCACTCCATCCTTTCAAAAATCTCATAAACAAATTGTTATGTGAGAAACAGATTTCTCACAACAATCTTTGTGATATGTTTGCATTATAGTGCACGTGAATGTGTGTTCAGTTTTCCACCCCCCACCCTCAAATTAATACCAGCTGCTTTACAGCAGACTCTGTCTCCACCACCGATGAATCTCTACAGCATGGAAACAGATACCTCCATGCCTTCAAGAACAATTTAATCATCATCAATATATGTTTTCAGGTTTTCACAGTGGGTATTTTTCAGATTATTGTTCTCTGGGTTTTGGCACCACGTAGTTTTTGTAAGTGGATACTGATGCTTCAGAGTAACAGGCTACCCCAGTACTCAAGTGTTGAAGGATTTGGCCCAAGTCTTACACTGAACTGATAAACATGAGTATGTGGTTTGGTTATATAGGCTGATTCCAAAACAGTCATCACTGTTTTATGTATGCTCCTTCTGGCTATTCTAAACCGTTCTGCTCAGTCAAATTTAAGACATTATCATACTGTGTTATGATCCCAGTTCTTGGTGGATACTTTTAAGTTTTAAGTAGGATTTTCCTCCATATTACTATATCAGAAGGAATAAGCTTCTATAAATGTTACTATGTTATTTAAACTGTTGGCATCTTCAGAAGATATTAAATAATAACTAGAGGAAAAGAGCCAGTGTAATTCAACAGAAAATTCTACACTTCATTATCTTCACCCCTCACCATCCTTTTCCCCTTTTCTTTACACCTCTCATACCTCTCCCCTTTCCCTTCTAACTCTGAAATGTGGTACATTAAAACAGAAAACTGTCACTGCTTTATCCTTCAGATGACATAATTTTGAATGTGGCAGTGCTGCATGCATAAGTACATAATAACTGTTTCCATGGAAATGGTTTGAGAATAACCTTACAATGTCTATCAAAAATCACCTCCTGTTATTTATACAAATTTTCTGAATAAAGTAACATGAAGTAACTTATTCCATAATTTTCACATACATACCATGCATCTCGATATTATCAAAGTTTTTTTTTATTCCATAATGTCTATTTCACCCTTAAATTGTGAAGAAATTCACCGAGAAGCAACTCTGTTCTACGCAATTTTACTAGGACATTATACATTAAAACTTACTGTCTTTAAAACTAATAAGGGTAAATTATAAAAAAAAGACATATATTCATATACATATATATATACACACACACACACACACACATACATATAAAATCTCAATCATACCAACAAATGTTTACAAACATCATGAAATGAGGTTGATGGTTGTAAAGAACAACCCATATTCATGACTGCTGATGAGTGTGGCAGCAAATGTACCAATTAAAATTAAAAAGGCCCCATGCCACATAGAAACACACACATCTAATAAACACTTTTTAAGTAGCACTTAAAAAAACATAACAAAATTCAACATAATTACCTTAATTCGTGCTTCCAGTCTTTCCTTTGCTGTGATGCTAGCAGGTGATTTGGGAATTCGAGATTTTTGTTCCTTGCACCATTCAATATGTCGATCAAAAGCCTTTGGTCCAAAATTTCTCTCACAATGCGGGCACTTCTCATGAACTGTTAGCCTTGCTTGAGCTGATGCAAGTGGCAAACTTTTCTTTCCAGGACCATCACTGATGCCCCTGGCTTGTTGGACTGCCCTAACAAACTCCAGGTGTTTCTCCTTCCATGTTGACTGTGATTTTCTAACTGCAGACTTCTCAGTTTTCTTTGGAATAACTGGAAGAAATTCTGCCAAGTCTTGGTTTCTTTGCTTTGATGAATCAAAAGTTTTTCTCTTTTTGTTTGCATTTTTTTCACAGATTTTAATGTGTTTCTGAAGTGATTCTGGCTTAAACGTTCTGTTACAAATTGTACATGGCAATAGCATGAGTGGCACTTCATCTGAAATCAAGACACGTAATAAGAGTAAATCCACTAATCTTATGATATATCTGCTCACTGGCGGTCTATAGCATTTGCCCTTTTATTCCATGATCATAAAATTCAAAACTATCTGTAACAGTGGAAATTATTTACACACACACATCACTAGACAGTACAACTATTCATTGAAAACTGTTGATAGTGTTCCCACAAGAGTCCAAAACAAATGAACAAAAGTCAACAACATAAGTTCTTCCAACAGTATGCTGTAATAAAAATCATGATTTCTAAAACTCAGCAAACCCATAATATTTAATACAAAGACATACGAATTTTCACACAGAATATCTGCAGTTCTACTTAAACTCACAAGTACGCATAATATTTGCAATTCTACTGAAACTCACTGGTCCAAGTTCTAGGTTTTCTACGTGTTTACAATTAAAAAAATAAAATAAAATATATTCAAGGAATGTGTCACATAAATAACACACTTGCTGACTTAAGTTTTCCAATCAAAAACACAACAGAATCTACAAAATTAATTTACAAACTTGTATTCATATTATGTCAGAAACACATTTTTATTCAACGTAATCACTTGTCACTTTGCCTGTAACAGCAACAAATTCACGCTGAATATTGTCATACCTTCTATCACCAAAGAAAACAACAGCGGATTGAAAATGATTAAACGCAGAATAATTTGCCACACTGCCTCCCACTTTCGAACTGCACAGACACGTTTCCTTATTTAGTAATAATGACATTCAGTAACACAACATGGTACAATTTATTGGTCAGCTTTCACTTGTTGGCACTATTTTCAAACAAATAAAAAAAAAAGAGAGGAGCTTTACGATATCGCAAAGCTGTTAACAGCCATTACAACAGAGGTACACAGCGCAAATATGAACCTGATCACATAAAATCTAACACCGGACGATACGTTTTCTCACACCAATATGAAGGCAGGCGTAGGAGACAACACCTGAAGATTAAAGGACGCTTTTTCATTCAGTTTTATAATCATCCTGTCAGTCAGTCAACTAACACGTCACAAAAGAGTGAATTTCGTTAATTAAACAACTAGTATAACCTCTACACCCAATAAAACAAGAAGAATGCCGTAAAATAAATCACATTACACATTGACTATACCTCCTCCGTCTGCCATGATTGTTGTGCTAAACCACGGATAATCTTTCGTGCAAACTAACGCTCAACGATGATTGGAAGTCAATTCACGTGTAGGGGTTGCTATAGAAACAAAGTTGCGTGTTTATAAATATAACATAAATACTTTAACAAGAAATGTCAATATCAATGCAACGTCACATAACAGCGCAGACAAAATTACTGATGCAAGTCTTTGTGATGTCGCATCCAACTCGCATGTCTCTGGCTGTTTGTAAACATGTATGTTACTTATCATTCTGTTTCGTTCGTGGGTTAATGTTATAATGTGCCTGTGTGTAGTGATATAATATAAAGGGTACTTTATTGTATCCAAGTAATGCACCATTGATTTCCTTGCACATTAATTAATACAGCATGTTCTACACAATATTTTGTCAAATTTTCACAGTATGTCTAATCCTGTATCTAAACTCTGTTCAGAATATTTATTCCTATCATAACCTATTATTTATACACAAATTCACGCCCAGTGCCTTCGAAATAACTCATATTTGCCGTGTACAAGAATGGTGTACTAATTATTATCTTAATCATATTCAAGTTGTGTTCAAGAATGCAATTTATAATTGAATTCATTTGTATCGAATGCTGTTGTATTTCTGTGAAAGGTTTCTAGGATTCGTGGGACTCCTCCAAAACATAACTTTACACATACACATAATTCATGTATACCTACCAGTACTGAACCACTGACAAAGATAAGTCAACTTGATGGAGTGCGGAAAATCATTATGACCAGCCAGAAAACAAGGTATTTGATTTTACTTCCTTCATCTTGAACTTAAGTGAAGAATTATACTTTTACTTTATTCCTTGCTTATCATTGTTCATGTGGTACAAAAATAATTTAGTAATTATGAGAAGCTACATGAAAATGCTGTAGAATAACATAATTTCCCAGAACATGGTTTAGATTAATTATGATATATCAAAGAATTCCTTTCCTGCATTTTGTGGTTATAGACAAACATGAAAAGAGAAGAAATTAAAAGATTATTTTCTGAAATCAGATGTGGCAATTGAAAGTAACTGAAGTATTTGGGAGTATAATCAAGTATGGCAGTGACACTGTTAATATGGTGCATCTTCTTACAGTGAATATAAAACTTGTAAAATGTTATTTTATAGGAATGCTCTTTCACTTCAGATGATCGAAGATCTCATAAGTAACATTACATTTAACCAAGATGATCCTGCTCTGAGATGTATTGTTCTGTATGGTGAGGGAAAAGTGTTTTCAGCAGGCCACAATCTTAAGGAATTGGTGGGTACATGCTGATTAACATTATTCAGATCATATGCTACACATTCTGAGGAAGTCTGCACTTTGTAATTGCGACCTAACTCACCTATTGACGGTTTCATCCTGTTTGGAAACTAACTTTCCTGTCTGCAGACCAGCAAAGAAGGAACTGAACACCATAACCAGGTGTTCTCTACCTGCTCTCGACTCATGCTTGGAATCATGCAGTGCCCTGTTCCAGTCATAGCTGTGGTGCAAGGTTTGGCTGCTGCAGCTGGCTGCCAACTGGTGGCAACTTGTGACATCGCTATATGCACAGAAAACAGCACATTCTCAACACCTGGGTAATAAGCACTGAAATTTCTTGTAGAATGTTGTGGTGAGAATTTTAGGATCTGGTCTTATAAAAGAATGTCAAGGTTATTATAATAGATTGAAGATAAATGTTGTTGAAAGTGACAATCCCTTCAATCTAATCATGTAAATCTTAACCACTAGATTCTGTAGTAGTTAACATTCAAAGGATTTGGATTTGATCATAATCAGTGGTACTAATTTTAAAAAAGAAAACAGTAACAATAAACCTCTCAGAATAGTGACACCATCTACATACAAAATTTTAGTGTAAGTTATGTGAAATGTAATTCAGACAGTGGGACATGTCTGTTAAACTCATTGTGTAATAAATTAATTAGGGTCACAGACCTTTATACAATCGCCTTGTTGTTTGACTGACACTGGAAATTACTATGATTATATAGGGTCCGTGAAATACGAATGAATATGGAGTGTTGGTGGAATGACACCGAGATCAAAAAAACCAAAGTACTCTCAGTGCCACTTTGTCCATCAGAAATGCCACATGGGCTGGCCTGGGGTCAAACTTGGGCCCCTGCGACAACAGGCTCGCAACTAACCACCTGATCCAGGGCCAAAAAAAAAAAAAAAAAAAAGGGAGGGGGGTGGTTCACTTTATTAAAATTATTGTAACTACAATTTTAAATTTTTTTTTTTAAACTTTTTTATCAAAAAAAATTTATCATTTATTGCCTTTTACAGTGGAAGAAA
>Ga0123355_10019578_pt1 | contig 10777 bp, 4 predicted proteins | sample TergutEmb28metaG_3_FD_89872 | JGI IMG/M metagenome (GOLD analysis project Ga0123355, IMG submission 89872) | Embiratermes neotenicus P1 segment gut microbial communities from Petit-Saut dam, French Guiana - Emb289 P1 | ecosystem: Host-associated > Arthropoda: Insects > Digestive system > Gut ...
GATCCTAGCAGCGAAAGGTGGAACTGTGGGCGAGAAAGATGTCCGGTAGTAATTTTGCCTAAATTCCGACTTCCACATAAATTTAGGGATCTTTTACATGCCGCAAATCTACGACATGGGACCAACGGCTTTACTTCCCCTCCGAAGGAAGGTGTGCCGAGGATTTTTTCGCCCTAAAAATCCGATGGCTTTGGCTGGGTTTGAACCCGCAAACTTGGGTACTAAACGCCAGCACACTACCCCTAGACCACCAAAGCCGTATAATCCTATATAAAGAATTAATATGACAATTAATTGTAATTTAACTTTTAAGACTTACATTATATTTAGAGAACAGAAGAATTTCAATGAGAAACTTGACACTGTCTCTGATAATTTCTTTAAGACATACACATATTTACATTTTACAAAATTTGACTGAAATACACTTGTACTAGTTATTGTTAGAACATACTTGGAAATGATAGAGTAAGGGGGATGTTGGAGCTTACCACTGTGTGTTTTTGACACTCCTCAAGTGTTGGAAATTGTGTGACATGTGATTTTCCCCTGCATTGTGCATGAAACCCATCCACCACATCTTAAAAAGACTGTTTAAAGAATGGAACTTTGTGCACGAATTTTACCAAATCATGCAAAAGATTTTCTCTTCTGCTGGGTGAGCACAAATTAAATGTGTTTGAAAACTTTTCTAGGCTTAAGACGTGAGTATGGCTGGCTGTTTGTTACTTGTCACTGATCTGAACACAACAGAAGGTTTTTGACATATGTAGGTCCTGCAGTAGTGACTTATACTGCTGCCACAGCCTCCTATTTCCAGTTATTACTACCTGTGACTGCTATAGTGTATAAACACAGAGTGTCCAGCATTTGCCTTTATACAGGTGTCCATTTAAAGTGCAATAAAAAGACAGTCACATATAGTACAAGTGGGGAAATATATATATGTATAACATAACATCAATGCATGTTTTGATCTTTGTATGCTGTGCCCTCTTCAGATGGCCATATCACTTAATTCACCGAGATCACACTTCTTGTTGTTCACAGTTGTACGTATCAGATCACTTTACCAAGGTAGTGTCATATGTGCCTGTGATTATTACCACTTGCATTCAGTCTTTTATTTGCAAGAGTTGGTAACATGAAGGTTGCAAGAGCTTTTGTTTCTATTAGCTGTTGTGTTATAGGATCGGTGTGTAGTTGCTTGTTATGAAGCTATCTTAACTTGGAACATGAGTAAAGTGATTTCCAGGATACTCTGCATGTTATAGAGTATTATTACTGTTATTGGCATCTGTTATCATATTTGTTTGAAGATCTTTTATGTGTATGCTGATATTGTATATGTACAATTTACCTGTCACACATGTCTCCAAAATTCCAGCTCATCTAAATATTTTGTAATTTCTGATTTACAAACAATATTGTATGCATAATTTATAGGTATATTAATAATCTATCTAAATACCAAATTTTATATTTATGGATGTATGCAGTAGATATTAGGTATTATGATGCCATGTTTCTTATTTTTTGTAATTGTACATTGTGTAGGTTCCATGAAGAAATAAATTGGTAACTGCATAGGAGTGTGGCATAACAATATGAAGAATCTGTCACTGGATTATTATGTCACACCAAAACAAATATTGTCTACCACAGAGATGCAGAAGTTTTCCAGCAACCTAGGGGCCACCTCACTATTATAGGTGCCAGAAGGTTGACATGAAACAAGTTTCATAACAAGGGCTCAAAAAAATTAGGCACAGCCGTACAATTTGTAGTCACCATGGTAACCTGAAAGACTGTACTTTGAAATTTATGTGTAACTTGTGCTTTAAGTTGTTTTTATAAATGAATATTTGACACCCAGTGTTTGAGTACCCATTTTCTGCCATAATTTAACCATGGAATATTCTCCCAAAGTATGGCAGATTCCTTCTGTTACACCATGTGTAACTATTTAGAAGCTGGAATTTGTACTTTCCAAAAGTTGTAGGTTGATGTAGTTCTCCTGCTTTGTATCAAGAAGTCCCAGTTTCAAATTTTGCTTCAGAGAGTTGGTATCCTGACTGAGATTTGTAACCCTTAGCATACCATATTAAATCCCATCTGTAAATCCCAGCTCGCCGAATTATTCTGCGAGGTATTTAAACTTTGCCCATGCTTTTTGAAAAACTTGAATATTTCGAGAACTAAGCGAGATAAATTTGTGAAACAAAAAGCAGTTTGTGGGGAAGGAATCAGACATTGCTCAGGATGCCTTAAAAATGTTGTAATGTTCTTATTGTGTATTGGAGAACATGTTTCTGAAAAAGTTGTAAATATCCATGTTCTTCTACTTACATTGTGATCAAGGCTCCAACAGTTTGCACGGAGAACGAACTAAAAGATGTCTTATAAGTGGTTTTTTGTGTGGTAATCTTCAAAACAACTTCGGTCCACACAAAGCGCCACGTCACACTTCACACATTTCAGTAGCACGGTTCGTGTCATGCCCCTCGCTGAACACACGTGACAACGCTGCTGCATAGAGTTGCGGCCGGGCCAGTGCTTATTGTGACGTGTCCAGTCTTCCGATGTTAGCAGAAGCTGGGGCTGGTCTTCCCACAGGCATGGATGGTCGTGGCTCATGCCTAGACCATGCCAGCATCTCTCTGATAAGGGCTAGATGAAAATCTCTGTGCGAAATTTTCTTCCCACCACATGAAGATAAAAGGATGTAACTGTTGACAATGGCCAGGTCTAACAGGTGGAAAAAGAGCTTTTTTTTTGTCCACTTCCATGTTCGGCGGCTGGCCTTGTAGCTATTGGCCAACCTATCCGAATTGTCAGCGTGCCCCATGTGACGGTTATAATCCGCCAAAATTGCCGGCTTTATCGCATTCCCATGTTCATCACGATAATTGCCTTCTCTGGGTGGATCGTGAACATATGTCAGGAGGCACACGTCTCTCTTGTCCTTCCACACCACAGCCGTCAAGTCACCTCTGGTCCTTACCCGAATGTCACCACGTTTCAATCTCAGTGTCTTGGGTTTGAGGTCCTTGGGCATGCCCTTTCTATGTAGTCTCACAGTCCCACAACAGAAAATTTTCTTCTGTGCCAAGTCGTCATATAGGTCAGGGGAGGAAAAAAAGTTGTGCGTGTACAGTTTATGACCAAATCCTTCTACACACCTTGTGAGATTAGCCACTGTATTGTGTGTTGCTGTCAGGTGTTGTGCCACCCTTTGTCTGTCTTTACCAAGGTAAACATTCATGTCATGTATATCCTGTAGAGTCACACAGTTTGAACATTTTGATGCCGAAACGTTTGCTTTTTTTCGGGTGTACTGCTTGCAAGCTATCCTTCCCTTGAATTTCGCAATGACTTCATCTACTGCCAAATATTCGGAAGGGTTATAAAATTTTGAAAAGTTCGTCCTTATAATTTGAAACAAGTCTCGTATTTTCCACAGTCTGTCATCTGTTCTGTCAACTCCATTCCTATTATTGTCCGTGAAATGTAGAAAGCGTAGTATGTGATAGTACCTAGCATGTGCAATCATTTGTCCATAGAATGGAGCGCAAAGCTGTTCCATTTTCATCTAGTAGTTCTCCAGTCTGCCTTGAACTGTATGTCCCATCTGTAATGTCAGAGCCAAAAACGCAAACATTTCCTCTTCTGTCACCTCACGTTCAGGAGAATGTCCGTCAGAATTTTCTAAGAACTGGTGATAGTAGCGATTTGTCTCCACAACCAGCAAAGTAATAATTTCCGCGAAGAACAGCAGCAGAACGCTAAGTGGAGTGGACTCGCTCGTTACGTGTGCAGCTTCCCTGCTTTTCCCGTTGGGAGCCCCAGTAAAGGTGTGAACTACATGCCTTTGGGGTTGAGGGGGCAGGGTCCACAGGCAGGGTTGTGGCTGTTGACGTGCTACATTACCAACATCATCCTCATCTTCAGAACTGTTGGCACACAACTGTGACACCAAAAACCACTCTGCATCGATTCAGTGTTGAAACATTGTGCAGCAAATGGAAAGAGACGGCTTTCAGCATTGCCAAACGTAGGTCCATATATATATATATATATGACATTAGAATTTCTGGCTTTACTAGGAGCTCCATATATATATGACATTAGTAGGCTAAGGGTGGTTTTGCTCAGTCCCTCAATGGAATTGAGTGAAGAGTACTTTTAATTAGACCACAGGCACTTCTGTCCTTATCTTTTCATTTCGCTACCCGGTAGTCATCCTTCCTTTAAGTGCTGTATATAATATGATCTGTTGACATATAATTAAATGTCATAAAATATAAATAAAAGAAACTTTCTTTTGTACAGTATGTGTTGTAATCAGAGCTTTAAAGCTGTGTAGGATCTACATGAGGCACAAACTTTAAGTGTCAGACTAGTAGTAAAGAAAATACACCTGGAATCATGGGATCAGATGGCAGTTGTGACCTAACTGTGTGACAACATGGCAAATATGCTGATGGTAATGTGTTGTACTACTATGGTGAAGACACTTTGTTTTTGTTGTCAGCTCGATGTCTCTGAGCCACATGTGTCTACACATTGAGTCAGCAAAGGTCAAATTTGATAAGAAAATGGCTCTCCCTGAGTACAGCTGCCTTGCTCTGTCACCTGCCAATCTCTGGCAGCAAAACCGTGAGAAGTTTCAGGAGGACTCAAACCTGCTGGGAACCATCTTCACTTACCAGGTTAGAGGTTTATGGTAACATGTATGGCAGATGGATTGAATGAGATATGGGCTGTGGATTCTTCTTACGGAAGCCTGAATTTATTTCCATGGCAGTATGTGAGGGGCTTATAGTGTAGAAAAAGGCTCAGAATAGTTTTTTTTTCCCCTATCAGTAATGATTCTGGCAATGCTGGTATCTTTGCACTCATAAAGTTAGAAATGAAGCATGATTTTCATCCCCGCAATAGTGGTACTGTAGTTAGAAACTGAAATGCCATACTTCATGATTGAATGGTTTGTACTCCTGTTTTGTAGTGGGGATATCCCCACCCCCCCATTCACATCTTGGCCTGGAAAGCAACTGTTCTCACTCAGCTTTCTTGGAGTTTTGTATCAGGAATGAAATACAGCACAGATTATCCTTGGGTCCATTAAGATACCACACGATAAAATCAACGTGGTGGCTTGAAACTTCAAATGAGAAGCGATAAACTTACTACATAGACTTTTTCCATACCATATTATTCACTTGTTTCAATGAAAGTGGGTTTTATTTAAGAATATTCATTAAGGAAGTGTGTATTGGTAGGTTTCATAGTGGAACATTACTTTAAGACATTATGTTGGTGTGTCAGGATTATGTAGTTGTGTAGTGTAGTGTAGATGTTCAGTTTAGCCGAGCTTCTGTTGTAGATTTGAGCTCCTTGCAGTAGTGAATATTAAGATTGAGATCTTCTCAAGTGTAACACATTGTTGACTGATAGAGAGGCACTAGTATTTCAGATAAACTGGCTGTATGTGTGTACAGGTTGTAATGTACCCTGCTTACATGGTGTCACATTCCAGAAGACAATTGTTTTGGCTTCCTTTCTTTATCCAAAAAGGAAATAATTTCTGTTGTATCATCACCAGCATTACCTGCCAGACATGTTAAGTGTGTAATCTGTGGCACTCCCTGTTATTCTTTGGTATTTTACAGAACCTGCAAAAGGGGAAGATCAGCCTGGCTGAGATCCTGTTTGGTATGCACATGAAGGATACAGGGATTAAGCGCTATCCTCTACGCACTCGACGGCGAGTTCTGCAGTATGCCATCACACTTGTGCTTCAGAGGCATGACCCCAGGTGAGAGTCACGTCAACCATGAATTAATCTTAACATGGCGTGACACAGTTTAATATTGCAGTAACATTAGAGAATACACTGTCTTGGTCTGTGAACATCATGATTGTGAGATTCAAGGTTCTCACTTTAGTGGCTGTGAAGGTTATTGGCTTCTGGGATGTTATGCTGTGTAGTGTGGTATATACATGTGTGTGTGTGTGTGTGTGTGTGAAGGTCATGCTGAAAGTCATGAACATCCTGCAATTATGAGCAAATGCCAGACAGTATTGCAGTGTGGATGAATAGTTCCAGCTGTTGCCATGCCAGAATGAAAGTTATCTTGTCTGTCCCTGTCATGTAGTCATTTTTCAGTGTGAGAAACTGGCTGGTGAGGACTTTGTTTTGGCCGTATGCAGTGATAGAATTTCCTATTAAGGAGGAGATCCACATTGTGCATATGGAGACACTGAATGGGTGCTAGCAGCGTTAGGTAAAGCATTTTAAAGTAGGGAACACAGACACTGCTAATCACCCCCTGGTGGTCACCTGTGAACTGCCTCTACTGAGAGAACTATAGGATAACTGGATGGGCCTGTGAGAGAGACCTGACACGTGACAGTCCGGGAAATGGCAGCAGGAATTGGAATAGGGGGGCAGTTTATCATCTAGGACATGGTGGAAAGTTTGGGATGCTGGAAAGTTCATGCCCACTGGGTTCCTCGCTCGGTGATGGAGGAGCACAAACTTCGTTGTAAAAATATTTCCTCACAATTGCTGGAATGGTGTGCTGTTGAAGATGTTGAGTTTATTCAATGCAACATGACAGGTGACAAAAGTTGGTTTGATCACTTTCTTCCAGAAATAAAACAACAGAGAATGGAATGGCATCACACATCATCCAAGAAAAGAAAGCCCGAAACGGTGACCTTAGCCTGTACAATCATGGAAACTGTCATTTGGGATTCTGAATGATGCAAAGTGTTCTGATTTTTGCCCCAAAGGGGGGAACTCATTCCTCCACATGACCTTTAGATGCTCCAGAAACTTTTTCATGCACTGTGTGACAAATGTCCAGACAAGAAAAAGATCATCCTGCAACATGCTAATGCATGTCCTCACACTGCTTGTTTATGTATGGAGAGGAGTTAGAACAATGGCTGGGAATTTTTAACCAATCTACCCTACAGTCTGGTCAGTCTTACCCAACTCTGCATTTAGCATCAAAAGAAAATTCTGTTGGATAATAATGTGAAAGAAAACAAACATTTTTGGTTATTTTACCATGTTAGGTATTTTACTTGTACTTTTTATAGTTATGTTGCAACACAGAATTAAAAGTCAGTGTTTATTAGATGACATGAAAGAATGCCAGTTTTCAGTTATTTTACACTGATTACTGTGCAAAATGATCTCCACCCTTTTGTGTGTATAATTCTGTGCATCTCAAATGAGCAGTTGTTGCCCGTCTGATAGTTTCACCATTTTTCCACAATCAGAGGACTCCATTTCATACATTTCCACAAAGAATGTTTAAACATGCTCATAGCAATATAACAGTTGATAGTAGGACATATGTTGATACAGTATTTTTTAATCAACATGACTTGTACAGTAAGTAACACCCTGGTTTGGCACAACCTATGTGGAACGCTCAGCTTATGACAGGTAATAAGATTATGAGTCATTGTTTAACATGAACTCATTAATAGGAAAAAGGAGTTTGTGTTAAAGTATCTTCTTAGTGCTACACTAAATTGAGCTGTTTCATTTATAATACTTGTGGTTCATCATGGTAAACTGTTGAAAAGTTTGATGCCAACATATTGTACACTTTTCTGTAAACATGAAGGGTTGGCAAGTGGTCAGTGTAGATGGTATTTATTCTGTGTATTAACACTGCATATGACTGAACTTGTACAATTTAGTCTATTAATGAAAATACATATGCATGTGGAATAGGTAATATCTGTGGTCTTTTAAACGCAATTCTACGTAAATTTATGGGTTATACACGAACCCTAATTGTAACACTTTTCCGCTTTTCCTTTTTTCAGTTGTGTAAAATGACTCCTGAACAGTATTCATTATTTTATTATAGAACAAAAACAGGCAAAATTAATTGTTTTGAGAATGTTGGTGTTGTTGAAGTGAAACACAGACCTAACTGAATAACATGTTCTGTGTAACTTAGAAATCGGTCAATCAATGCGATTGATCACGTTTAGGCAATTAACAGTCTGTAAACCAAGAAATTTTGTGCTTGAAGTCCCTTCTTTATATTTTTCATCAAACCAACAACAAATGCATGTTTTGGAGAATTATTCATTATAAATTTTATCACCTTTCACTTACCTAGAATTTGGTGCCAACTAATTGGCAGAAACTAAGTGCCCATGTGAAACATAACTGCATTTGACACTGAGCATAAATTGTCGGTATTTGTACTAGAAATTAATGAAACTAGTATCATCGGCTAATAGCGTGAAAAGATGTTTCTTTCTGAAAGCTGGTCATTTATGTATGTTACCAAAAGCAAAGGTATTGAAATTAACCCTTGGGGAACTCATGTTTTATTGCTTCCAAATCTGACAAAACATTTTGTGTTTCATTACATTATTTTATTATGTGTTTTTGATTTGTATTTGTTGGGTAGGATCTGAAGCACTTTTATGTGCTCCTTTAATGTTTAATGCCCTAACATGCAGTTTAACTAGCAATACAGCTTGATTACCCAGTCAGAAGTCCTTGTAAAATTATGTAAAATTCTTCCAGCTTGCGTTTTTCAGTTAATAGTTTTCAGTGCACTGTATTTTAGCTTTTAGGCCCCATATCCATAGATACCTTTATCTGAGGTCAGTTTGTTCTGGAACTAGTAAATGATAGCGTAAACTGCTATGCATAAAATTCTAAAGTATTTCAGAAAAAAAAAGTGAATAGTGAAAAAGGCCTGTCATTTGTCCTTCTGTGCACTTTGGTGTCTTCATGTGAACACTGTGTCCCACCTGTCATGTCCGTCATTGTCACACTAATAACAAGAGGCAATGAAAAGAGATTGTGAAGCTTTTTACAATCTATGTTAATATAACTCTTCTCAGCACTTTCTCTTTTCATCATGCAGAGTAGTGATGTACCATATATAAGATTGATTCTGCTGTCTGTGTTGTAAGGTGATAAATACTGAATTTCTTATTTCTCATTTAATAGGTTCATTGATGGACTAAGGCAGAAGTTGGTTGGCCAGTATCCACTGCACCAACACCACAACTCAATGAGTCCTGGTGACGCCACTTCCAATATGACCCTACCTGTGCAAGAAATACTTCACATCTATTATCCTGGCCAGTTCACCCTGCGGGAGTTTGTCCCCTTGACTGTCACATACTTTATTTTGTTCCTGTACATGTACTTCTCGGTTCGTAAGATAGAGCTAGTTAAGTCCAAATTTGGCATGGCATTCAGTGCAGTGGTGACTGTTCTGGCCTCCCTCTCCATGTCCATCGGCCTATGCTTTTTCTTTGGCTTGACTCTGACACTGACAAGGAAGGAGATCTTTCCATACCTGGTTGTGATAGTTGGACTAGAGAACATTCTGGTCTTGACCAAGTCAGTGGTGTCAACACCTACACACCTGGATGTGAAGATTCGAGTGGCCCAAGGTTTGAGTCGTGAAGGCTGGAGTATCACCAAGAACCTTCTGATTGAGGTAACCATCCTCACAGTGGGATTGTTCACATTTGTACCAGCCATTCAAGAATTCTGCATCTTTGCTGTTGTTGGGCTGTTTTCAGATTTCTTCCTTCAGATGTTATTTTTCTCCACTGTCCTTGCCATTGATATCAGACGGATGGAGTTGTCTTCAGAATCACACCATCACCGAATCCAGTACATACCTTCACAGGTTTCAACATCTGGTCAGACTTCATTATGCCATTTTCGCTCCCCTTTTGCAGCTAGTCGAACAGGACGTTCAAAACCACAAGCTCATAACATTGTGAGGTCAAAGTCCCACCCTAGACTGAATGGAATGATGTCCTGTACCTACCCTACAAATGTTGTTGCACCACCAAATTCACCACCTGCCATGGCAAAAGTTCCAAAACGTCTACGGTTAGTTCACTTTTGGGCCAGTACAAGAATTTTTCAGCGAGCATTCATGGTCTGCATGATTGTGTGGATAACTGTCATCACGTACAGTTCAGGTGTCTTAGAACATGTGCTGCAGTTGACAGCAGAGGAAGGAAGCCTACCAAGCATTTCAGAGAGGGATGAACTGATTGGGTCAGGGCTGGGTGAGCACGCGGAAACTGTGGAACACTATTATGACGTGACTACCAGAACTCACCTGCCAATGGACAGAGTGGATCTGAATAGGTTGGATTCAGTGGTAACAGAAGAATCCAGAATAGTCACTGCAACTTCAGCTGCTGAACCAAAAAGGGTTAGAGCAGTTGCTGACAGGACTGAGGTAAGCTCCATTTTTGGTACAAAGTAGCTGTCAGTATGTGTGTGAGCACTTTACTGTTTCACTGTCTAATTACATGGAGCAGAACCTGATGAGCATGTTGCAGTCAAGAAATTCCTTCAGTTCATGTAACCCCACAGTTTATTAACATATGCATGAATGTTCATTATTGGGCCTTATATGCTTCTAGGATCAAGGGCATATCACACACTTCCCCTGTGTTCCATTTTAGGTGCATTAACAAAGTTGTAAATAGTGACTGTGAAGTTTATATTATGTATGTGTCTGTACCTCAGCTTCTGATGTACAGAGTTCTGTGGGGTGGGTTTTATCAAAATCTGTAAAGAAAATTTACGTTTGGTTAGAATAGGACACAAGTAACGGGCATGTTATATTAACCTTTTGGCGCCGGAATTATTTTTTTAAATTTTAGCACACCCTGTATATAAAATGTGAATAAAACAGGAACCAAATCCATTAGAATTATGAAACAAACTGCATTTTGAAGAGGAAAAAAC
>Ga0123355_10019579_pt1 | contig 10777 bp, 13 predicted proteins | sample TergutEmb28metaG_3_FD_89872 | JGI IMG/M metagenome (GOLD analysis project Ga0123355, IMG submission 89872) | Embiratermes neotenicus P1 segment gut microbial communities from Petit-Saut dam, French Guiana - Emb289 P1 | ecosystem: Host-associated > Arthropoda: Insects > Digestive system > Gut ...
CCATCCACGTTTGACCTTGATCCATCGGCTAGCCTAGAGAAATGGCTTTAGGGACCTTCTATATGAAGTTGTCCCATGGATGATGTTGTCCAATTGCCCGGATGGCTGATGGCTGTTTATACGGAAGTCAGAGAAGCGGATCTTGCGCGCTTTCTTGCAGATTATGATCTCGGTCAGGTCCTCTCCTTGAAGGGGATAGCAGAAGGGGTCGAGAATTCCAATTTCATTCTGCATGTCGGGTCCGGCTATTTCATCCTGACCCTGTACGAAAAGAGAGTGGATGAAAAAGACCTGCCGTTCTTCCTCGGTCTTATGGAGCATTTGGCCCACCAGGGCCTCAAATGCCCGCTGCCTGTGCGCAGTCGGGCGGGAAAAGCATTTGGACAGCTCGCTGGGCGGCCGGCAGCGATTGTCACCTTTCTCAAAGGCCTATGGGATGGGCGCCCGGGCGTATGCCGATGTGCTGCCGTCGGCGAAGCGCTAGGTCGGTTGCATCTTTGCGGTGCGAGTTTCCCGCTCACACGTCCTAATGCGCTCGGACCACAAGCTTGGCCGTTTCTCTTTGCGGATGCACGAGCGCGGGCCCGTGAAGTGCGCAATGGTTTGGCCGATAACATTGAGGCGGAATTGGCTTTTCTTGGCAAAAACTGGCCGCATCATTTACCGCGCGGCGTCATCCACGCTGATCTTTTTCCCGACAACGTTTTGTTTATCGGAGATGAACTTTCGGGCCTCATTGATTTTTATTTCGCCTGTACGGATGAGCTGGCTTTTGATGTTGCAATCTGTCTCAACGCTTGGTGTTTTGAGCCGGATGGCGCCTTTAACATCAGCAAGGGACTTGCTTTTTTCAGCGCCTATGAGCGGATTCGCCGTCTCGATGATCAGGAGATTGAGGCGCTGCCTGTCTTGGCACGCGGCGCGGCGCTTCGTTTCGCCCTAACGCGACTGGTAGATTGGCTGAATGTTCCGGCGGATGCGCTGGTGCATCCTAAAGACCCCCTCGAATATTTCGGCAAATTATGCTTCCACCAGAGGATCACCACGCCACGCGAACTCGGCTTGTTGCGTTGACCAGTCAAGTTTCGATCTGGACGGATGGGGCATGCTCCGGTAATCCGGGGCCAGGTGGATGGGGGGCTATCTTATCCTGGGCTGGGCATGAAAAGGAGCTCTTCGGTGGCGCGCCAGCGACAACCAACAACCGCATGGAATTGACCGCCGCGATCATGGCACTGGAGGCTTTGAAGCGGCCCGTCGCGGTTCGACTGCACACGGATTCGGCTTATTTGAAATCAGGGATCACGGGTTGGATCGCCAGTTGGAAACGCAATGGCTGGCGCACTGCCGATCGCAAACCGGTCAAGAACGTGGAGCTTTGGCAGAGGCTCGAAGCCGCCGCCGCTCCACATCAAATCGACTGGTGCTGGGTTAAGGGCCATGCCGAGGATGCGATGAATGAGCGCGCCGATGTGCTTGCCCGTAAAGGCATGGCGGCTTTCAAAAAGGGGCACTCCCAATGATCAGCTCTCTCAGCCCGTTGATCGCGATCGGCGTGCTTGCCTCCACTGCGACGACGGATGCGGCTTATGTGTTCTTCAATGCCGCGGTCGTGGGTCGGCAAAGGTTCAGAGCCGCCAATTGGAGTGCGATCTGGTATCTTTTATCCGCTTTCGCGGTGATCAGCTATACTGAAAATCCCGTCTATGTTCTCTTTGCTGCAGCCGGTTCCTGGCTTGGCGCATTTGCCTCGGTCTCTTTTCTGAAGCGCAAGACCGTGGATGAGATGGGACCCCACAACCCGTTTTGATCGCTGTCAGCCTCGCATATCTTTCGAATCTTGATGGGGTGCCTCGACCGCGACGAGCAAGAATGCGCCCGGGTCCGCCAGTTTGCATGTCTCGAAATACCAACCGGACGGCCTTCCGCGAAAGGGGCTTCAAATCTCACCGTTCCAGAACAATTGCCAGCTGGGGACGGTGGCCTTCAGGTTTTGGTTGACGCATATCTTGGCATCGCGTTCAAGGGCTAGTAGGCGTCGTGGTAATTCGACTTCGGCAGCGGCGAGGCTGCCGTTTCGCCCTTGGTCGGTTTGGGGTCAGTGCTGAGCGTCAACTGGATTTCAGCTCCGGCCGGAAAGCAAATCCGGTCGTAGACCGCAAAGGACAAGTTTGCAACAATCAGCACAGGCCGAGATGCGTCCTTAGAGCTGGGATGCGAAAAAGTGGGCACCAGCTTTTCGCTGAAATCCCGCTCTAAGTTTGGAAAATCGATCACGTTTCATGATTTTGGGTCGACTCGACCCGAAATCATCGTGATCCAGGTGAGACGTGGAGCTGAAAAATCAGATGCCCTCGATAACCGAAAACATCCGTGTCTTCTTCGTTAATGCGGGGTTAATGCGGGTCGGAGCGGAAAAAAGCATATCGGCGGCATTGCCTGAGGCTTCGAAGGAAAAGAATGGCGGAACGCTGGCACGCCAAGTGAGCGCCAGTTAGTCACTGTTTCGGGATCAAGTTTCATTTTGTTCCCTGCGCGGTAGAATTCTTGTTGCCGTGTGCCGTCTGCAATCAGGCGTAAGGTAGATTTCAGTCCGCTCACTCAGGCGCTTGTGTAACTTTCGCCGTTGCCTGTGGCGGCTGAGCAGGGCAAGGACAGGCTTGCGCATGTTAAAAGTTGAAATGCTATCCATATGGGTTTGGCGGGCTGGAAATAGATTTGCAAGATATGCCCGAGATCGTGGATTTTGGCCAATTTTCGTCGAATAGGTTGGCGTGTCAATTTTCGTGTCCGTTAGACTCTGATCAGCGTTTTGAAGAGATGTGAGTTTCGCATCGGCCGGACTTTAAAATGAAGACAGGATCAAGCTATACATTCGTCAAGAGTTTTGTTTGAAGCATCCTGTTTGATGAAATTCATTAAGCTTCGATGAGGCAGTGACATGGTATCGTTCAGGGCTCCAACAGCATCACGGAAGGCCAGAAGGGCTTTTTTCGATGGACAATTACTGATTGCTATGCCGGGCATGCTGGATGACCGCTTTGCCCGTTCGGTTATATATATTTGCGCCCATTCCGAGGAAGGTGCGATGGGCATTGTCGTCAATAGGCCTGCAGAAAAGGTCGATTTTGCCCAACTTCTCGTACAACTTAAAGTCATTGGCGAAGAAGAGGCAATCCGCTTGCCGGCAGAAGCGAGTTCGTTTTTGGTGCTGAATGGAGGGCCGGTTGATACGAGCCGGGGTTTTGTTCTCCACACCAATGATTTTTCCATCGCAAATTCGACTTTGCCGATTGGAGGCGGCGTGTCTTTGACCACTACTGTCGACATTCTGAGGGCAATCGCTCAAGGGGCAGGTCCGGGCCAAGCGCTCCTCGCGCTCGGCTATGCGGGATGGTCAGCCGGCCAACTCGAGGCAGAAATGCAACATAACGGTTGGCTCAATTGTCCTGCCGACCCTTCGCTTATTTTCGATACCGCACTGAGTTCCAAATATGAACGGGCCATGCGCAAGGCTGGTATTGATCTTGGCCATTTGTCGTCGGATGTCGGCCACGCTTGAGGCGCGCTCATCTTTGGCACGCCGAAAAACAGCGCATGAGGGGTGAACTGGCCACGGCTTAAGGCAGTGCCGCTTATATCCTTCCATACACGACTAAAACATTTGATGTCGCATCGGCTCAATTCTAAATCTATTACTTGATATTTACGACTTAAGACCCGTAAACGGCGTGAAAAGTAGCTCACCCTTTATTCCCTCCTGTTTTTGCAGGCTCGTCCGGTTGCGGAAGATGCGAAATTGGTGCATTATTCTGCGGCAATTTGTCGCTCTAGCCAACGCTTCCCAAACGAAAGCGAAAAGCCAGCTACGAATAGATAAAGAACATTGGGAGGATCAGCATGACTGTCGCACAGATTCTTGCGGCCAAGGGCAGAGATGTCGTCATGACCCAGCCGCACCGGACGTTGGCCGAAGCCGCCTGGATTTTAGCGGAGAACAATATCGGCGCTGTTGTTGTCGCCGACGCGCGAGAACGAATCCTCGGCATATTGTCCGAGCGGGATATTGTTCGCGTAATCGGCAGGCTTGGTCCTGCGGCTCTGGATGATGCCGTATCCAAGCATATGACGACGTCCGTCGAGACTGTTCAGGAGGGCGAATCGGTGGATATTACCATGGAGAAGATGACGCTTGGACGTTTCCGTCATCTGCCCGTCGTTTCGGGGGGGCGGCTCGACGGCATCGTTTCGATTGGCGATGTGGTCAAACACCGGCTTGCAATACTGGAGCATGAACATCGCGCTATGCGCGAGTATATCGCGCATGCGTGATCCGCTGTTCTAACTTGCCGGCCATGAGACAGTGGCAAGATCACTCATGATCTCAGGCAAGACGCGGCGGGTGGCTTCGCGGCCCAGGGTAATCATCTCGTCGGCGCGGTGGAAATCGAAAAGTCCCACTTTGCCAAGGCGTGCGTTGATGAGATGGTCCGGCGGGTCACCCGCAAGGCGCGACCGCGAAATCCGCCCTTGCGCGATATTGAAGGCATCCATCATCGCATTGGCGATGCCCGGCGCGCCGTCCTCCCGCTTGCCGAACAGCCGACGCAAATTGCCACTCATGCCGCCGAGCAGACGAGCGCTCAGGGTCTTCTCGGGTGCGGAGAATTGTTCGAGTGTTGGCTCAATGGACAGAGGGTCATGAATTACGGTACCGCGGTAGGTCACGTCACTCACGAGATTGACGGCGATGACAATCTCTGCGCCAAGCGATCGGCAGAGGGTGACAGGGATGGGATTGACTAGTGCGCCATCGAACAACCAGCGGCCATTGATCTTCACCGGTTCGAAAATGCCGGGGAGGGTGTAGGAGGCGCGGATCGCGTCCGCCACATCGCCCTTCATGAGCCAGATTTCATGACCGGTGCCGAACTCGGTCGCGACCGTCGCAAAGCCTTTTTCAAGATCAGTAAAATTGCGCCCGGCAAATTGTCTTTCGAGCTCATGGCGCAATCTTTCTCCGCCCAGAAAGCTCACGCCGGAAAAAGAAATATCCATCATGCCGAGGACGCGTTTCTTCGTTAGGCTGCGGGCGAAATCCTCGATCTCTTTGAGTTTTCCCGCAGCGTAAGCGCCTCCGACAACCGCCCCGATCGACGTGCCGGCTACGACCTGTGGATTAATATTATGCGCTTCGAGTTCGAGCAGGACGCCGATATGCGCCCAGCCGCGCGCTGAGCCCGCGCCCAAGGCGATGCCGATTTTTGGCCGATGTGGCAAAAGCCCACCCCATTCAACCCGCTCAGCATCGCTCACGCTGTTTGAGCCGTGGCGGTCAAATGGCGGTATCTTATTCATGACACGGTCCTCATGCCGCTGATCTAGGTTCCAATGTTTTAGACCTTATTTATCCAAAATCATCTTAATCGCGTCCAAGAGAATTGAGACGGGAGACAGCGATCAATTTCACTCCATCTGCATCAATTTGATCGCGAGCGCGAAACCATCGCATGTTTTTGCCCATCCTTTTCTGGACCTCACACATTGGCCCTCGCGTGAAACGCGCCGAACAGCGGGCTCAGAGACGTAGACCTCTCAAATCCTTAGTCAGCCAGAGTGGGTTTTGCACCGCGTAAGATCTCAGCATCGTCTGACTCGGCGCGACGCTCCGGAGGCTTTGGTTCTTGCAAAACAAGATCGGTATGATCAGCTGTGAAGACAAGCTTGGCGGGATTTTCGGCAGCAATGACCTTGCGATAGAAGCAGGAACGCCGGCCCGTGTGGCAAGCGCCGCCGCCACTCTGCTCGACCGTCAAAAGGAGCGCGTCCTGATCACAGTCGGTTCGGATCTCGACAATTTTCTGCGATTGACCGGATTTGTCGCCTTTGCGCCAGAGGGTCTTTCGTGAGCGCGACCAGTAATGGGCATAACCGGTTTCAAGAGTTAGCCTTAAGGCTTCAGTGTTCATATATGCGAGCATGAGGATTTGCCCGTCCTGTACGTCCCGGGTCACGCAGACGATCAGTCCATCAGCATCAAAGCGTGGCGTGAAGACCGCGCCTTCTTCTAATTCTAGTTTGGGGGGATCAATCGCTCGTGATCGCGTGATCATTGCTTGGACCTTTCCAAGAGAGCAAGCCTTTGCGTGCTGACCTTTCCCTAAGGAATCACGCCGCTAGAGCGAAATGAGGAAAAGTAACCCTTCATTTTTGCATGCGTACCGCCCTAAATCTTAAATTATGATAATCAGTCATTTTGATCGACTCGACCAAAAACCGATGTGATCTGTTGTATTTTCTCAATCTCGAAACGTGATGTAGCCGCTCGCAAAGCAAAGGTGTCCAACGCCGCTTCTGATGACAATATCCGGCAGAAAGTTCGGCAGACATGGATTGATATACCCCTAACGCCGGATAAGTGAAGGATATCTCCCGCCACCTTCACGAAATCATGATGAATTTGGGGCGATTCGACCCAAATTCATCATGATCGATTCCAATAAATTTGAGTATTTTCCAGCGAAGTGGTCATCAGCTCGCGTCGATATCGCGACAAATCAAAACGCGAGAGCATTTCCCGATTCAATCGAATCGGGAAATGTCTCGATCGCAATTTCTGCGAAAGAGCGGGTGCCGGTTTTTTGCATGCCGCTCCAACCCAGTCCCACTGTCGACCTTATTTGCCACCCCTCACCATCGCCAGGAAACGGACTTGCTCAGCCGGATCATCACGGAAGATACCAGTGAACTGGCTCGTCACGGTTTCGGCACCATGTTTGCGGACACCCCGCATGGACATGCACAGATGCTGGGCTTCGAGCATGACGGCGCAGCCGCGTGGGCGCAGATATTTGTCGATCGCGCCGACAATCTGAGCTGTCAAGGCTTCCTGGGTCTGCAGCCGCTTGGCATAAACATCAACCAATCGGGCCAATTTTGAGAGCCCGACAACGCCGACTTCTGACGGATAATAGGCGACATGCGCCATGCCGATGAACGGCACCAAGTGATGTTCGCAATGCGACGAAAAGGGAATGTCGCGGACGAGCACAACATCATCATAGCCATGAACTTCCTCGAAAACGCGGGAAAGCACATTTGCCGCGTCCTCACGATAGCCGGAGAAGAACTCCTCGAAGGCCTTGACGACGCGCTTCGGCGTATCGCGCAGCCCCTCTCGATGGGGATCATCGCCGGTCCAGCGCAAAAGGACTCGCACAGCAGCCTCGGCTTCCTCACGGGTCGGCCGGTTTTGAGGCTGTGCGGGGGGCTGCGTTTGAGGTTGAAGCTGGGAAGGAGTCTGAGGACGTTCATTCAAGGACTTAACCACGGCATCCATGTGGCGCCTCCATAAGAGTTATTAAGAGTTATAATGAGCGTCCCTGACCTTGCTCCTCCGTAAAGAGCACCGGACGGACGGTTGTCCGGGGAGTTTCGCCTGGAAATTTGCCAGATCTCGTTCGCCAAACCCTCGTTTCCTATATAGTAAGCAAGAAGCTCCGTCATCTGGTCTCTTTATGGCAAGCGAAACGATATTCCCGGACCTATATAATCATCGGATCCTGGATCTTGCAGGCAATATTCCTCGCCTTGGGCGGCTCTCTTGTCCTTCCGCAACCGCCAAGGCGCACTCGAAATTGTGTGGCTCTACGGTGATTGTCGATATTCTCGTGGAAAACGGACAAGTTACTGACTTTGCCCATGATGTGAAAGCTTGTGCCTTGGGTCAGGCTGCCGCTTCGATCATGGCCCGCCATGTGATTGGTTCGACCGGTGCAGAACTGCGAGCGCTGCGGGATCAGGTGCGCGCCATGCTCAAAGAGAATGGCTCACCCCCAGGCGGAAAATGGGCGGATATCGCTGTCCTAGAACCGGTCCGCGATTTCAAGGCCAGGCATGCCTCGACCCTTCTCACTTTCGAGGCGACGGTTGATTGCATCAATCAGATCGAAGCGGAGCAGGCTGGTGCGCGTGCCGATCTGATATAAGCATCTTAGACAGAACAAGGCTGCAAGACGCTAATCAAGAACCAGGCCAAATTCCACACCGTGAATCCAATCAGAATGGGTTCCAGTTCCCGTTCCAATTGAAGGTGTAGGCAACAACGACACCCGCTGTGAAATTGTCAATGGAGCCGACCCTATTGGGAATCGGGCTGCCGCCGGCACTGCCGACGTAGCGGTTCACCCCGCCAAAGGCTGTTGCGCTCCATGTGGGGGTGAATTGGTATTTGATGGAACCTAAGCCACCAACGGCAACGAGTCCGCCAAACGCCTGGTAAGAATAGACGCTCCGGTTCAATGCAGCTTCAAAAGGGGAAACCGAGAAATAGGCGCTCACAAACTGGTTGTCGCCGAACTGAAGGCGCGGACCGGCAGCGAAGGTAAAATCTCCATAGCGCTGAATAAAATCCAGCTCGATATTGCCATCAAAACCATCCGCTCCGCTCACCCCATTACGGGCTTCAAACCGGGCGCGGAAGTAATCCGTTGGCCAAAGTTCGAGAAAACCGCCAAGTTCCGCTGTGAAGCCGACATCATGCAGGCCGAAGAAACTGGAGTTGTTGCCGATCTGGCCGAAAACGCTACCCGGCGTGCGTTCGGAAATGAAGCGAGCGACCGGTCCAGCCTTGATCCATGGCAAATCGAGCAGCGCAATGCTTAGGCCGTCATCGGGGGAAATGAAGGGTTCGGGTTCACCCGGTTGGTGATAGCCGATATAACCAGTTGGCCAGATCGAGACGCTTTTGGCGCCTGGAAATGAGTTGAACACATTGGGTCCAAGCCCCAGGGTGATGATCCATCCTTCGACCGGAGCTGGAGCTGGGGCTGGCGTGAGATCCGCAGCCTTGGCGGAAGAGCAAGCAATCGCGATGGAGCTTGCGAGAAAAAGGCGTTGCGCAATGGACACGGAACCCCCCGAATCTTGAGGCAGAAGAATTACCCCTATTATGGCTGACGTTTTGAGCCCCGCCAGTGCATATCTGCCACAGTGGCTGACATAATGAAGCTTTCCGCATCAAGACTTTTGTCATGGCCGGTGAAGGCTATCCGTTTGACCGCCCATGTTCTCATTCGCGCCTATCAGCTGAGCTTGTCGCCACTTGTCGGGATCCATTGCCGGCATCTTCCGACCTGCTCGGCCTATATGGATGAAGCGATCACCCGGCATGGGCTTGGGGCTGGCTTCGTGATGGGCCTGGCCCGCCTCTGTCGCTGCCATCCCTGGGGCAGCGAAGGGTTTGATCCGGTTCCTGAAATTTTGCCTGCAGATGCGCGCTGGTGGCGGCCCTGGAGCTTTGCGCGTCGACCACCTGGATCACGATGATTTGATTGCTATCCATTCAAAATCATCGTGGTCGCCACTTCAGATTTTGAGCCGGGTGCGCAATCCAGGATTTGCGCCGCAAAGTCGCTTCACGCTTTTGCTCATCCCGCCGGGGAATCCTTATATATCCCATTTTCTCAACGGGATAAGGTCTCCTCTTCGCTGAAAAAATACTCTCCTTAAGGCCGGAAGGTTGACGAAGCGGCCAGGCCTCTTTGCAGGAGGGTCAAAGCCACCGCACAGGCATTGGACACATTGAGACTCTTGATAGGGCCTGGCAGGTCGAGCCGCGCGAGCGTGTCGCAATTTTCCCGGCTGAGGCGGCGAAGGCCTTTACCCTCGCCGCCGAGGACAAGGGCAAGCGGATAACGTAGTTCGATTGCGGCGAGATTCGTTGCCGCTTCCGAATCAAGTCCGATGCGCAGATAACCGAGATCCCCTAAATCTCGGAGGGCCCTAGCGAGATTGACCACCCGGACGACTGAAACATGTTCAAGGCCGCCGGACGCGGCCTTAGCTGTTACGCCGTAGAGTTCTGCTGCGTGGCGCTCGGTGGTGATCACTGCGTCAACGCCAAAGGCTGCCGCCAGTCGCAGGATCGCCCCGACATTATGCGGGTCCGTGATCTGATCGAGCACGACCACGAGGCCGCGCCCCGATGGAATGGCGGAAAGATCAGGAGAAGATAGGCCCAATGTCACCAGCGCGACGCCTTGATGGACGGCGCCCGCGACGAGCATGCGTGATAAATTCTCAGTTGTTACAATCCGAGGGACAAGTCCAGAGGTGGTAATTTCGCTTTCGAGCCGTCGCGCGGCAGGCTCTGTCGCATAAAGAATGAGGTGTTGCCGGTCTTTGTTCCGCAGAGCTTCGCGCACTGCATGAAAGCCGTAAAGAAGCAGCGCATTTTTAGGGAAGGGCCGAATATCCTGGCTGGGAAAAAAGACCGACGTAGGCTTTACGTTAGCGATGGATGGACCCGTTGCCGGAGGCGGGGATTTTGACCTTCGATGAACCTTGAAACGATTTGGTTTGTCCTGCGTCACGGCGGATTGTCCGAAGTTAAGCTATGTCGCAAAGCTATCGATTTTCCAGAACGGAATGGGTAAAAGCCACTGATCCTGCTTCTCAAATTTTCTCGATCTTCACGGAGATTTTGAATCGATGCGATCGAAAATCTCCATGAACTTAATGCGGGCATAAGATAAATCTGTCTCGTGCCCACATCATTCACATGAAATGAAATTCATCCAGGATAAGTGTGAAAGGATGAGAATTTTTCTTCTGCATAATTGACAGAGACAATCTGTCGAGCTTTCGGCTCGTGCTCTCCGAACGAGCTGAATTGCCCGTTTTCGCTGGAATTTTTACAATCTGTAGCAACTTATCCCAACCATCTTCAAAATCTTGTAGTGAACAAATAGCGATTTGCCGATTGTCATCGATTCGG
>Ga0123355_10019580_pt1 | contig 10776 bp, 3 predicted proteins | sample TergutEmb28metaG_3_FD_89872 | JGI IMG/M metagenome (GOLD analysis project Ga0123355, IMG submission 89872) | Embiratermes neotenicus P1 segment gut microbial communities from Petit-Saut dam, French Guiana - Emb289 P1 | ecosystem: Host-associated > Arthropoda: Insects > Digestive system > Gut ...
CTTCCCTCCGGTTTCCCCACCAAGACCCTATACACCCCCCTCTCCTCACCCATACATGCCACATGCCCAGCCCATCTCATTCTTCTCGATTTTATCACCCGCACAATATTGGGTGAGGAATACAAATCATTTAGCTCCTCGTTATGCAATTCCCTCCGTTCCCCCATTACCTCGTCCCTCCTAGGTCCAAATATTTTCCTTAACACCATGTTCTCAAACACCCTCAGCTTCCTTTCCTCCCTCAATGTCAGCAACCAAGTTTCACACCCATACAAAACAACAGGCAAAATTATAGTTCTATATATCTTAATCTTTAAATTTTTAGATAGCAACCTGGAAGACAAAAGATTCTGCACCGAATGATAGCAAGCATTTCCTGACCTCAATCTGCTCTTAAATTCTTCCGGAATAAAATTTTGATTTGTTAAAGTTGTTCCCAAATATTTAAACTCTTCCACCCTCTCGAAGGTACTATTATCAATCCTCACAATACCCACTGTTCTACAACTAAAAAGTAATTAGATGCCCAATAATGCGCCTAAGAGTTGAACAAAGAGGGAATCATACATGTCTCATTTCTGTCCACAGCCGTTGTTCATATCTGGAGTTCCATCGCAGGACCGTGCGTAGGAATAACTAGAGCCTTGCTCACCGCAAACACTGCCGTATAGTATTCGCCGTTAGCTCGAGTCTTCGAATTACGTCACAACTTGGTATTTCAAGATATCGCCGGAAGTCACGTGGACTAGCATAAGGAACGTCTAATTACATTAATCCCACGCTGCAAACAAGACAAAGGAAATCACGAAAATGTAATGTTAGAATGATTTCTGATGCGTTCTTTTTTTATTGTGTAAAAAAGCTTAGCAAACAAAATACGCAGTGTACCTTTTTTTCCATTTATTTCGTGCATTAGTTGAAACAGAATATACGTGAACTCAAGCGAAATACATATAAAGAATGGAAACTACGGGGGCCGCGCGGTCTAAGACGTGGGTGTACGGCCGCTCGCTTGCTGGGATTGCGGGTTCGAATGCCGCCGGGGCCATGGATGTCTGTCGTGAGCGTTGTGTGTCGTCAGGTAGAGGTTAGTGCGACGGGCTGATCACTCGTCCAGAGGAATCCTACCGAGTGCGTGTGTTTGTCATTGAGTGTGATCAGGTACAACAATAACACTACACCTAACAAGAGTATGTAGGAAGAGGTCAGAATAATAAAGAAAGAAAGAAAAACTATAGAGGACCCCTCCCGTATAGTAAACAAGCATTAACACTCAATTATTCATTGTTATTTGATAACCAAAAATGGTCACAGGTGCAATTTGTGTACCGCATGCACAGGCAAAACTTCGCTGTGCAGTATTATTACACACTGAAAGACATGGGGAGTAGCGCAGAAGTCAAATGACACTCGCTGTTTTACGCCAGAAAGGCCGTGTCAAGTAACCTCTGAGTCTTGCTTGCTTCACTCGTATTGTTACAGAACACTGCATTAAAAGGATGAAACTGGAGTCTCAGCAAACCACAAGAGACGCAGTTAAGAGCTTTCTTCCCGGGTTTTGAGGTTCCGCGGTGGGTGTAGCCGAGGATTGCTTTTCCGGATCCAATTGCACATCCACTCAGCGTCATAGGCCTATTCCAGAGGCATCGAATCCTACCCAGTCTGTGGCGTTCACCCTGGAATAGGCCATAAAGTTCCAGAGGGGGAGTAGAGGTATAGCGCGAGATGGGGTTGGGCGGTCAGCGCCACGCCCCGGCCGCTTTACTCCCCGGGAAGATTCCCGGTACCCATTGTATAGGAGGCTGGGTGGACCCCTTGGCCGGTCAGGACGGGTATGGAAAATTTGGCCTCACCGGGATTCGATCCCCGGACAGTTTAGCCCGTAACGACTTGCTAAATCGATATTTCTGATAACTTTTCACACGACGAATCCCATGGCCCCACACTGAAACTCCCATTTCCCCTTTTCGGTGATTAATTTATTTTTATTTGATACGTGTTATAATGCAGTATAAACGGACAAGAGGCATGGATTTTTTTTTATTTTCAATTGTATTAGGGTACCCTGCATCAAAGAAAAATTTAGACAAAAATTCTGTCAGGACGTTTTTAGATCCCTGCTACCTGTGTTCGTACGACATACAGGCTATTTCTCGTACTCCGTTATAAGGCTTCGCGTATCCCCGGTTCAGGCCCGGTGATTATTGGTGTAACCCTGGGTATAAACAAGAAAATAAATACCGTTGTGAATGCATTCTGGTGATAAGTCTTGTGTCATATGAATTCGTTTTCTTCTTGTTGCTGTCGTGTCACTGCTGGAAGTTACGGCAGTTGGCGTTATTCTTACTAGATATGTGCCCTCGTGGCCTCAGATAGCGGCGTTTCTACACACAAGTAAGTGTGACCCCAGAGTCTGTTGATTACGGAAGTGTTACGTGTGTGGAGTTTAAACGTATAAACTGACGCAGCGAAATTTGTTTGTTGTTCAAACGAAGGCTGTGATTGTAAATTTCTGTGCAGAAACAATAATTAATATTGCACATTATTACTGTACGTCTTGTGTAATGTTGTGCAAATGAAAAGAATGGGCAATCTGTGGGCAGTACTGCGCAATATTCATTCCGTTACCGTCTGTCCGCCTAACAGTAAACACGTCGCCAGCGCTATAATAACAAATGATTGAGATGTAACCTTTATGAATTTCACGTTTTCAGAAGCATTTCTAGTGTCCAGATCGTAGCGTGATGGATAAACGCTGAGTGAGTGACTGCTTTTCCTATTTCGGTGTTAGTTTTAACGATTGTGGGGGTAAGTTTTGACTATACGATAAAATGATGGACCGTCGAGTCGCCAAAAAGAATTTTAGTCGTTTGGCTTACTCAGCGTTAATGTCGTGAGATTTTCGTGTGTGTATTGTCTCCGTTTGTACCACTCTTTGGTCTAGCGGCGATTCTTTTTCTTTTTTGAACACAGAGCTAAAGCAATGGCCATACAACCAGCATCTGTATCACTCAACATTTTTCCTCGTAACCCATGAACCAAATGAAATACTGCACAATAATATTAAGTTGTCTAGGGAGAAAAATGTTGCAGAATATTAATTTGAGGCAATAATATTGATCGTCTAGGCCAGCCGTTCTTAACCTGGGGTCCATAGATTGATGTCAGGGGGTCCGTGAATTTGGATGGTGGGAATAAAATTACAATTTTATTTTCACTGAACTCTGACTGAAATATCGCTCTTCATGCAATAGTGAATGTAGGCAACGAAGTAATATATGGCCTGTAGACTGCAAAAATGTTTGTTAACTTCAGTAAACCTCACGGTCTAAAATTATTGTAGCCAAGGAAGGGCAACTAGAATACATTTGTCTTCGCACTGCAAGGTCTTCTAAAAATAAAATGTAATTTCAACTCGCCTGTATTTTAAATTTATTTTTTTCTTATTATTGATTTATATTGTTGTTATTATTATTATTATTAAAGAAGCACGTGTACTACCATATTACACATTTATTTTTTAATATTTTTAAAACTGTATTCGAGCATAAGTGGTTTCCTTTGTAAAACGATATGTTATATAGATTGTAATGCACAAATTTAGATTCTACGTCTATGTATTTTACTTTATGCATTTAAATACATTTTTCTGAGAATGGGTCCGTAGGTTTCACCAGACTCTCAGAGGGGTCCGCGGCACAAAAAAAAAAAGTTAAGAACCACTGGTCTGGGGACCGCTTTAGATTAACTTTAGTGTGAAAGTCAGAGCCATGTCGCTATCAGCGCCATTTAACCTTTCAGCTTACACAACGGGTTTGATAACAGTTTGGTGGTGTTCTACGAGAAACGTATAGGGTGGGGATTATGATGTTTGTCCATCCAGCAGCCTGTTGTTGAATGGGTAAAGAAGCGAACCTGGATTTCGCGTCCTCGAATTTCATTATGTTTACGTGCAATTGCTGATGCGCCAGCTGCTTATTACTTCGATGATAACAGTGTCTTAAGTAAAGCTGAAAACTTCGGATTTAAAGTGTGTTGTAACCCGCGCGGATCCATAACGTGTGGTACATGCCGTACGCAAGCAGCACGATGAAGCTTGCCCGAAGCAGTTGTGCACTCAAAACACGGAATGATTTATAGAAACCTTTTCGCGGGGCGCTCAGACATAAGCTGTTTGGCGAAGTGGCACAGTGGTTTTTAGGCGCGTTGGAAAGTTTGCGAAAAGCGACTATTAGCTTCGTCATGTCTGTCCGTCCGCATGGATAAACTCGGCTCCCACTAGACGGAGTTTTATGAAGTTTTATATTTGAGGGTTTTTCGAAAATCTGACGAGAAAATTCAAGTTTCATTAAAATCGAACAAGAATAACGGGTACTTCACATGAAGACCGATGTACATTTTCGATCATATCTCGCTCTTTTCTTCTTATAATGAACAATATTTCAGACAAAGTTTGTAGAGAAACACGAAACACGCATTTTATGTTCAACAACTGTTTTTCGAAAATCGTGCCGTTTGTGAGAAAATGTGGAAAAATGTTGTAGAGCGGGGCAGACCACAGATGACAATATGGCGCTTGCGCATCGCATGCTGGATACCTAAGGCTACAGACACACATGTTGTGTAGTTCTGCTTTTTCCACTGCAACACCAGCTGCACGCACGCGTCTCAATGTTACATTATACGTGCATTGCCTGTCTTGTGACAGCGTAATATTAATATATGAGTATATTCCGTGTATTGATATTATGTGTTACTAAAGGCTTAACGGGTCACTTACGAAACCAGCGAGGGCCACAAGTGGCCCGCGGAACACAGGATGTTAACCTCTGATCTACAACCTTGGCATCGCTAAGCGCCGTCACAACTGCATTCTTAGCTCCGTGGATGAAACAAAGAAACATGTGAGTTGAGTGCAGGAAGTAACCGTAGGTCACGTCAAGTATTCTCCTTTTGTTTTAAATTATAAGTTTGTAATTCAGTGTGGCGTTTTAGGGTTAAAGTTACTCCAAAGCGGATCGCAGTGTACGAAACTTATTGCACAAGGTATTGAAATCGAACGTTATCTTTCGTCTATAGTCGAGATATTCCCGTTTTAATTCAGTCATATATATATATAGAGAGAGAGAGAGAGAGAGAGAGAGACTATAATAATAATAATATATTTACTGCAATTGGGTTGCTACCCACTTATCCTGATTGATAGATACGGCCTGCCATCCGGTTATGCAGAAAATCTGGAAAATTTGATTTTTCTTTGAAAATAGGCTACAGTGGCAGTTTGAAGTTGGGCTGTTACTATTTACAGTATGTACCTGCGTCTAAACCTTTCGACCACGCCTGATTTGAAGTTCTAGAAGCCATGGTACTGTACTGTACTTGATCAGATAACCGGTAATTTCAAGGCAATTTAGTTTTGTAAATTCTGGACAAATTTACCCGAAGGGCCAGCCGATCCGGACAATTGGCGTTCCGGAAAACCAGCGTCCGGATAAGCGGAGTTCTGCTCTGTGTGTATGTGTGCGTGCGTGCGCAGAACTTCGTAAGGCACAACACAGTTTACAAATCTTCAGGTTACTAGTTTTCGTCTTTCGGGTTAAGCTGTTGACCGTGAATAAGGCTGATGATGGCGTAATTGAAAGGCCGAATAGTAACGTGCAGAGCTGTAAATTGTGTTTTAATAGGGGTATGTGGTTATCGTTCATGATACAGAACATGCGTCCATTGCATAAAATATAGATTGCATATCTGAAATAAACTGCCCCCCATAGTGGAGGCAAGAATTTCATCCGAAACGTCGGTACCTGTTCCCCAAACTACACGGCGTCACATTCCAGAAGACCGTAACCGTGATACCGTCGCGATGACCTCAACACTTACTATAAAAAACTTAATTACGTTCTTTAACTTTCGTTTGCAACATTTTTTCAGCGTTTTGTTTGTTAAATATGAACTGTTAGCGATGTGCGCGGAATGCCAAACACTGCTTGGGTGAGTTCGGCCGTCCCTGAATCAGGCTGTTTGTTGCCCGAGAAACAGCTGAAGATGTATCAGGCGCCAGAAATGTCTGAAGGTAATCGCAGCAGTAAACAGTACGTGATACAAAGGCAATAACAGTTCAAGTAGACTTGGCACCAACAAAAGGAAATAAGTGACGTTCATCGGAGACGGCTGCAGTGTTGTTAGCGCGTTCCCTTGTCGCTCTTGCACAACATGCAAGGAATGGGTATGGGGATGGCCTGTCTGCCCGCTGTGCACATGTTCAAACTGAACCGTTGGATGGATTTAGGCAAAACGCAACATGAACTTTATGGTATTGGCGGTTCGTACGTTGCAGTTTCTTGATGTGAAGTAGAAACGGCTGTTCATTGCACGCAGTGGAGGCGTATGACAAATTGGTTGTGAAGTAAAGTTCACCCTACAACAGGTCACGAAGGCCCAGAGGGGAAGTAACTCTACTATTTCCTTGACCTCGGCGCTAGATGGGGTGGGTGGTCAACGCCACGCCCCGGCCGCTTTACCCCCGGGAAAGACCCGGTTCCCATTTTATAGGAGGCTGGGTGGACCCCAGGCCCGTGCGGAAAATCTCGCCCCCACCGGGATTCGATCCCGGACCGTCCAGCTCATGGCGAGTCTCTATACCGACTGAGCTATCCCGACCCCTAAGAGTAATGCAATCCCTATACAGGCCTGGACAGGCCCTGAGGGTTCCAGGAGGTTGAGGCTCCCAGATTTCATGACAATCGGCACATGAGGTTGGTAAGGTTGTCAACCCTAAGCACCAGCCGCCTTTACCTCCAGGAAATATTTCTGGTACTCATTTCTGTTAGAGGCCTAGTCGACCCCAGGGTCATAGTGCGGCCAGAAGGATGTCAATGAATAATTCCGACACCATCGGGAATCGAACCCGCGACCTTCCGGCTTGTAGTGCAGTGCCTCAACCAACTGCGCTACCGCGCGCCCCGCTAATTGGAGATATGCCACTAATAATTCTTAACCTCGGCTTTGGATGGAAGTGAATGGTCAGCTTCAGGCTCTACCGCTTTCCCCTCAGCAGAAACGCCCCCCGGTACCCGTTGAAGAAGAGGCCGCGTGGACCCTCAGAGTCGGTCTGAACGATCTGGAGAATGGAAACCAGATCGTCCATCTGATAGCCTGGACCGTACTGAGAGGGCGAAGAGTCTAATAGCGAGAGTAACAAGAATACAGACAGAAAGCAGTCACCACAGCAACGAGGTTCAGAGCGCCCTGGTTTATTCGTACACTTGAATGCAAGGAACGACTGTGGAAACTGTGGGCACTCTGGTGTGGATTGTACATTTACAACCACGTCAAAACGACGCTCTCCCACAGTTGCAGCGGCTGTATGGCATCAGCAGAGTTACGAGTGTAATAATACGGGTGTCCGGCAATCCGCGCTTACAGATGCCACCGCGCGATTCGCTGGCGAACACTGAAACGAAAATACGCCCCATTGACATTTTGACCGTTGCGTAATTTTCGCGGTATACACAGCTATGGATGAATGTGACGTGGATTTTGGCATAGTCTTTTCGTCGTCATTCTGGCCTCTTCCAGGTTTGCTGCTTGACTGACCAATTTTATGTTGATCGTAGTAATCACAATAATATATATATATATATATATTCCATTCTTCTGTTTTTCCATCCTTGTTATGGGAAAGTAGTAGAACCCTCAGCTTATGCCCTTCCATTAATACCAGAGGCCATGTTTCACACCCATACAAGCTTCAGGTAAAATTACATGTTTGTATGTCTTAATCTTTACCGTCGTCGGTAGCAGGATGTGAGACGAAATATTCTGGGCGGTACGTGATTTCAGGCTTCCGCCACGAAGTAGATGAGAACTGCGCTCTTCTGGGTTATTACGCAGCGTGTTGTGGTAATTCCTTACCGAACTTTCGTGAAGATGGGACCGATAAGTTGTACCGAAACGTCGGTAAGAAATTTCCAATACTCGCTGCGTAATAACCCAGAAGAGGGCAGTTTTGTGTTCTCAACAGAACAGTTGCACGCGATCCCAGAATTTATCTCCCCCTAATAGTGACATTAACACAATTTTGGCTCCTTTGCATATTTCCGAAAATACCAGTTTCGGTGCGTGTAAAAGGGTTTTGATTGTTTGGGGGTTTCGCGTCTGTGAAGGTTCGTATTGTGTATGTAATAAAAACCAACAAAATACACACTTTTTTCATCGGTGATTTAATTCAACTATATTGTCTTGGAGGAGACTGCATAACGAGGAGCTAAATGATCTTTACTCCTCACCCAATATTGTGCGGGCGATAAAATCGAGAAGAATGAAATGGGCTGGGCATGTGGCGCGTATGGGTGCGGAGAGGGGGGTGTATAGGGTCTTGGTGGGGAAACCGGAGGGAAAGAGACCACTGGGGAGACCTAGGCGTAGATGGGTGGATAATATTAGGATGGATCTCCAGAAGGTGGGATGTGGGTGTATGGACTGGATTGGGCTGGCCCAGGATAGGGACAGGTGGCGGACGCTTGTGAGCGCGGTAATGAACCTTCGGGTTCCGTGAAATGCGGGGAATTTCTTGACTAGCAGCAGACCAGTTAGCTTCTCAAGAAGGACTCTGCACCATGGAGTAAGTAAGTAATATTGTCTTGGACATGTTTCGAACTACTAAGTGTTCACCGTCAGAAAGACTGGTACACGCAGCTTTGTGGTATTTTATCATGCATCCATACAAGCAGTCTAGTCACTGTCAGGATGTGAGCATACTCACATCCTGACAGTGACTAGACTGCTTATGTAGAAGCACGATAAAATACCATAAATCTGCGTGTACCAGTCTTCCTGGTGAGGAACACTTAGTTGTTCGTAGCATGTCGAAACAATATAGTTGAATGAGATGTATGTTTGTCCGTGCATCGTTGTATAAGCGTTAGAGAATGCAAACCAACTAGATGCTACTGAATGGTTTATTGCGCATATAATCTGGTCAACATGTTTCGGGCACTTACATGCCCATCATCAGGAGCTCGAGACTATACGTGTGTTATTACCGCATATGATGCGTAATGCTTTGGTTGCTGGTGGTCGGCGGTCAGGAGCAGGGCAGCAGGCTATGCGTCCGGGATGAGGGAAGCTCTTCGACTGCCCTCATCCCGAACGCATAGCCTGCTGCCCTGCTCCTGACCGCAGACCACCAGCAATCAAGGCATTACACACCACATGCGGTGATAACACACGTATAGTCTCGACCTCCTGATGATGGGCATATAAGTGCCCGAAACATGTTGAGCAGATTATATGTGCAGTAGACCATTCAGTAGCATCTATTTGCTTTTCTTCTCTACGCTTATAGTTGAATTAAATCACTGATGAAAAAAAGTGTGCATGTTGTTGGTTCTTCTTACATATGCAAATCACGATGCACGGTTCAGAAAACGTAAAGTTCATATTGTGGGTGAGTACCAATATTTCAACAGTCATTTATACCTTTTATTGTCATACGATTCGTAAACATCTGGGATCCGACAATGTGCACATCTACTTAATGTACCTGCAATATAGTTTGTGAATTGGCCTGATGATGGCTCAGTGAGCCGAAACATGTTGCCGGATTTATAGATTGATAATAAATTATTTTTTGTGTTCCGACTGAATTGAATAATCTTTTAGTTTACCAATATTTCAGATTGGGGGGACCGCGGTGGCACGGTGGTTAAGGTGCTGTGCTACAAATCGGAAGGTCGCTGGTTCGATCCCAGCTGGTGTCATTGGAATTTTTCATTGACATAAAATCCTTCCGGTCGCACTATGGCCCTGGGGTCGACTCAGCTTCTAACAGAAATGAGTACCATGAGCATTTCCTAGGGGTAAAGGCGGCCGGTGCGTAAGGCTGACAACCATCCTGTGCTACTGTCATGTAATCTGGGAACCTGAGCTTCCTGGAACCCTCTGGGCCACTCCAGGCCTGTAACAGGACTGCTTAAAATATTTCAGATTAAATTATTGCCGTCTCAACCCTGGCAGCGTGCTCCAACATTGAATACTTCTTCCTTAGCTCTGCAATGGAGGCAGCGTATCCCTCCGGAAACTACCAGATTACATCACGGTTTAAAAACACGAAATGAAGGGACTTAGTGTTGTGTGCAGTGGAACGAACACTCGAACGCGCTAGATTCCCCCATTTGACCGCGAGGTACCTGCTTCCTGTCCCATTTCCTGCCCCACATCAGGACCCTCATGCACTAAACGTACATTTCGAACGAGAAACATAATGTTTCAGATTCTTACAAGTGAGATTTTTAGGTTATCACGACATTATGACGATTACTGGCGTCTGGGACGTGATACCGTGTAATTTTGTATGTAGACAGACGTTTCGGGGGGATCTGCCGCTTGTATCTTCAGGGTACACGATAACTTACGTCTCCATTTGTTCGACTCGAATCTTGGGCGGGAGAGAGCTGTAGTGACAGATTTCTCATGACTTTTCTCAGTCTCTCCAGGCAGATGCCAATATAGTATGTTGATTAGCAAGGATTGTCTGCCCTGTTATTGGCTTAGTACTATGAAGTTTGTCACTAATCACTGCGAAATGGTTGTAAGCTGTGATTCGTCAATTCTTTGTGCGTGAAGGCGCGATGTGGCAGGAAGTGACGTCAAGACGGTTTTAATATCGTTACGCAGTGCATTTCCCGCACACCTATCTCGAAGAGTTGCAGTTCTTCCCCCCCCCCCCCACCCACAAACCCCCCACCACCACAAAAGACGTACTCCCCACCCACC
>Ga0123355_10019581_pt1 | contig 10776 bp, 6 predicted proteins | sample TergutEmb28metaG_3_FD_89872 | JGI IMG/M metagenome (GOLD analysis project Ga0123355, IMG submission 89872) | Embiratermes neotenicus P1 segment gut microbial communities from Petit-Saut dam, French Guiana - Emb289 P1 | ecosystem: Host-associated > Arthropoda: Insects > Digestive system > Gut ...
ATTCACAAAATATTGCTGCTTCATTTGTGAATGGGACAGCAGAGCTCGGTCTCTTCATTACTCAAGAAAGGATTGGCCTGCCAGAAAATCTCTGGAACCAGGAATCATGAATGTGGAAAATCAACCACTAGTGGAACCAAATAAAATTTTGTCATCCATGCATTTAAAGCTTGGTCTGATGAAAAATTTTGCAAAGGCCATGAACCAAGAAGAAGCTACCTTTACTTACTTATGAGAAAAGTTCCCCAGACTAAGTGAGGCAATTTTAAAGAAGGTATTTTCACTGGTCCACAAATACGATATCTTATCAAGGACAAATACTTCAACAAGCTCCTTCAAGGCGATGAAAAGGTGGCTTGGGACAGTTTTAAATTTGTAGTAAAATGGTTTTTGGGAAACAGAAGGGTTCAAAACTGTGAGGAGCTTATAAACAACCTTTTGTAGAGCTACCAGAAATTAGGCTGCAACATGTCACTATAAATACAATTCTTTCACTCGTATTTAGATTTTTTCCCAGAGAACTGTGGTGCAGTAAGTGATGAACACGGAGAACGGAAATTGAACTGTGCTATGCTCGTCGATTACAGCTGGACTTTGGCAAGGGATGCCCCTACCAAAAAAAAGTACATAATTTTGTGTTAAATAATTAACTTACCTGAAAAAGACTGTGCAGGTGTTCAATTTACATTGTAAATATTATCCCTAAACAGAATAATTCTACTAAACATATTCTTTTCCACTGAATAGTAGTAATTTTTTTATTTAATCCACCATTGCATATAATATTCGAACCCATTTCATAAAATATCATAGTGTTGCATAATTTTAAAACTAGAGCCAAGTAATTTTTTGATGTCCCTTTTCTAACTTCATAGATGCAAACAAATAAATCTGTAACATATTCATCACAGATACAAAAAATAGTTTGAAATTTGTTGTCCGGTGTAATAGAATCCACCAACTTAATTATTCAACATCTCATACTATTCCCGGAACTTAAAACACTTTGTAACTACACATGTAAACACCACCTCCCATAACCTACATTATGTGATATGTGGGTTAAATCATGTTAAAACAGTGGGTGACACAACATATCTGGTCAATGGTCCCTTAAATGAATCCAAAACCTTCCCTTTATGTGCACCTTAGTTCACCTCATGTACACTGCCCTGACTTAATGGCATTACATTAGATCTGTCCATTTTCTGAAGCAAAACTGCCATATACAAACTGAATGTCAATGTTGAGCTGTTAGCACTCCGGAATTATGTTTGAGAGGCCATGGGTTCAATTATAAGCCTAAGAGATTAGTTATAGAGACTGAGACAGGGGTTCACAAATCCTGAATGCCTGTCACCTAGAAACCTTAGTTAATCTGCAAAAAATGCAAACTTGCAAGGAATTTATATTCCTGAACTCAAACTGTACTGAACCCTAAAAAAAGGTTAGGTCATATACTAAAGTCTAGAGAACATTAATGCAACATATTAGCAAAAAACAATGTGAAGTTTATTTCAAAAACTATTACAGAAACATAGTGCAACACATGTGTATTAAAGGTTTACAGCAGAGATCACAAACATAATCACAAATTTTAGAAACTGTCAGATAACTTAACATAGAAACTAAGAAATGCTGAAATGAACTGGTATGATGTGGTACATACACTAGGCAAATTATTGGTGGCACATCTGTGACATGCAAAGACCACAAAATTCTTACAAAAATGTGATTTCATACACAAAACAAAGAGAAGGTAAACCATATTTCTGCCTACATGTAAATCACATGTGTTTTCACTACATAATTACTTTAATACAACTACAGTTACTTGTATGAAACACTGATCAGTGTCTTTTACTATAAATGCATCATTATTCTTGAACAGTACAACTGACAACTGACTGAATACAAATCTCCTCATAAACTTGAAAAGAGAATAAAAGTTCCAGACTACATGTGCTTAGGGGTTGAAAGACTGGAACTCATCCCCTGATTGTTCTCTCTCCACCCTGGGTGCCAGATAGTACAGTTAGTATAGTGATCTGGATACACACTGATTGACTGAGCAATCAGGCTCAGATTCTCAGCATGGGAAGATATTTGTCTCACCAGAATGTTCAGACCATCCCTGTGGCCCACCTGTCCTCCTATGCATTTGTATCAGCTGATCTATCCACAGGGGTGCAGCAAACTGGGATACATAGGCCAACACATATGTCCATTAAGTGTACAGGTTTAGAATGCATAGAGCTATAAATCCATTCCTCATGCCTTCATGGTATGCCCTTTCTCTCCATACTGCCTCTGCACCCTTAAGGTAAATAGACTTGGTATGTACAGATAGGTCAACAAATGTCAATTAAAATTATACTTAACAAACATTTCTCCCCACGACATACTGCATCAAACCACACTGTTATAGCTGCTTACCACCAGCCTACTTACAGGCACATAACATGCAGAAATTTAAGTGTAAAATACTGCCCTTATACTATACAATGTGTATACAGGATGGCATTTACTGTCTGACATCTGTGAGGAAACCAAGGAAGAGTGCAGGAATTATAAGGAGGAGTCCAAAAGTAAGTTTACAGGTCATATATTCTGAATCATTTATTTTTAAGTCCAACTGAACAATACACATGCAATTTTATAACTGACACTACTTTACAACATGGTCCCCACCACAACTGCGGCACTAGTATCGCAGAATCAGCTTTTCAGTTCCCTCCTGATAGAAGTTTCTGTCCTGCATTTGCAAACACCATATCACAAATGTCTTCACACCATCATCACTTTGAAATCTGTGGCTGCCAAGATGATCCTATAGAGCAGGCAGTTGCTTGGTGCCAGATAAAGGCTGTATGCTGGATATTTCAAGATTTCCCACCAGAAGTGCTGCAGGGAGTTGTCAAGTCATATTGGCATTGTGTGACCAAGCAACGTCATGCAGAAGCTATGCACCTTTCATAAGCAGGAAAGGGCAGTATTGTTTAATGACAGCTCTCAACTGTTCCAGCCTTGTACAGCATGAAACCACACTGATTGTTCCCTGTTGCATGAAGCCTACCAACAACACACATCTATAATCCTGAAACATGATGGCCCTCACTGTCAGCAGACTTCACAACCTTGAATGTCACTGACCCACAATGCTTCCACTCCTTGTTTGCATGTTTCGACTCCTGTGTATGGTAATAACACATCATCTCCAGTGACAATGCACTTGGGAAATTCATGGCCACTAATATATTGCTGTTGGAATGAGAGGGCACAAGCTTTCCTTTCCACTTTGTGGTCTTCTGATTATGGTAACAACAGCCCAGTGCAGACACCTTGTGGAATCCCAATTCCCAAATGATCCTGACAACTGTTCCATGTGACACACTCAAGTCCTGTTGCAGTTCAGTCTGTAATTCTTCTGTCTGAGGACTGAATTTTCCACACTTTCATGTCTGATGTGTTTACTGTTGTGCGTCTGCCATTTCCCTCACAATTATCTGCACTGATATGTTCAGTTTCAGAGTATGCACACCATTATGCCACTCTTGGCCAAGTCATCATTGTTCCCATAAACTCTGACCAGCTGACAATGAATTTCTACTGAAGCTACATCCCTTAAATTCATAAAATGTACTGCCTGGACCTCATGCTTGGACCTTGGTTCCAGTCAAGTCATCAAGTATAATGAGAATAAAGTGACTTTGAAACAAATTTGACCAGTCTAAGACCAGTCACAACAACATTTCTCACCCCACCCCCCTCCCGCATTAATTTTTACTTGTCTTCGACAAGTGCACAAATGGGTTCACTGAGATCTGTAGTATTCTTCAGAATCCAAACAAGTGACATAGGATCCATGCATAAATGTAGTAACAGGTAAAAAATGAAAAACAGTAATTGAAATGAACACAGAATGTCAACAATGAGCAACTGCAATATAAGTAACACTACTGTAATAAAAAGAGAGTGTATTTCATACCATACATCCAGTGACTATATCATAATATGCTGTGAAACTGCTAAAGTAAAGGTCTAACACAGCAGCCCACTACAAGCTGCAGTATTTTTATGGAGACACAGCTTCAGTCTTTCTTAATCTTTGGTAGATGGAACTGGGTGTGTCCAATGAGATGGTCTGGATATAGTGGAGAAAACAAAAATCAATTGACCCTGCTAGTAATTTAACCCTGACCCTCCCAGTGTCCAGCCCATAACTTAGACACTTACAGATTGAGCTATCCACATATCTCATGCCAATGAGAACTGAATAACACCATTCCTGTGAAATAAGTAATATGATACACTCAGTGCAAGAAGGACAGCATTGACCATGCAGTTTCACCAGAATTGACAAAATGTTTCTCATTTTCAAACAGCTTTACAGACTTCACATACAGTAATGACAGTCCAAATTACAAAACAATTAAGAACAAACATGCATAATTTAAATAATACTGTTCAGTCTCCTCAGTCTTCATTACCAGTGTCATATGGATTAGGCTGCTAATTCTGTTCTTCGACCATTGGATGATTTAGCAGGAAGTTCTGTTTAAGTATCATATGATGCCTTTATACACAAAATAAAGCCAATCTGTTTTCAAAATACTACCCTGGAAATACATTATTAATGATTAATATAATTTCCACTCTTATAAAGTTGGTTACATATATGAAAACATACAAAGAATTTTACCGGATGCCAAGTAGGTGCATAGTTTTACACCCTAAACAGAAACTTGATTACTTGCAGATGGATTACATATTAGTAATCATACAATGTTTTCACTTTTAGAAGTAATAACAAAGGGGACACATTTGGATTACGGTTATCTTAGTTATGACACCACGTCCAATATTTCAGAGTAGATGTGAGAGGAGCTAAAAAGGTGATGAGAACAAAAACTAATAATTGTAAGATAATCTACTGACATCACAGCTCTACTCACTAAAACCCTGAAGACAGGCAGATGGTTACTCTGAAACACTACAAATCCATACTCTTGAAATGTCACTGGCATGAGAACTTCACACCACAAGTAACCACACTGAATGTTCAATGGTAGACATCATTAGGATGTGTTAACATTCCAGCAATTAACCTTTGACGCCTAACGACGACTATAGTGGTCGTACCGCACTGCTAACCTCTAAATGTTGCATTTTATATATTTATTCAACAAATATAGGTACTGAATATTTTAAACGTGGTATATACTCTGCATTTTTTCCTCTTCAAAATGCAGTTTGTTTCATAAATCTAACATATTTGGTTCCTGTATTACTCACATTTTACATACAGGGTGTGCTAAAATTAAAAAAAAATAATTCCGGCGCCAAAAGGTTAATGTAGCCTGAAACATATAACACTTTACTGCAGAGCTGTGCTTTTACTCTCTCCTGTAAACACATACTGTGCATTACAGAGATTTACATAATGTTAAGTCTCAAAAACATTATTCTGGAACTAGGGTAAAGTGAAAACATGTAAGAAGAATTTCCACCCTTAGCATTGTGCTTTGAAGAAACCCTTAAATCTGAATAACTACTTACTGACAATGGGGAGGGAACTGTGTAAACTGTGCCACCACACTGAGTCATACTATTCTTTTCTGTAGACAGTTTCACAACATAAAAACAGAATGAAAGCCAAATATCATATCCAATAAACATTTGGCTACATAACATTAAGAATGTAACAAAGTTATATGTCCCTTGCTGCACCTTACATACTAAAATAAACTATAAAATCATATCAATTAAATAATGATAGTGTCAATACACAGTGAAATTAAATGACACAGCAAATGCTTCAAACTAACTTCAGAATCCACATCAGCTTCTTGCTGACTAAGGGATTCTCAGTAAAAGAAACAAACATGACAAAATTAATATTGAGCACGTTGTGAGAATGAGGTTGTCATGGCAGTGTGGGCGAAGATTCAAGTCTTGTGTGTTGTTATACTGTGTCAATTAGAAGATACTTCATCCATTTCATGGACTGCTTGATCTGGAGATGGAGGCAATACAGTCCTCTAAAAAGTTGATAAATATTTTCCAGTCAATATGTTGTACCAACCTAGAAAGCTCAAGTCTTCACTGTGTTTCAAAAGGTCATCATCATACATGTCTGTCACACCAATTATACTACCAACAACAGACAAAAGGAGAAGAAAGTTGTCACAAGACATCCAGAATAATAAACTTTATGAACCTGGACATCTGAATAAAATTACAACCACACTTTTTATGTACACATGTCCTTTTTTAACATATGTTCTGTATTATAACACAATGCAGTCTGATGGATGGTTATAAATAAACCTCAGCCTCCACACGCAGTAAAACAACTCAGGCAGCAGGTAACCACCTATGTGATTGCACAGTGTCATAACCCAGAAAATCACAGTCAAAATCTTACAAAGACAACATACGAACTGGAGGAAGAATAATTTCATATGGAAATAAATGAACATACGAAAGGTACACAATCTGTGCCTATAGTACTCCACCAAGATTTTGAAATCCACTTTTGTGGTGTGTTGTTGATCCATGCAAGACACACAAAACCTCACTTTGTGTAATTAAATCTTTTCATCCATTAATGTGATGATTCTCATTCTGTAATATTTCTTTCGCACACATAATTTTTAGGCAGTTCACCAAATTATGAAAGGCGACTATTAGCTTCATCACATCTGCTGGTCCACATGGAACAACTTGGCTCCCACTGGACGGATTTTCATGAAATTTGATATTCGAGTATTTTTTAAAAATTGAGAAAATTCAAGTTTCATTAAAATCTGACAAGAATAATGAGTACTTTACATGAAGATCAATGTACATTTTTGATAGCTCACTCATTTCTTCTCAGAATAAGAAATGTTTCAGACAAAAGTTGAAAGAAAATAAAAACACATTTTATGTTCAATAACTTTTTTTTTAACATCCTGTCATCTGACACAATGTGGAAAAATTCATTAAAGGCAGAGAGGCCACAAACAACAATATGGTGCAAGCATATTTCACTCTAGGTACCCAAGGCTACAAACTCACACTCTCGGAACATGTAATACTAATTCCTTTTCTACTGCAACAAGAGTAGCACAAACGTGCCTCTATTTTACATTATATGTACATTGCCTGTCTCATTTCCTGTACAGTTTGTCATTTTTATAATAATTTTTTACCTATTTACTATCATTTTTATGATTGATCACACAAAGTAAGACATGACATAAAAACTTGCTTCCAGAAATTGTTAACCTATGCATCTCCTTCAAAAAATACAAATTTCTGTGATTCGGTGGCTAACTTTTCAGTGCACGAGACAGCCATCCTGATCACCTACCTTAAAGCTGGCCTTTAAAAAAAAACAAAAAACAAATAAAATAGTCCCCCACATAATAAGTGTGTATTTTCTGTAGACTTCTGCAACAGTTATTTTTGTATTTGTTACATATAAGGTTTTGGTCATCGTTAGTGTATTGTTCATGTTGCGTAACAGTGGGGAGAAAAGTGTCGTCAGGAAGTTGGGACATAGTGTGGTATTAACCCTTCAAAGACAACCAGTATAACACACTGTCTACACATCCCCTACACGGTGGATTAACACTCACCACATTACTGCATCAGGCAACACTCCGCACACACTAAGGAATTTTACCTCCCAAAACTTCAATAATTACCCTTTTTTAACCTATATTTATACTACTTACATAATTTTAAATTAAATTATAATTGTAATTGTTATGGAGCGAAGGTGACACATTTGTACCTTTGTATGCTTGTAATAACATCACCCTGAAGACTGCCATAATAGCGGCAAAAACAGGTTGGTGAGAACATTGTGAATAAAATACATCACAAACACTTAAGTGCATTTGTTGGTTATTTATATACTACAAATCTGATAAATCCACGGAAGATGGAACACATTAAAATAAAAAGTGTAAACTCTTTTATTTAAAGACCCAGTTCAAACCACACAGTAAACACTTTTCATCTTGGTTATAAGAATCAATCAGTTTATATTTACATAGGTAAAAGTTGCTGTTTGCTCTAAGATAAATATAAACCCCTAAATATACTTTACAGGCAGAATGTATAGTTCTTAAATGTTAAACCTGCCTGTTTATCAAGTAACCAGTAGGGGCTTTAAAAGGTTAAACAAATGTCATCATGAATCTGGACTACAGACTCACATTAAATAAATGTCAACAAGAAGTGGAGCCATAGTCTGATATTAAACAAATGTCAATAGGAATATGGGCCATGGTTTGGTATTAAATAAATGTCAATAGGAAGCTGAGCCATAGTCTGATATTAAACAAATGTCAATAGAAATATGGGCCAGAGTGTGGTATTAAATAAATGTCAATAGGAAACTGAACCATAGTCTGGTATTAAATATCCACAAGAATCTGCATATTCTCTGCACTTTGCAAGGCATTTTAATTTACATAATGTATTAAATATGCAGTAGTTTTTATTTTTATTTTACTTGTTGCATTCCACTGTGTTAATCACACTTATGAAAAAATACAATTAATTAGCCTATTAACACAATGATTGTTATTAACATGTACTATATCAGACAGACACAGAGCCAGGGAGGGGTGAGTGGTAAAGCTGCCCCCAGCTGCACAGTCCAAGAGGTGGAAAGATGGGCAGCCAAATCAATATCTTAAATGAAAAATCTGATTTTCTGTATTCAACAAATTTTAAATTACTGAGACAAATAATTGAAATTCAATAAATAATTGTGGTTTAAAGTTCATAATTTCTGTGAGGGGCAGCCACTGTTACTGCTTGCCTGTCGTCCAAAAACCTAGCTATGCCACTGATACCAATATCATATGCAATAACTGATGTACAATGATGACTACATGTTTAACTGACTTAGAGCCATCTTCATGTTATCAATATAGGCAATTATTTAATAAGAATCTTGCTTTTTTAAAAACTAAGTGATATCTTATAGTCACAATTACATCACCAGAATCACTACAATGACATAAATCATAAAAGGCACGTTCGTCAGTATAACTACAATAACATGCTAAAGGTCTTAAAATATAATATGTTGAAATGGCAGATTTACAACTATGTACAGTTGTATGCCTATTCTATCTAGTACCTAACCATTATGTTAACCAAAATGATAATAATGGTAATATGTAAATCTGACTCAAAAGCCAACACTCTGCAAGAGGGCTAATTAAATTATATTGGATAAGGTTGCTTGCAATGAACCTGGTAAGTATTATTGACAAAAATAAAGAAACTTCCTACATGCAGCACAATAAAAAAATATTACCTTAAATACCTTCCTCTGTTCTCCATTACTCAACCAAAATTCACAAATCTACCTCATATACATATATTAAAAAAAAATATATTTTATTTTCCCTTGTAATTGGTCCCCTCACAGTAACAAGGTTATTTCTATCAATGGACCATAAACATAATATAGAAAAATATACACTTATACATGTAGCAATGCTGCTTTATAAAATTATACCACATTATTTAGCAGTTCAGATGGACAACAACAAAAAAAAATATTGTAATCACATACATAAGGGTGTGAATAACTCTCTCGCATTGTTGTTGTAACAGATAACTTAACTGTAAAGTTTATTATTATGTATTTGTTACGATACTTTTGGATGGCTTCAAGAGCTCTTTTCATATTTTCAGGCTCCCATCTTCTGTACTTAATGACTTCTGGCATCTTATAATAGAAGCTGAAAATCAGTTGCATAGTGGGCTGGCATGACTATGAGAATTTCATGTGAATGTGTATGTTAGTTGCATATAATTAAAGAATAATACAAAAACACAGACATAGAATTATTAACATAACAGCTCAAAGAGTTTGTACAATACTGGCAATATGTAACAGAAGGCATGGTTTGATGAATGTTCCACCAGTCCATTCATGGAACACTGTGGCAGATAATTGAGAGCAACTACACCCATTTTTTGTTTCTGAAGTTCTAGAGTTCCATGAAAACTAAAAATAAAAATAAAAAAACCAGCATAATAAATTACAAAGTACAGAACACAGTTTTACCTAGCATAAAAAAAGTTCTGTACTTTCTATGAAGATAAATAAATGTAGAGGCAGAACTCAGAAATAAGAATGGAAAGGTCAAAAAACTTTGTAGCCAATTTCCACATCAGCTTTTCATGTACCAGCCATAAACGACTGAACCAGATTACACATCACTAGTTCCTGCTCCCTCAACTGCATTCAGTGCATGTGTTATCAACAGTATTTGAAACATGGCAGTGGTCCACTGGTTGTGCCAGTTCAACAATGGCACCCTTACTATAAACAAAATGAACCAATTAGATCAGTTGCAAATTAAAAAAACACACCACTTCAAAATCTTGAAACATTTCTGATAATGTCTTGAATACATATGCCCCTTTTCCATTAGCATTTACTTGTAATATAAAAAACTCAAAACTGCATCACTTGATACAGCATATATATATATATATATATATATACTGTTACACCTACTGTGACATTAACATAATCCCGTACATCCAATTGTGTTAAACATAACATAAAGAAACAAATTACAGTAAAACCCCAATTTTACATTCCTACATGTTCCGTATCCGTGACTGTTCATGGTCTCTGGATTTTAGGCAATTATTATGTGGTAACCACAAAAATGTAAAATCGGGGTTTCAATGTATAAGGTTATCCAACCTGGTTATTAAATTATTTTGTGTCTGAAGATAAGATATACA
>Ga0123355_10019582_pt1 | contig 10776 bp, 7 predicted proteins | sample TergutEmb28metaG_3_FD_89872 | JGI IMG/M metagenome (GOLD analysis project Ga0123355, IMG submission 89872) | Embiratermes neotenicus P1 segment gut microbial communities from Petit-Saut dam, French Guiana - Emb289 P1 | ecosystem: Host-associated > Arthropoda: Insects > Digestive system > Gut ...
CGATCCCGAGGGACCCATGATGGCCACATACTCATTGCGCCGGATCTGCAGGTTTACGCCGCGCAGCGCATGCACCTGCTGCTCGGAACCCATGTCGTAAGTCTTCCAAAGATTCGCGGTGCAGATGATGCACGAATCCGGCGGTTGAGACAACTGCGGGTCAGAGATGCTGATTACTTCTGCGGTCGCCATCTTGTTCTCCTGCTCCAACTGGGACACAAATCGCTCTCAGTCCATTGCCGTTGGACGGGCCAAATCGTGTTTGGTCACAGGCAATACCCTAATGAATACCATGCCCGAGGTGGAATACGACAGCTCCCGGTGAAAAGTTCCACTGCGGCTAGGCTTTTTGGGTGAGGCGCGCTCCGCCGATTATAGCCGTGGCCGTGACGGTTTGGCCTGGGAATTTCGCACACTTCGACGGGGGAGCGGCACGGAGGGACGTAGTTTAAAGCCCGACAAGCTTTGGGCGGAAACTCGCGGGGCAGATTGCTCTCGGTCAGCGTGCGGCGCTCGAGCGGTGAGGGGGCGGGTGGTAACGGCTTCCTCCTCGGCAAGGCTGGATTGCTTTCGCCCGCGGGCTTCGAGTTTTACAAATCTCTAGGGCAACCAAAATGCCTGCTGCGAGAATCTGGGCTAGCAGTAGCGCCACATGTGCTTAGAATTCAAAGTCTTGTATTCCCGTCTGCAAACAAATAGAATGCTTAGTGTGTGTGTGAAGGAGTACCTTTCCCTATGCTCCGCTTGCTATGTTTGCGTGTAGTTCCTTCGTTTGTGGTGGCTTTGGTTCTCGGTCTATCGGGGCGGGCATTTGCCGGTACTTCGCCGGATAATCAGGCCGCAGCCGGCCAGGCACAGGCGAGCCAGAGTAACGCCGGCCAAACCTCGGATCCTCTGCAGCGGCCGATCGATGAAAAGCGCAAGAAAGAGAATGCCAAATCCCTGAAGCGAGAGCTCAAGGGCGAATACCGCAAGTGGCTGGACGAGGACGTGCGGTGGATTATCACCGATAACGAGCGCAAGGCGTTCATGCAACTCTCAAACGATGAGGAGCGCGATCAGTTCATCGAAAGCTTCTGGCAGCGGCGCAATCCCGATCCCGACAGCGAAGACAACGAATTTAAAGACGAGCACTATCGCCGCATCGAGTATGCCAACGAACATTTTGCCGCCGGCAAGCCGGGGTGGATGACGGACCGGGGGCGCATCTACATCGTCTATGGTCCCGCGGATGAGGTCGAGTCTCATCCCTCGGGCGGAACTTATGAGCGTCCGATGGATGAGGGCGGCGGCGAAACTTCGACCTATCCCTTTGAAGACTGGCGCTATCGCTACATTGAGGGCATCGGGCAGGAAGTGATTGTCGAGTTCGTCGATACCTGCATGTGCGGCGATTATCACATGACGATCGACCGCAGCGAGAAAGACGCGCTCAAAGATGTTCCCAATGCGGGTCTTACCTTGTACGAACAGATGGGTTTGTCGAACAAGGCAAACCGGTTCTCAGGCGGTGGGCTTGAGCAGCTCGGTGCCGGGCCGGACTCCTCGAGTCAGCAGGCGAAGGAATTCGACCGCCTGGAGCAGTTTGCGAAGCTGAATCAGGCGCCCGCGGTGAAGTTCAAGGACCTCGAAGAGGTGGTGCAGCACAAGATCAGTTACAACACCATGCCCTTCGACGTGCGCACGGACTTCGTGAAGATCACGAGCGACACCGTCTTGGTTCCGGTCACCGTACAGCTTAAGAATCGAGATATCACCTTCAATGACAAGGACGGCGTCGAGCACGGAGTGGTGAACATCTTCGGCCGGTTGACAACTCTGGCGGGCAAAGTGTCGCAAACTTTTGAGGACACCGTCTCCGCCGACGTTCCGAGCGAGCTATTGCCTAAAGAAGTAGACAATTCCAAGATTTACTGGAAGGCCGTGCCCCTGCGTCCCGGGCGCTACCGCCTGGATATCGTGGTGAAGGATGTGAACGGCGACCGCATGGGAACCTGGAGCCGGGGAATTATTGTGCCGGACTTCTCCGAGGAGAAACTGGCGAGCTCCACTCTCATCGTGGCCGATGACGTTGAGCCGGTGCCTTCAAGAAGCGTGGGTTCGGGCATGTTCGTGATCGGAACCACCAAAGTTCGGCCGCGCGTCGCGCCCGGAGATGGCAAGCCGGTTGCATTCAAGCGCGGCCAGAAGGTGAACTTCTGGATGCAGGTATATAATCTCGGCCTCGACGAGAAGACCCACAAACCTTCGGCGACGTTTGAGTACGACATTGTGAACGCGGCCACCAACAAGCAGGTCGTACACGCGGTCGAATCGTCGGACAAGATGGGCAACGTTGGCGACCAGGTTACGCTGCAAAAGGCAGTGCAGGCGGCCAATCTTGACCCGGGAGTGTATCGTATTCAGATCAAGGTCAACGACAATATTTCTAAGCAGACCTTAGATCCCACAGCGACCTTCGCGGTCCAGTAGACAGGGTCTCAAATCATGGGCGGTAAGCTCGGCTATCTCGTGCTCTCGTTGGGTTTGACTCTTCCCTTGTGGTGTGCGGACAAGACCGCTTCGATCGCAGGCTACATACAGACTGCGAACGGGCAGCCGGAAACCGGGGCCGTGGTCGAAATATTCGGGAGAGCAGCGCAAAGCCTGAAGGTCATCACCGACGAGAAGGGCTTTTTTAGCGCAGCAGGCCTCCCTCCGGGAGTCTACTCGGTCAAGGCTTCCGCACCCCAGTTTCTCCCCACGCTTCGCGAAAGGATCAGCGTTAAGGCGGGAGCGAGCATCCTGGTAAATCTCACCCTGTCGACGGTCTTCGACGCGCTCCAAATTACTCCCCGGCGGGGGAGTTCCGACGACGGCGACTGGGATTGGGTGCTGCGTTCGGCGGCTAATCGTCCGGTGCTGCGCATCCTGCCCGACGGCTCACCGGTAATGGTGGCGGACAAGACCTCGTCCTCGAACGTGAAGGGCGCCTTCTCGTTTGTCGCCGGGGCGCCTTCGGAGGGCTTTGGCTCCCTCTCGGATATGAGTACCGGCTTTCTGGTGGAGAAATCGATCTTCGCCTCCGACACTCTGACGGTGAATGGAAATGTAGGCTATGGGTCGGCTGAACCCAATGCGGTGCTGCGCAGCTCCTATAAACACCAGATGGCGAATGGTTCGACGCCGGAGGTGGCCTTCACCATGCGCCGCCTCTCCTCTCCCGACCTCGGCATCCACAACGCGCAACTCGAAGCGCTCTCCCTGACGACCTCGGATGACATCGCCATCGGCGACATACTGGAGTTGAAGTTCGGCAGCGAACTCGAAACTATACAGTTCATGGGAAGAGTCACCGCGTTCCGGCCCTTCGGCCGAATCGCGGCTCATCTATCGCCGGACACGGTGCTCGAATATCGGTACTCGACCTCGCGCCCTGACGCCCGCGAGGACAAAGGCTTTGAAACCGCGCCTGCCGATTTGAGCGAATCCGATCCGCGAGTGAGCATGACCGGGTTCTCCCCCGCGCTCGAGCGCGCGCGCCACCACGAGGTGGCGCTCTCCCACCGGGATGGCAAAAACAAAATGCAGGCCGCGTTCTATTCCGACCGCCTGACTCATCCCGCACTGACAGGGGTGGGCGAGTTTTCATCGATCACGGGCGACGTTCTCCCCGACGTTTACTCGGGAACCTTCAGCTACGAAGGCGGTACGCTCGACACCCGGGGGATAAGGCTGGTGCTCGAACGGCAATTGAGCTCCAACGTTTTCGCCACCTTTGATTACGGCTACGGTGGCGTAATCGACTTCCGGGGAGAAACCGCGTCGCTCGAGAACGTACGAGAGCAGAGCCTGACCCGGAACCGCCATGCTCTCGCGGCGAAATTTAGCGGCACAACTCCTCGCACCAGGACCCACTGGATTGCCTCTTACGGCTGGACGAGCGGCCGCGGTCTTACCCCGGTAGATATGTTTAACGCTTCGGCGGGGCGGACCGAGCCCTTCTTGAACGTGTTTCTCCGCCAACCGGTTCCGTGCCGCGCGCTGACCGGGCACATGGATGTCGTGGTCGATATTCGGAATCTTCTCGCCCAGGGATATGTCCCGGTTTTCGGGCAGGACGGCCGGACGGTTTACCTGGTGCAGTCGGCGCGCGCAGTGCGCGGCGGGCTGGCGTTCAGCTTCTAGCCGCGAAGCCACTCGGTTCTCTCTCCTCGAAGTCCCTTTGAGGATTACTCTCCGCGAAAGGGATGGGTGTCGATGAACACGCAGACTCGATGAGCCGCGAGCAGTCGTTAGAAATCTGTTGCTCAGCTTCTCGCAGCCGCGGATCGACCCGATGATCGGTCTCGACAAATTCGCTGCCGAGTTCGATCCGGCCCTCGACTCAGGCGGGGTTAAAATCTTACTGGGTGATGTCGAGACTTCCAGCCGTCCTCGCCGTTTTGTGCATACTGTCCTGCGCGTTTGCCGAGACGCAGACACCCGGCTCCACGAATCTGTCGCAATCCGCATTGAAACTGAGATCCGTCAACGTGACCGGTACGAGCCGCTACAAGCCGGAGGACGTCCTGCGGGCCGCCAAGTTGCATATTGGCCAGCCCCTCCAGAAAGACGATCTCGAGACCATGGTTCGGCTTCTCGGCGAGAGCGGCGCCTTTGCCGCCGTTTCCTACAGGACCCAATTCGACCAGGACGGCGCCAAAATAACCCTGCGGCTGCGCGATGCAGAACGATTTGCCCCCGCCCATTTCGATAACGTGATTTGGTTTAGCGACCAGGAGCTGCTCTCGAGACTGCATGCCAGCGTGCCCCTGTTCGACGGGGAACTTCCCGTCACGGGCGACCTGGCCGGCGAGGTTTCCCGGGCGCTCAAGCTTCTCTTGGCCGAAAAAAACGTCGCTGCCGAGGTCGGTTACCTGCGGCCATCTGACGAGGATAATCCCGTCGACGCTTTCGTCTTTTCGGTCACCGAGCCCAATATCACCATCCGCGAGGTGAGGTTTTCCGGCGCCGGCCCCAACGAACTGCCCAGGCTGACGGCGGCCGCGAAAGAGCTCGAAGGCAAAGAGTACACACGCCCTCGAATCCGGGTCATAGAAGACAAGGACTTCCTGCCAATCTATCGCGAGCATGGATACCTCAAGGCGGTGTTGGGCAATCCCGAACCTGCGGTGGTCGAAATTAGGGCACACGACACGCTGGTCGACGTTATCCTTCCCGTCCGCCCCGGCCGCCAATACAGGCTGGCCAGGATTGAGATCTCGGGCAACAAAGACTTCCCCGATGCGACCCTCGAGACTGCCTTTCATGTCCACCCCGGCGACGTGGCAAACGCCGTGGCACTCAAAAAAGACCTTGATGCCGTTCACCAGATCTTCGGCACTCGTGGCTACATGGAGGCCGCCCTAACCGGAGAGCTCAAGACCGATGATGCGCAGGCCTCGGCCACATACGCCGTTTCTATCGTCGAAGGGGATGTCTATAAGATGGGCAAAGTGGAGATTCGCGGCCTGAGTCTCGAAATTACAAAACGCCTCGAGAACGAATGGACTTTACACAGCGGCGACACCTACGACGCCAGCTACATTGGGCGCTTTGTGGAGCAGGCGTACAAGCTGGTAGGAAACTGGCGGGCCCGCGTACACGAGTCCATGGATCCCCGTGACAAGACCGTGGATGTAATGGTTCGCTTCGAAGCAGCTCCTGAAATCCCGGCCTGGGACGGCCGTGGCCCCGACTATTAGCTGCGCCGCGTGCCTACGAAGAGCTGCATGACTGCACCTTATAATTTGGTCTATGTCGGTACGCAACCCAATTCGCCTTGGCAGACACTGCGTCATCAATCTGCATGTGCATTTGGTCTTCGTAACAAAATATCGCCGCCGGGTCTTCGACCGCGCCGCCCTGGGTGTGTTGCGCGATCTGATCGTCGGCGTCTGCGAGAAATTCGAAGCCCGGCTGGTAGAGATGGAGGGCGGAAAAGATCATGTACATCTGCTGGTCGAGTATCCGCCCAAGGTGTCGGTTTCCTCGCTGGTGAACAGCCTGAAAGGAGCTTCCAGCCGGGTGCTCAGACGCCTTCGCCCCGATATCGCCACCAGGTACTGGCGGGGCGTCCTCTGGTCTCCTTCCTACTTTGCCGGCTCCTGCGGAGGCGCGCCCGTCACCATCGTCGACCGGTACATCGAGCAACAGAAAACACCGGACTAATAATTCATTTGAGATGCTTGGCCCCTGCGCTATCCTTCCCCTGCCCTCGAAAAGGGCCAGGCTGGCCGCGCATTTTGCTCAGCTCAGGGCAGGCCGGGCCCTGGCTGGTTCCCAAGCGCTCGCTTTCGGGGTGGTTTTTCCGCCCGTCCCAGACATCCTGCGCGAAACGAACGGTCATCCAGCCGGTGCAGGCGCCCGGCCATACGGGGCTCGAGAAGCGGGAAATGGCGGATGTCGACGAGATGCTCGGCGATGAACCAGATTGGCTGATCGGTGATCATCCAGTTCACGCGGTCAAACCGGGCAAGGTTGACGGGACGGGAGAAGGTTCTCAGTGTCCGCTGGCGGCGGAGATTGAAGTAAGCGTCGAAATAACTCATCACTAATTCGCGCAACGACCGGAAGATCGGTTCGCGAAAACCCAGTCCGCTGTAATTCGATTTCGAGATCGCGCCCCAGTGACGGTCCACCTTGTAGACCGCAATCACGTGGTCGGTATCGTGTTCGGCTTCGAGATCGACGACCAGAGGCGGATATCCATTGGCGCGCAGGGCTGCGGCTGCGAGAATCGCTCCCTCGAAGCAATGGGAGGTATTTTCCGAGAGCACGCGGCGGGGTGACCACGCCGTGTCGGCCAGGTGATAGGGCTGATCATAGAGCAGCTGCTGAATTCCATGCGGATCTTTGAGCCCGCGCAGTTGGCGTAACTCAGCCGAGGTGAAACCCGGGTGCGAGTTGCTCATCTATGTGAGTTTAACGGGAACCCCCCGGCACAGGAATCGACCGCGACCCCGAGACGGCGGGAATCACCAGGATTTCCCTCCCGTCCCGCCGGAGCGGGCGCTCGAGCCTGCGCGGTCTTTATTCGAATAGCACGCCCAACTGCTTGGGGCTGTCCACGAGGACGTCGGGGGGAACTTCACACAAAGTGTGCGGGGCGAATCCATAGGTCACGCCGCAGGTGGAGATTCCGGCATTGCGGCCGGTGAGCACGTCGACCGAAGAGTCGCCGATGATGATGGCATTTTCCGCGGCCGTGCCGGTCTCTTCGAGCAGAGTATGGACGCCGAGAGGATCGGGTTTTTTCGTCTCGAAACTGTTCCCGCCGTAAACCCGGACGAAAAATCTTGCCAGGCCGAGGGCCTCGACAATAGCCCGCGAGGGATTTACGGGTTTGTTCGATAGCACTGCCAGCTTGCGCTCTCCTCCGTTCGACTGGATCTCGTGAAGCGCCTCGGGAATTCCAGCATAGGCCTGCGTGTGATCGAGTTTGTGCTCGCGATAATACGCCAGGAACCATGCCAGGGCTTCCTTGAAAAACCCTTCGTCCTGGGGGTCGCCAAGGGCGCGGCGTACCAGCATGGAAACGCCGTCGCCAACATAGGAAGTGACGATCTCTCCCGGGAGCTCCGGCCGGCGAAAGTGCCGCAGCAGCGCGTTGACCGAGTTAACCAGATCGAGCCGCGAGTCGATCAGGGTCCCGTCCAGGTCGAAGATCACCAGCTGCATGGAATGCGGGTCGAACTGACGATTGAAGCGGAGCATGGAATCAGGATACCGCAGCCGGCCGAACGGCCGGGCCGAGGTTTTTTGGGTCCTGGCCTGAGGGATCCGCATCCCGCCGCCCTCTCGCCAATGGCGCGCCAAGGGCGCGGCAACCCTGGGGTGCATGGCCGAGCGCTTTCGAAGAGAGCACCTCTGGTTGCGTGGGCGATCGGCGAGCAACGGCCAGCGAACGCCCCTGTCCTTCTCGATAGCTGATGGCCTACGGCTGATTTACAATATCTGCGGCGCGAGGGGATTGGCAGCCCGATCGCGAATCGCGCGCCAACTCGCATGCCGACCCGAGCCCACGGAAAATCCGGCGCTGTTGCTGAGGCGAACAAGGCGGGCAAGAGCTACGAAGGCCTCACCCATCAGCAACTCATCGAAATCTACCGGGTGATGTACACCTCGCGGCGGATTGACGATCGCGAAATAAAGCTCAAGAGCCAGCAGAAAATTTTCTTCCAAATTTCAGGCGCCGGTCACGAAGCGGTAGGTGCGGCTGCCGGCTTCGCCCTGAAGCCGGGCTACGACTGGTTCTTTCCCTATTATCGCGACCGCGCGTTGTGCCTGGCATTGGGCGTGACTCCCGATGCAATGCTGCTGCAGGCGGTGGGCGCAGCCGACGATCCCAGCTCGGGTGGGCGGCAGATGCCCTCTCATTGGGGATGTAAGCGGCTGAACGTGGTAACCCAGTCGTCCTGCACCGGTACGCAGATTCTTCATGCGGTGGGATGCGCCGAGGCCAGCCGTTATTTCATCCTGCATCCGCAGGCGGCCGGGAAGGCAAACGGAGACTACCGCGAGTTCAAGGATGTTCAGTTCCACGGCGACGAGGTCACCTACGTCTCGCTCGGAGACGGCACGACCAGCGAGGGCGAATTCTGGGAAGCGATGAATGCCACGGCGAATCTGCGGCTGCCGGTGGTCTTTCTGGTTGAAGACAACGGCTATGCGATTTCGGTTCCCGTCGAGGTGCAGACGGCCGGGGGAAATATTTCCCGCCTGGTTTCCGCGTTCCCCAATTTTCATTTTGAAGAAGTCGACGGAACCGATCCGGTTGCAAGCTACGGAGCTTTGTGCCGGGCGGTGGCCCATTGCCGCGCGGGAGTTGGGCCGTCGTTCGTGCATGCGCACGTCATACGGCCGTACTCGCACTCGCTGTCGGATGACGAGAGGCTTTATCGACCGGATGTCGAACGCCAGCGCGACGCGGCGCGCGATCCGATTTCGCGCATGCAGCTGTTTTTAATTCGCGATGGCATCCTGGACGAAAAAGGAATCAATGGGCTGGAGAAGGAAGTCGACGACGAGTTGCAGGCGGCGGTGGACCGCGCTCTGGCCGCGCCCCTGCCCCGGCCCGAAACCATCCGGCAATTTTTGTATTCCCCCGATCTCGATCCCACCTCGCGGGCGTTTGCGACGCCGGTCGGCGAGGCCGGGGAGGCTCGCGCCGCCAACGGAAGCCCGGAAAAGAAAGCTGCGGCGAAAACCATGGCGGACCTCATCAACCTGACTTTGCGCGATGAGATGAAGCGGGACGAGCGCATCGTAGTCTTTGGCGAAGACGTGGCCGATTGCAGCCGCGAGGAATATCTGCGGCAAAAGATGGTGAAGGGCAAAGGCGGCGTTTTCAAGCTCACCGCGGGACTGCAATCCGAGTTCGGCTCGGAGCGGGTTTTCAATTCTCCGATTGCCGAAGCCAGCATCGTCGGGAGGGCGGTGGGGTTGGCGCTGCGCGGCTTGAAGCCAATCGGAGAAATCCAGTTTTTCGACTACATCTGGCCGGCCATGATGCAACTGCGCAATGAGCTTCCGGTGATTCGCTGGAGATCGAATGGCGCCTTCTCGGCTCCTGCCGTGATACGCGTCGCCATCGGCGGCTATCTCACCGGCGGCGCCATTTATCACTCGCAGTGCGGCGAGAGCATCTTTACCCATACGCCGGGAATGCGCGTGATCTTTCCCTCCAACGCGCTCGATGCGGCCGGTCTGCTGCGCACGGCGATCCGCGCCGACGATCCGGTGATGTTTCTTGAGCATAAGCGCCTCTATCGCGAGACCTATGGACGGGCTCCCTATCCCGGGCCGGATTACATGATCCCGTTCGGCAAGGCCAAGGTGGTGCACACCGGAAGCGATCTCACGGTGATCACCTACGGAGCGGTTGTCCCCCGCGCCCTGCAAGCCCTGCAGAAGCTCGACCGCGAGCAGGGGCTCAAAATCGAGTTGATCGATCTACGGTCGCTCAACCCCTATGATTGGGAGGCGATTGCCGCTTCGGTCGAGAAAACCAGCCGCGTCCTTGTGGCCTACGAGGACACGCTCAGCTGGGGCTATGGCGCGGAGATCGCGGCGCGCATTGCGAGCGAACTCTTCGAGCATCTGGACGCCCCGGTGAAGCGCGTGGCCGCGAAGGACACCTTCATCGCCTATCAACCGGTCCTGGAAAGCGCAATTCTGCCTCAGGTGCAGGATCTGTACCTGGCGATGAAAGAATTGGCGGAGTACTAGCCGGCGGCATTGCGCCCGGGTTATCGTAATCATCATCATCCACCGAGGTCACGCTTGCCGCGCCTGCGCATCTCACCTGTCTTCGCCTTTTGCCTGGGCTTCCTTTGTCCGGGAGCCTCTCAGGTCTCACCTCCTCCTCTCCAGCCTCCTTCCGGATACCCGCTCCCGCCTCACCAGAATGCGCCTCTAAGGCCGGTTCCGCGGATGCCGGGCGACGGAAGCGGCGCCTACAGAACCCGTCAGTACCGCGACCTTTTTCGCGAGGCCGGGCATTCGCCCGGCGAAAGCCGGGCAAAAATCGAGAGAGCCTTTCAGCAGCTCTTCCATGGAGACGGCCAGGAAGAACGCATCTATTTCGAGACGGGAGCCAACGAGAACGGCCCGCTGGCTTATATCACCGACTGGGCGAATAACGACGCGCGTACCGAGGGCATGAGCTATGGCATGATGATCGCGGTCGAGCTTAACCAGCGCCGCGAGTTCGATGCCATCTGGAACTGGGCGACGACCTACATGCTCATCACC
>Ga0123355_10019583_pt1 | contig 10776 bp, 7 predicted proteins | sample TergutEmb28metaG_3_FD_89872 | JGI IMG/M metagenome (GOLD analysis project Ga0123355, IMG submission 89872) | Embiratermes neotenicus P1 segment gut microbial communities from Petit-Saut dam, French Guiana - Emb289 P1 | ecosystem: Host-associated > Arthropoda: Insects > Digestive system > Gut ...
TTGGGCGAAGTGTGTAGCTGCGGAAGGGAACTATGTTGAAGACAATTAGGGTTAAAACCCTGTAAGCCTTATCTACTTCATGTACTGTGGTCAGTCCGGATACTTTTTGAACAAACCTCGTATGTCATTAATGGACTTTCTGATTTCATGAAAAATGTTCCTCCACATATGAAAACAAAGTAACATATACAGGATTCTAATTACAACTTTATCTGCTGCACACATTTACCGCCGAACAAGACCCTACAATGTAGCATTAGATGCAAATGATTTTTCACTTCTGTTTTATTTTATCTACACACCTGTGGTCTGATCACAGGATCAACTGTGACTTCCTTCAGTAATGTTCCTATTTTGCAAAATTATGATCCACGATTAGTGAAAACAGACATGGAGTTAGGTGTGTCTACAAGATACAGAAGAAGTCAGTCAAAATGTTTCAGATTTATCACATTTCACCTGTAATCCAGTCATGCATTCTGAACTCAGTAGTGTCCTTGGCACTGATCTGGTTATAGTCAGCAGCACTGAGAACTACTGTCATATTGCTTTTATCACCTACAATGACTTTGAGGTTGACATTAGTTCATACAGTCCAGAGCTATCCTTCTCACTGGAGAGGATATCCTTAGGCCTGCTGGACTTCCTCAGGATCCTGACACCTTTCTGGCAGACTGTCTCCACTGTCTTATTTGTTAAAGCTGATATGGCCTTCAACACCTGTGAACATATCTTCAATGGGCATCACCACTTGAGAATTTGGGCCAGTCACAAAAATACCTGTACCCCACCCAGAAATCTCGCATCCAGTCTCGAGCTCCAACCTTATGCATGTATAGGATGTGGGATGGTTAAGTGGTGAAACATATCAGAATCTTGATGACAGAGATGGGATGAGTCTATGAAATGTTGGTTAACCTGGGCTGGCTGATGTGGCCACCAGCCCAAGGCTTTACTGATCACTAAAGAGACTTGGTGGATTAATAGTTAAGTCAGCAGTGTCCTCCAACAGCAATTTGGTCAACTACTACCCACATATTGTCAGCTGGGGTGGATGGGTGTGTGCATGCAATGGAATTGATCAGACTGCTTGGCTTGCACACTAACTGTTGTAATACACTAACTGTTGTAACATTTAAAGCCTTCTTGAATGTGGTATGACTGATCACAATTCCCTTAGCACCACTGAATAACTCTCAGACAATTACAGGTGCAATGCCAGCAGGTCATGGAGAATCATATCTTGCTCTTCCTTGGTGTGGTAGGTGCGTGCATACAGTAAGCAGAAGTTGGTGTTATCGTATCCTGTGGGCAGCATCAGAGTGCATGTGGTGCTGGAACAGTGCTTTGGTTTCTAGTAGCTTCACTTTCACCTTGACCCATCATGTCCCACTGGCTTGCTAGTGGAGTCATACCATTTCCTCCAGTCCCAATACCTTGCAATGATTTTGCCATGTGGTGTACTCTTCCACCGTGAAGGCCGAGGAAGCTCATTCGTCTGAAATGCCAGTTAATGTCTACCAGACTACATGGTCTCACATCCTTGAAGGCAGGAGTCTTCAAAAGTGATGTACCTAATGCTGGTTCTTCTTTTGTAAGAAAGTATGAGGATGATGGGTTGGTTGCATATCACTGACCACTTGCATGGGACTCACAAATGCCATTTTGGTTGCCATCAATTATGCTTGGTCTCATCAGCACGTTTGCTGCTAATGTCTTGCAAAATGCTTGTTACATTTATGCATACGAGAGTCAACACATAATGTAAATTAACATATGAACTAACCTGTCACCAAATTCAGATATATTTATAAATACAGGAGGGAAAAAAATGTTAGTATTGACTTCGCTAGTAAAATTACAAGTGTCTATAAATAAACAATACCAAAACACTGAGCACACAAAAAAAGCCTGACTAATAGGTTATAACACTGGCAAGTTGTATCACCTTATTATACCATGACACACATCCAGTTGCTTCTACTGTATCTTGTCCAAGATACGTCAAGTACCCAATTTGCTTTTCATACTTCTCCCTTTCCTCCTTTTTGTCCTTCTCATACTCGGCATTTGTTGCATTTGACACAATCTGCCCTTGCTCAAGATCTTCAAATAGGTTTATATGTTGCTGGGGTTCTTCAGATACTGGAAGTGTTTGTCCACTCTTTAATAGTGACTTTTTTCGCAATGCTGCATTTCTTGCCTCTCCCACCTGGACAAAAAAAATATAACTATTATATATGTGCTTTTCAAGACTGGTAAAATGTGAAAATCGTTTCAATAAATATATTAAGAATTACACTGTAACCCATTGTAATGCAAGTAAACTAACAATAAATACAGAGTTCACTTATGAGGAATTTGATCTAACACATTTTAACCCTCCTTTTCCCATAGCTAACAATCCTGATAATGGTGGACAATGTTTTTGTTACATATCAATGAATCGACAACAATCACAACTTCAGATAAGCATGAGTCACATGAACCTCAATTCAAGATAATTCTATTGATGCACATATTATTTCTATCTGCAACTCTCTTATATCACATAACTGATTACATATATGGCATATTATGGGAATCATATGAGACTGTTGTATAACTGAAAATGATAGTACATCATATTATAAATATATGCGAGTGTTTTAACATTATCTTCATTGGGAGTGGCCAACCAAATGTACAACACACACAAGGTACACAGTACCTTAGATCTAGAATTACATTAAAATACGTTTATCCTTGGAAATTAAGTCTGACATGAATATGACTGCACTGACAGGTTTAATACAGTTGGTTTGTATAAAGTGTAAAACCATAAAATAAACCTGTTTACAGAGTAGATATGATTAACACCATGAGTTCAGAATTCAATTATGTGTTCTGCTGTATGTCAGGACTTCAAAAGTTTAGTTTGTCATTGATTACGTACAGCCAACTGCGTACGCCTCGCCTTTTCTTTCTCTTCAGCAGCTACTCTTTCTTCATCCCGCCGCACTCTGGCTATATTCTCTCTTGTCCTCACATGCCATCTGGAAAATACAGTCCCAATTCCATATGCATGTACGTGCTAGATAAACCGCAGTTGGAGCCCTCAAAAGTGAAATGAAATTATTTTAACATAATTGTTACACTTTAACTTAATTTTAATATTTCCATTTACAGTGTCTTTATAATAAAAATTATTTCTCATGTAGCCTCTCGAGCTTTGCATAGCTTGGCCATCTGTCACGTGCACATCATACCTACATTAATATCTCTCATGTACTAGAATTATGAGCAAACTTCGTATTATTGTACCGTATCCAAAGTCGTATCAAATGAAAACTAAATTGTCATTGGATGTAACATCGCCTTGCCCATAAATTACATATATTTACCGTGCATTTCAGTGCAATGAAAAAATAAACCAACAATATGCAAAACATTGTATCGCTGTTAGTTACGATCTGTCATGTTTCGGATTTATTCGACTATTGTAAATTCGTTCTGTAACCATTCTTAATAATTACATTACCGTTTCTTCGGAAGGATATTCATTTTCTTCGCAGAAATATAAAAAACACTCCTTTCTATATACGTTCTGTCATTCTTTACACACAAACTCGCGTTTTACGAATTCCGATATCTTGCTTGCCAACATCGCGCATTGCGTTTCCTGCCAACCGTTCATTTATCACGGATTAATACCGCTCGGAACCTTCGCGGAAACGTTCAACTACACCGCCACAAGCGGCGCATACACCAATCACGCCAATCGTCCGTTACGCCGTATGAATTCATGACATTCCTATTTTGGAACATATCAGCTTACGAAACACGATATTTCCTGAAAATGCTGGTATATGAACGCAAATAACATTGAAGGAATATACACCAAGACTGATGTATCGACATATTCACTGCCAGCTGTAAATTCGACGTGTACATATCTTCAAACGTTTTTTAAATTGCGTGGCCAGTACCCGTAAATCAGTAAAAAGTTTTCAAACAAAAATAGATTTTAAACACATAATAATCTCATTTCAACCTTTTATACACAACTTTGACATAATTACAGGCCAGTTTATTACCAACCCAAAGATTTTTTTTATGGTTTTATAAAAACTGTGTAAGTCATATGCGACCCTATCCCGAGCTTCATTTGTACTGCATTGCACCTTACTTTTAGATTTTTGTAATGATGGCCTGATGATGATCTCTTAGACCGAAACGTGTTGTCATTTCTCTGTATAAAAAACGTAATTGTGTTTGAATGAGATCTAACAGTCTGTTTTTAAGTAGTTTCACTCGTTGCTTCTTTGCACATGAAACGTAAATGAACACGACTCAGCCTCCAACAGACATTAGTACCATGAATATATCATGGGGTAAAGGCGGCAGGTGCGTAGAGCTAACAACCTTGCTACCTTCGTGCCCCTATTGTCTCGAAATCTAGGAGCCTCAACATCCTGGAACCCTTAGGCATGTATAGGGTTGCTTTACTTTGCATTAACTAACATAGAATGTGATTTACAAACAAACGTGGTAAGAGGTGGAAGAGGTAACAGTAAGCTAGCGGAAAGTGAATAATAAGGGAATTCAAAATTGCACAATCGGTAATCACTTAGGTGATCAAGTTTCGGAGGATGAGATGGGCGGGGCGTATGGCTGTGGTAAAACGATAGAGAAATAATTGAAAAGTATTAATCTGAAAGCCGGACGGAAAGAGATCCTTGGAAGTTCTTGGTTTTTGTTGAGGGGGGGGGGCGGAAACTATAAATATGGATCTTAATGCTGTAGGGCTGTAAAGCGTAGATTTTATTTGTTCTATTAACAAGGATGTGGTTAGAAAGATCTTATGGAAACAGTAACGAACATTCCAACACGCTGCGATTCTTGAACAAATGAGTGACCATTAACTCACCAAACAAGGGGTGTATTCTATGTGGTTGGATATTAAATCCTGAAAATCTCTATTGCCCAGTTTTGAAACTGTCGTTCTCTCAGCTTAAATGACATTCCTGTGTTAGCAAAAGTTGGCCTCCATCTTTTGGATGTAAGTGGAGAACAACTGATTGCCAGTTTTTGTACAGTTCACAGAGATTCTTTATCCTGAAGGTGAAGTAGGATTCTCTGTAGTGTCAGTCTTTCAGAAGTATTCAGTAGCGTGTTATAAGCAAAAGTTTCGTTTTACTTCTTTATAAGCCTTCTAGTTTAGGGTGACAAGACGTCGAGTTTTTGTTGCTACTATCTGTTGTTCCGGCGAGTAGAAAATGCGAAGTATGTTGTTCTGTTCTTGTCACTAACACAAGTACATAAACTTGTATAATTCATATTCGTAATTTAGAAGTGTAGAATAAATAGGCTATTGCAGTTCTCTCTGATGTTCTGTCCGTTTTGAATATCATTTCATAAAGAATATACATTTGATGCATTTTTCACTGTTATGGCTATAGTCTTGTGTTTTTATTTTAAATCCCGGTCCCCCTGTCCTACGTACGTAAAACTCAGCTGTCCATGCGTGAAGAGTTGCGGTATGCGGTTGTCATTTGCTAACAACGATCCGTAATGTACCAATAGTATGCGGCTTGAATCTTTTGTGGGGCTAGGAACAAGAAATCGTACCGTAAGTGTGAATTGTTGTTGCAATGTTTCCCAAACTGGAAACTGAGTTCCCAGCAGGCTTTGAGGAATGTGTGATGAAGGTGTACTTGCCTTCATCGTTCCGATGGTGGTGGTGTGGTGTCGTCAGCTGGGAAAGTCCGTGAAGTTAAAGTCGTCACTTTCGTTAATGTAACATAATAAGGTGGCGTCGATTACGAAGACTTTGTGAAATACGATGAACGAAGATCGAGACAGAGACGACGACTCAATTGTAGACTTTTGGATAGCTAATTGGGAACAACAGTGCGTCGAGCATCTTGAAAGTGAACCCGATTATGAAGGGCAGCTTCAAAGTGAACGAGACTTGGCACACCAAAAAGTGTGGTTTTCTTTTCAGAACACTGCTACAGCTATAGCACAGTTATACAAAGGTGAAAACCTGGTTGATATGCAAACGTCCGTATTTAAAAGTTGCTAGTAAAATGTCTGCCCATTTCTTCCATTTTGTGTTGTAGCTATTGATCACTTACACTGTAATTTTTTTTTCTGTACGTGCATTTCAGACCGACTTCAAGGTGTGTCGTTGTGGTTACCTTTTCAAACAGCCGCTGGTGCCGTAACATCCTTATATAAAGGTAAATGTTAATTTCAGAGTCTAATTTATCGTGTACAGTAAATGACCTTCAGTCGTAGGAGGACGTCTGATTTCATGAACGCCACAGCTGAGTCTGTGTTGAAACCATGTTCATATCAGACTGTGACTTTAAAGTTCTTATGTTTCAGACTCTTCGGATGCTATACGGCGTACAAGCGAATTGGGCATTCAGTGTGGCCACCAGCGGCGGAACAAGGAAATACTTAGTTGGGCCCGTAAAAAGCGCAGACACATTCGGCGCGAGGATCTCTTAGCATATTTAGCAGGAAAATCTCCTCCACCGAGACCCCACCATCATAGGTGATCAAAATATTTGCATTTCATGAATTAATATGTGTCTGTGTTTAGCATCTTGTACAGAAGAATCAGTGTCCCATGTGTAATTGCTGCTGTGAAACACATTCTTTGTAGTGTAGTATGGACAGCTATGCATGCATTGTTTAAATTGTCAGGCACTTTGTGTTTTTTTAATTATAATGAAATTTATGGTTTTTCCATTTCTTGCATGTTTTTAATCCATGGACATGTTATTGTTTCTGAAGTGATAGATTACTAAATTTGGAAGTAATGACTGCAAAATTTTTTTAAGTTAAAAGAAAGAAATGGCCATAAGTTTGTTGGTATGAACTGTATGTGTATGTCGAGTATTTCATTATTATAGCAGCAAGAAAGAAATAGTCGCATAAATACGCGTGTGAAATCATGTATGAAGTTACCTGATATGACATTTCCATAACTGATTTTCGATTTTAACTAAATGTTTTCACATGTGGAGAATGATATTCTGTAACTGTTCCAAATAGACAGATTCTACCGTAAAATTTGCCGTGACTGTAGGGTGTTCTTGCTGAAAACAAATTTCTTGATGGTGATAACTTACCTTTTGTGTTGTTGCAGTAGATGATGAATGTGGAATCATCAAATGTTAACGCATTTTACACCGTGTGACGTGTGACATAAGTTTACTTTCCAGAATTTATAGAACTGTGTTACCAGTTTTATCCTCTAAAGCATGCAATGTGTGTGGACTCTTTCTGCAGACATCTTGTTACATGTTTTTCCACAGATAAAAGATTCAGTGAGACATGATTACTGTACAGCTGTAGCGATTATTCGTTTACTGAATGTACACTGGCAACCATATTCAGATTTTCTGTAGTAAGTTCTGGTGCACTGTTTAGAAAGCTAGGATATATCTGTTCTTCAGTGAAGTCTGCAAAATATTATGTGCACATTGGGATGAATTGTGTCCTAGTAGATTATGAGACCTTTTTATTCAAGCATATAAAGCAGACTTCACCAGCTTTTTGTTCATCTGTTAGATCTAGGAAATTGTGTGGATTTTTTTTTATCTAATTGCTGTATGTCTTGAGTTTATCTAACCATTGAAATAATGTCAGGCTTACTCTGTCATAAAAAGAAGCTAATTTAATAAATTTGGGGATATTAATAATTGGTTTAAAGTAAACCAATTAATATTAAATTATAATATAAAACATATTATTTACAATTTAATATGAAAAATGGCAGGAATTATGATCTGAAACTTAACTACCAGGGTAATTATGTCAAAAGCTCATCAAATACAAAATTTTTGGGTTTGATCATTGATGACTCCCAATTGTGGAAGAGTCATATAGACCAAATGATGTCCAAATTGAATACAGCATGTTTTGTAATTCGAACGATACAAGCTGTAATGTCTCAAACTTTAAGAATGGTCTATTTTGCACACATACATTCAATTATGAGTTATGGGATAATTTTTGGGGGAAATCAACCATATAGTGAGAAGATTTTAAAAATTCAAAGAAGGGTGTTTAGAATCATCGCAAATTCAAGAAAGAGAGATTCATGTAGGGAACTGTTAAAAAAATTAGAAATACTGCCCCTATATTCTCAATATATCTTCTCAATATCAGTATTTGTTATGAAAAAACAAACATTTACTTTATACAGACAATCAGTTCTACAGTATTCACACAAGATTTAAAACCCACTTACATCCACCTACAGCTAATCTAACAAAGTTCCAAAAGGCAGTGCAGTACTCAGCAATTAAAATTTTTAACAACCTTCCTCACAATATCGAAGACTTAGCTGATGAGATAGTACCGTTTCGGAATGCATTAAAGAGGTTTTTACTCATAAATTCATTTTATAATAGTAAAGAATATTTTAATTATCAGAGATATTCCATTGAAAACTGAATTGAAAATTGGTTTTAGGTGTTTTATTTTATTAGTTATTACTAAGATTCTTCTAACACTGTTAGACAGTATGTATGTGACAATGTCTATATCCACAGGATTGTGTCTTAATTTGGATTTATAGAATGCGAATGAATTACAATTACAGTTACAACTGTGGTAACTCAAAAAGTTTAATTCTTTAAATGGGGTATGCAAATTGAATGTGGTGCAATATCAAGATTTTCATAGTTCTATGAAGAGATCTGTTCAGAATGATTGCAGAGGGACGACTTTATTTGACTCATTTTATTGCATTTACCTGAATATAAGATGTGACTTCATTAATTTATCGTCTGAAGGGGGGGGGGCTTTAGAATTGTGTACAAAGTTAAACATGTTCTATGTAGATATTTTCTTGAAAATTTTATGATTGTGAACAGGGAGTCCAGCTTTATTTTTGTTTGGGGGGGTGTGTAAATACAGTATGTTTTTTGTGTATGTTTTGGTGAGATTTTGGTGTTAGCGTAAGCCTTGGTAGATGTTTCTTCCAGGAACCTTGTTTTGTGCCACTTTTAAAACTCTGTGCAAATCTGGATACTGCTGATGAAATGAACAAATGCATTTATGATATTCTTAACCAGAGGAACACATGCAATACTGTATCTCGTCACTGTTTGATACCTAATGGATGTTAACAAATGTCCATTATTCACAGAACTGAAGCACACTCTTCAAACTGGCAGCATGTATGTAAAAGGCTGCTTATGTTGACCCATGATTGTGCAGTATTCAAATTCATCATTGTTATAGTAATGCTGATATTTAAACTTACCATCCTTAAAAATGGCTGGATCAGTTATTCATTGGTTCAAGATGTGCAATGAGCAATTTCTGTAGAGGCTTACACTATATGCCACAGTTAGTGATAATTTTGTTTCTTGGATAAATGTCTTGATTTGGATTTTAAGCTTTGCAGAAATGTTGTTTTGGGTGACCTGAGGATGTAGATGTGAATTCATTTTGGATTGTAGATGTTTTTGTCACACATCATGTCTGTTGGTAGAGGACTTTGAACACATTTTATCTGGTGGTAGAGGACTTTGCACACATTGTGTCTGTTGGTAGAGGACTTTGCACGCATTGTGTCTGTTGGTAGAGGATGTGCCACACCCTTTGTCTGCTAGTAAAGGACTTGTCACACATGGTGTGTGTTGGTAGAAGACTTACCACATATTGTGTCTGCTGGCAGAGGACTTGTCACACATTGTTTTACTTGATGAATATAAAAATTGTAGTGTCTGAGGTATAGAGTACCTTCTTTGTGAAAGAAGAGTTAGGAAAACTGTTCTCATAATTCACAGTTCTAGATTTTATCATTCAGCAGGGTTCAGAACTGATAGACTGTTGTTGTTAAAGTGATTGTTCTGTTATGTTATAGTGCATTAGCATCTCTTTGGTCTGGAGGATCTTATTGATACCTTTTCTATAAATTATTGTGTGACATAGACCAGATACAGGTCACCATAGTGACTAGAAATGTTGTCACACTTAGTATTTTGGAAGATAACTATTTTTAATATATACCCGTATGCCACCGAATTTCTTATGTCCAGCAGCAAGAAGTCTGAACACCAAAATCTTTATTTATCAGTTATGTTTACTGTATATATTACAATAATAATAGATGGATATTGCACTTGCAGTTCATGTAGGCATCATGAAGATCAACTTGTATGCTGATGAGACAGTGCTGACCAACTGTGTAGATCACCTGTGTATATCCTGTTTGTGAAAAATTGTTCAGCTCATAAATTTTGGCCTGGCTACCAGTCCAGAAAAAAATTTGTTATGCCTAATTTCTTTTAAAATGTATTTGATTTCTGATCCACTTAGCGTGTGGTCAGACATTGTATTTTCCCATTAATTTAGAAGACACAATTTCAGCAACTTGAATTTGTCATCTGTTCAGTCCTCTCAAGATGCCGGTTCTACTTCTATCAAGAAGAGCAATCGTAGCTATCGTATCTACATGTGTATTCAATTTACGGTGTTACTCCAGTCTCTTAAACAGTGAGGAGATTACGTAAAATGCAAATGAGGGTCGGGTCCTGCTGTCACAGTTTTAATCACTTGTTATTTATGCAGTTTTTATTGTAACTTGGGGACCACGGTAGCACAGTGGTTAAGGTGCTGTGCTACAAATCGGAAGATCGCTGTTTCGATCCCAGCTGGTGTCAGTGGATTTTTCATTGACATAAAATCCTTCCGATCGCACTATGGCCCTGGAGTCGACTCAGCCTCTAACAGAAATGAGTACCAGGAGTATTTCCTGGGGGTAAA
>Ga0123355_10019584_pt1 | contig 10775 bp, 9 predicted proteins | sample TergutEmb28metaG_3_FD_89872 | JGI IMG/M metagenome (GOLD analysis project Ga0123355, IMG submission 89872) | Embiratermes neotenicus P1 segment gut microbial communities from Petit-Saut dam, French Guiana - Emb289 P1 | ecosystem: Host-associated > Arthropoda: Insects > Digestive system > Gut ...
AATCTGGTCACGCGCCCTCGTAAAGGTTCGCAAGCCCTGTCGTAGACAGTACCACAAACACAAAACTACACGCTCTATACTGCAATTAGATGCCTTCAACACATCCTTCTCACGTCACAAAGCTAGGATACAGTTACAATTTCCCACTTCAAAGTTCAAACCCATGGATCGTCCACAGTTGTATCGTTAGGATACGCTGTAAGCCGTCGGTACCAATACGCAGAATTCTGTGGTGAACATCGCTTTGGCACAACAATCACAAATATTTGTGTTTCACTGAAACACTTCGCAAGGTTGGCAACATCCATTCGGTGACAATGTGTACAAAACCAAACGGTATAGATTCTTTTATGCAGCATTCCATCCAGCGTACCGCGATCAGGTGACAAAAATACCGATCAAACAAGGGAAGGTCTGTGTTGATAAATACAGTATACAGATGTTACGAGTTCCACCACTGGTCTGTTTAGTACAAGACGGTAAGGTACGTTATATGTGATATTGTGACGCGTTCGCTTAATGTTTATATTTCTTCGGCTGTATAAACAACCTGATTCAGTTTCTTCCGAAGGCAGCGCATTAATGGCCATACAATGTCGCCGAATAAATTGAAGCATACTTAGGTCTTCAAGTAAACAGCGCGATAATTTTGGCACGATTTTAACAAAACTGGGATTTCCAAACGATTTTCACGAAAGTCCACAAAATTCGCCTTAAATTAAATCCATGAATTAGGAGCCACGCTGAATAAGCGACAGGCCAACAAATATAAAGAAACCAATACGCGCTTTTCAAAACTACACAAAAGATTTCATCCGTTTTGATACATTAGATAACATTTCCGACTACACTGCTAATTGTAGGCAGCTTTTTTCTTCAATGGTTAAGGTTTGGCTACCGGCAAACAATCACAACCCTCACCACATTACACGCAATAACTAACATACACAGCCGCTGTGTGGAGCGGGTCACTACATTATAGTTCTCTAAGAGAGCTCAAGCCTGGTGTCCTGTCTTAAATTCAGTTATATCTCTATACAATTCTACTCGTATGTACTCCTCTTGATAATGTTTGTTTCAAGTTCACTAATTTTACTTTCCAATATACCCTCAGTTGTTTCTGAAATGTCAACAAACTGTACGTATTATCTTGTCACCAATAACTGTAGGAAATTAGCTTGGTAATTGTAATCATTGTCATTTAGCTCTTTTACTTCGAATTACAAATTTTGAAAAAAAGAAAATTACCAAACCAAATTTTAAAATGATTTCTTTCATATGTCTTACATCTTCTTAGCTGATATTCTGTTACGCTGACAGTTCCACAACCAAAATGTATGCTCCCATTAACATGTAAGTTTGATACCCCCTCTGACAGTTTCCCAAGCAATAGTTATGTCCCCACTAGCATTAAGTTCTCCGAAACTGCAAACCTGTTTGAAACTTTAAGTTGTCAGCTTCCACCTCTTTAGCTTCTTGAAATGGAAATTCTCTATATCAAACATCTATTTTTTTCTGAACTCTAATACAGACCCTCACTTACTTTCGCCGCTACCAGACAGCGATCATTCTGACAGACAGCTCCCCTGAAAAGTCATACATCAAGTAAAATTCAACGTCATCAACTGTCTCTTAAGATGTTTTAAACCTTAACATCAAGAATGGCTAATATGTATTTCTGAACGTTTCGATGCGGAAGCACTATGATCTTGAAATTTCGAAAAAAAAAAAATACGTGGCAGATTTGACTAAAATAACACAATTACAATTCCTATATTCATGTTCAATCTCAATGTCTAATGTCGAATTCACAATATCTGAAATCTCCAGCTTTGCAAAAATTCTCTCATCGTAATTTAAAATATATGCTTTCCATCGTCTTGTAAGATAAAAATTCCTAGCGCAGTTTCAAGTATCTCCTCTCCACAGTTTTGGAAATAAAAAGCAATTTAAAATACCTCCCATACCCAATTTTGTAATTATACCTCCTAGCGCAATTTTTAAAAATCTGCTTTGCCCAGTTTCGCAGTAAAATTACCCATTACAATTTAAGATATATCCTCTCCGCAATTTTGTAATAAAATATTCTAATTAAATTTAATGTAAATTATCTAACAAGTTTTTGCAATAAAACAAATTACAACATTTTTCGTACGGTATTTGTGTGAAGTTCCGTACATCTGCTTTAACCACTCATTAAACGTTTCTTTGAATTATCATTTCAATCCACATTTCGGACCGGCACATTCCGAAAAACAATAAACCACCAGCGACACTCAGCACTAAACGAAACCTCCTGCCATTAATGCAGTAAACTCCCTTAAATGTTGAATTTTCTCTCCCGCGATCAACAAACCCTATCAATTATTTACGATTCATTTCCTTTTTTAAAAGAACCAATTAAGATCTCCTGTCCCTTCACCGCCCCCCAAGTTCAACCTGAACTACTCTACCACGACAAAATCTAATTTCTACATCGCTAATTCTGTAGCCACCTCTTTTACTAATCCTGGCTTACACGGACACCTGACTTTCAACGTTCCAGTCTTCATGACTTTTCTCTACTGCTTATGTCCCCTCCCCATTAGCTGAGCGTTATTCCGAGGTTGTATGTACGGCGAAGCTTTGCTAGTAACAGGGTCAAAACGGGGGTGCAACACTTCATCGGCTGTACGAGACTACTTATTTAGTATACAATAGAACATACGATAAAACTACATCATTACACGGAATGTGGAATTCTCTGAGCGAAAATATCAGACCCTTGTATGTAGTTCCACTATACGCCCATGCATACAAAGCATTTTCTCCTACTTGCAAAGTGAATATTCTTCATTTTGTGAATTAATCAGTTGCAGCAGTAGACTAGTTCCGTTCCTTCCACAAAGTTTTCAGATACGATAGTTCAACCTTACACTGAACCGCGCATATTCGCATTTATCAATTAACGATTCTGAAATACAAACTTTTATCTCTCATTATTAATTCAATTTCACAAAGTATTGATCAGCACTCTGTTCCAAACTCAGTTACAAACATTTAACATGCTCAGTGCCGTGAGCGCAGTTCTGTCTCTCAGACATACAGCGAAGCAGTGGGAACATAATAAATTCTACACAATGTTGGATTGTAGAGTATTTTACAAAATATTTTAAACTTCTGGAAAAGTTGTGTTAAGTACTTTATTTCTATATGGATAACGAAATACCAAAAGTAAAGGAACTGTCAAACAGTCGTTTCGGCTCGATTATTTTCCTCTTAAGATTAACAGGAATTCCGTTTAAGATGAAAAAAGTTTCGGCTCTTTACACTGTCTACATGATAACAGTGATTTCCTGTAGTTGCACTACATTTGTAGCGATGTTCGTCGATGTATACGTAAATAGAAATGATTTGCGGCACGTCATGAAAAATATTCGGGTTTCGATTGGGTTCACGAACTCTCTATGGAAGTTTTTCTACTGCAGGTAAGCCAGAACTCTGGACATCACGCTTCATATATCATGAGTATCTGTTTAAATTCCACAGTTTCACATTTCGAAAAATAAAAAAATTAACACATATATACAATGAAATTTAGAAACTGAAAAGAACGCTATTCGTTCCAGACATGCAACATGCAGTTTATCCTAATCACTTTCTATGCTAAAGAAATAAAAGATTTTTATTAAAACATAAAGGATAAGTCTAACGCTTGGGGTTTTCTTGAGACAACGCCTACAAAACTTTGGAGACTATGGTAGTGTTTGAAGATGTAGTTGATACAGGAATGTAAAGTTAGCCTGTACGTCACTAGCATACGTACAGTTAGACTGATGTTTTGAAGCAGAACAAATGAATTGTTAAAAACGTTATATTTTATTCACACAGAATAATTGTTTTCAGGGTGAGAGTAGGAAAATTTTTACAATAAAAATTATTAAGTTAATTAATTAAGTTAATTATTAATTTCATTGTTCGTATATAGTTTTACATCAGGAAGTTACAAGCTTCTGCCTGTTCTTAACGTACCTTTCCCACTTTACCTGACTTGATATCACGGTTTGGTTTCTTTGTCTCAGACTCCAACAACGCAGTATGGAACGTGCGATGGACCTAACAGACAGCTTCACGTGGGAAGATCTGCCGACCAGAGACGCTGACACCGGACACTTGACAGCGGCAGGATTGATCCCGCTCACTATGAAGTACAGCAGAAATGCAGCTATTGCGATGTTAACTTTTCATATCGTACAGTCAACAATACGCATCGTGACAAAACACGAAACGTTATTCACCGCCTGGTATCCTTTCGACTGGATTGTTTCACCGTTCTATGAACTGGTTAACATCTCACAGGTAATAATTTCTATCATGCTTTCACGCTTTGCATCACGTTGTGTCCGTATTCAATGAAGAAACGTGTCGATATTTTCGTCTACAAAATTTTATTGTTTAAAGAATGATTAATTTTCCCAAAGGAATAACTTCCTCTTTCATGATGTCCCGTACTGAATGGAATAATGCTTGCTGGAATCTGGAAAATTGTGACCCGGTATTGCCGTTAAATTTTGTATACAATAATAATAATAAATTTGATGTGAATGTTGAAGCGTCGTTGTGTTCTCTTCCCCTAGCTACAGTCCACAAAAAGGAAACACTTGACTAATTAATACCCCGTTAAGGTTCACAATAATCTCGGTCACAAAGAACACAGCACAGACTCTCCTCACATTTACATCCCACCCAATCCACCATCACACTTCTACATCAGGCCGCACGTCAAGCGTCACGCGATCTGTTCCCCAAACAGCACAAGAAGACAAGAAACTAACTACAGACAGACGCGCACTGACACATGTGGATAAAGTGACAAAAGTCTGAATGATTCGTTTGAGATACGAAATTGCTGTGCTAATATCTATCACGCTATCGGAGATAATTGTACCTTCAGCACTTGGATTCCATGCTGCTTCTATCGGGGATTCACTACACATATTACGTACTGGAGCAACATAATGAAACAAAAAACTGTGAAAGTAAATTGATGAATATAGCAACGAAATAAATATACACGAAAGAACAAACTGTTTTACATATTGCGGCCAGAAATTGCTCATATTCTGTGCATTGTATTGCTTGACATACTGTTCACACCAAAATTCTAAATTGCACAGGGTCTCTCCATCTAAATATGTAATGCACCATACTTTCCCATCTTTCTCATTCCGGTATTCATAACACACTAACCGGTTTTCATGGAAGGACGATTTTAGTGTAACAATATTCGTGAAGGCACACAGAATCGGTACCATATAGAGGCCCTTAAATGTTTTTATTTTCACTCCAAACAGCTGTCTCTTCAGGTTCATCAAAATGTAACGTCGATTCAATAAGTTTCGTCTTTACGGTCCATAAAAGAAACACAAAACGTGATGAGAGTTAAATCGTAAATTTGAATACAAAAATGATACATCAAAAGCAATTAATGTAAACTGACAGATGTGTCACTACAATTACTTAACTGTTTCATTGTAACGTATATCTAAGTCTTAAATATCCCCTTTACAGTGTTTCGCATCAATTGTGTCGCTGGGCATAACCTGTGGCTTCCTGTCTCTGGTTATCACGTTGATCGCTGTGGCGTGTAGTCAGTTCGAAAAGGTAAAAGCGGCCATATTGGATATCAGACAGCAACATATGACGTCTCATCACGGGCTGAAAGAGGAAGATGATAATGCAATTGCAAACTGTGTCTTGCAAGCTAAGTTAAATGCGTGCATTAGACATAATCAGGAAGTAATGGCGTAAGTTCATAAAGAATTGGCCTAACATACTGGTGCAACTACAAATGGAAAACAAGCATTTATAATGTTGTTACTGATCCTCATTCAGACAAGCAAAATATAGATTATCATGAAATCAGTCCGCCTAAAATTAATTCATATTAATAAAGTGAAATATTGCTTAGAGGCACAGAATTACAACGTACTGTAATGTCCTTCACAAAACATTTCCTGTGGTAATATCAGTATACCTCTCCTCATTCACAGGTTCATGCAGCAACTGGAAGGCACACTGAATATCGGACTGTGTGGCCATTTTCTGGTCCTATTAGCCGCAATGTGCTTCGCTGCCTTCTCTGTAGTTGCGGTACAGTATATGATTTGTTGCCACCGGTAATATTATAAAGTAACAGTTTTCTTAAATGCGACACACTCTTGTATTTAACATATTCAAGAACTTCGAAACTAAAATTTCATGGCAGCTGATCTACACAAAACATTTTAAATTCCTTCCCTAGTCTCTCACGGCAAACTAACTGCAGTCAGACCCAAATGCCTAAATATGTAACACTTTTCTTGCCACGTTTCACATGAAACTAGGTTTCATCGTTTGTTCAGACACCACAGCAGTATTGGTTTCCCAGTATGCAGGCAAATGAGAGACATATAACACTGTCGGTTTATGTCTCATGCATTTCTTATTGATAGATTCAACATACCGACAGCAAAATAGAAACTATAAAGCGACAATTTTTTGTTTCTTTTCTTCTTTATAAGTCATTAAAATATTACCCACCATACACTTGCAGTTGAGTTGATTGAAATACGAAATTTTCAGTCTTTCATGTTAAACGATTTTTGAAACTTCTATTTGTACAAATGTGTCAATTCACCAGTCTTAGTAAACACTTCAACTTTCAGCACCGTTTAAGTTTAGCCTTATATTTAAGCCGATATTGTATTATCAGCAACTTAAGCGAAATTCGCGGCACTCACTTGCAACATGAACATAAAAAAACACAGAAAATTTAGGATTGTGCCTATGTAAAAGGACGCCTTTCCCCCTTGTCGACAAATTACAATGTCAGCAGCTGGATTACTTATTAATTATCCTGTATATTAAACATCCGAAATCACTAGTTCCTGGCCTGTGTCGAGCCACTGAACAACTGCACTCTGTTATCCTGTACGTATCTAAATATCTTACACACACAGAAATATTCTTCCTGAAAACCAGGCTCTATTTATTACCAACACGCTGGACGACCCACTGTACAGAAACGCTTAACTGCACGCAACGTTTATAAAAGGCTTCAAGAAACTTCTTCATTAATGACAATACCAAAACTGGAAATTGAAAGAAAAACTGCGAAAATTAAAGAAGCCTTTAATGTCAAAGTTGAATGATGAAATTTAGAACACATTTAGTAATTTCGGGAGAGTTGCAGCGGAAGGAGAGTTGCAGGGGTAGAGTTGTAGCGGAGAAAGAGGCGCCCCATTTTTTTAGTTTACGGGGATATGGCAATCCTCTGCAGATCACAGAACATGTGTTGGTTCAGCGAGCCTACAGGTGTGTTGTGAGTGATGGCAGTGAATATCGGTGCAGTTTTGTACGCATAAGGACTGGTTTTGTGCGGTGAGTTTACTAATTTTGCGAACGAAATTTTCAGTGTGCATGAAATATTTTTAATTACCTCCAATCGACGTAACTAGCGTTGACGACCTTACCTGTAGATCACGTAGCCGTCATGCCCTTCACTGAACTCGGTAAATGGGGGGAGTGAAGGCAGCATCTCTTGTTGAAGAAAGGGAGAGCTGGACCAAAAAAAAAAATAGGGGCGATATACCGCACTTAAAGAATTCCAAGTCAGTTCACAAACATTATGAACATAAATGTCGTAGTAGCAACCACTGTCTGTTCTATTGTTCCATCGTCGAAAATAGACTGAATTGTGATTTCTAAAAAAGAAGATGAAACATATAAATCGTCGTGCAGCAGGTTTTGCTTCACACAGACATACTGTTCGGGCCACTGCGTAAAGGATTGTTAGAGGAATGGCAGTTTCAAATATTTTCAGTAATGAAATTGAAAGTGCAGGATATAACTGGTTGAATTGTACTTATTCTGGGGGGGTGGGGGGAATACAGTTTCAGGGGAATCAATGTGATTTTCTGTCGTTGGTAGAGATCGAAGAATGAACCAGAAAACTGTTACAAAAATATTTAATACAAGGGAGAAAGTAATAAACGAGAGACTTCTGGCACACCTGGGAACATTTATAACATTGATGAAAGTGGCATACACGTACGTAACAATCCAGATTCTGTATCAATAGAAAAGGGTTTTAAAAATGTTCACGTTTTAACATCGGAACAAAATGTTAAAGTGATAGCATGTTGTAATGATTCGGGTCAATTTGTGCCCCCTGTTTTAATATTGAAGGGAGTCAACAACAAACAGGAGCTCCCTGATAGCTTACAGCAAGTGTCAGACTGTACAATAACTGGAAGTCGCCGTACATTAGCACGCACTTATTCAGCAAGTCTTTCAGAGAGCAATTCTTCAAACACAGCACTTCAGGGCAGGTCATTCTACTTTCAGATTGACGCAGAGATCAATGCAGCTTCCTTTTAGTGCTTCGGACTACCGTTGAAAATAACGTATTATAATTTGTCTACCGAGTCATTGTACTCGCACCTTACAGCTCAAGGATAAGCGATTTGTTGGGTCCTTAAACAGTTGTTTCAAAAGCGAAAGCGCAATTTGTAAAACCATTCGCTGTCGCAAGGCGTGCCTCTTTTGGTTTGCTTGCAGTAAAATTTTTCTTATGTGGATTTGGTGTAAGCCTTTTGATTTAATGAGTATTTATCCTTTCAAACGTAACACAGTGCCTGAATATTTGTTCTCCATATTTGCATGCAGCGAAACGCCACTTCTATGGAAACAGCACCTCCAGAAGTGACTCTGGGTTGTGTACCGTCTACTTCAGTAACAAACTTACAAAACGTGCTACCTATCTCATCAGGAACTTCACTAAGTACTCTGAGGACTTTACATTATTCTGACACTTAACCTGAAAAAATTACTGACTCCGGACATTAGAAGTTCAGTCCAGCAGAGAAGACACCTACAAAATATTCATGTTCAAAAAGTTGCTTGTGAACAAGCAGCGATCAAATACGACACATGTCAAAAAATGTCTTATTACTTCCTATTAACTGGCAGCATGCACCATCCCCCAGAACAAGGAGCGGTGCAGGAAGTAACTTCACAGAATTCTTTCAAAAAATGAAGAAAGAATAAACACACCTGCCAATTAAACAACACAAAAATAAAGAAAGCTAAACAAAAACCGGACGTGGTAAGAAGATGCGAATGGAAGACGAAAAAGTGAATGAGACTGAAGACACAACACACAGCATCATTTGTGGACATTCATTCGCCCAGGACGGGACTGAAGAAGAACTGACAGTGCAAAAATGATTCGTTTCGGTAAATCTTTGTCACGATCAATGTACGATGGACCTGCTACACCTAGCTGTGCTGAAGCTTCGCAACGTCTAGGCAGTATATCAAGACTCACATAAAAAACAAGTGACGTTCACGAATTCCACATCAGTTGCGTGAATACCATTTCCACGAAATTCACGTTGGAATCTTGTTTTCAGTTACCTGTAACGGCCTATTCGGGCCATTCCTGTTTTATCGAAAAACGAAGCATTCAATTTTCTGTAAATTTCAGACACAGACACATTTTCAAGGAATTAACCAAAGAGGAGACGTAACTTCAGACATCACTAAGCTACAGCTCACTTCACCGGTCGGGCGGTACAAGCACTGACCTAAGGAAGCAGTCTGCTGAGCAAGGCACTCCTATGACTCAGTCACCTCATCCTTCCCCACATTTAAGTCTGTGTCATACTTAATGTTTGGCACGCTTATAGACACAATTTATATGAAGAATTCGACTGTCAGTTCGAATGCTTTTCAGGAAGGTTTTTAGTATACATCGAAAAATGTTGGCCAAATACGAACATTGTTAGCAAGCAGAGGTTTTTACTTTGAATATGTCTTGTGATTTAACGAAAGAACGGCTAATCCGATATCTAATGGTGATGAAAATAATGGTTCTTAGAAGAAATTCATGGAAAGAACTGCTTGCATCTTCTCGGTTACTGTGCTGCCTGCTGAGTCTGCAAACTCCCCCCGTAATACGAGGCGTCAAATAATAAAAAAGGGAAATAAAATAAGTCTATCAAATAGTCTTATTTTTAATAGCTTGTGTAGTCAATATTAATGTCACTGTAAGCATTTCACTGTTTCCATGTGCTTCTAATATGTTGAAAATGTTAACAGAACTGGGGAGACTATGCGGACATGAACCAAGGAGGGATAATTTACATATATTTCGCTGCTGACGTGTTTCTGATCTGCTGGTTTGGAACTCAGCTGACACAACACGTAAGAGAAAATGACCTATTAAATATTTCATAAAATTAAGTACATAATGCTCATGACCACGATATTAACTGGCAATGATAGCTTCCTTTGAACACTGGAAATATTTTGCATGAATATCAAAAGAAACGACGCCTTATGGACGTGTGAAGTGTGTACTGCATTGCTTAATGAAATAGAGAACACCTAAAAAATTTTAAATTAAAAATGATCAGTATATTCTTACTTGTGGGACGTAAAATAACAATTCGCTTACCATCTATGATTATATATTGGAAATTTATGTCATATTTTGAAAAAAAAGTGGTCAAACCTGAAGCAGGCAAAACTTTAGCCATTGAAGTGCAAAATAATATGCACTTTCTACCTGTTTTATCTTGGATATAATAAAATCATAATATTTCCTGTTCTAAAGTCATGCAACAGAAATTGGAGCAATAGTTACCCTAATAGGACTAATTAAATGATTTCACCAATACGACGACAGATTATTAGGAATTGGAGCAATCATTACTGTATTAACCATAATCCAATGATGACGAGATGTAACC
>Ga0123355_10019585_pt1 | contig 10775 bp, 10 predicted proteins | sample TergutEmb28metaG_3_FD_89872 | JGI IMG/M metagenome (GOLD analysis project Ga0123355, IMG submission 89872) | Embiratermes neotenicus P1 segment gut microbial communities from Petit-Saut dam, French Guiana - Emb289 P1 | ecosystem: Host-associated > Arthropoda: Insects > Digestive system > Gut ...
GTACAGCTATTAACATTACAGAAACCACATATTCCTGCCAGTTTCAATATGTATTTGGTAATCAATAAGTGAGTAACAGCTGTCAAAGTTTCAAACTTCTCTGGCCATTATCTCTGTAACCATTCCACTTTGGACATAGGTGTTTTGGGTTATATTGGTATATTTTAGCATAAGGAACACCCTCCCGAAGTCTGGCACATTCCTCCTGGGACACCCTGTATATTTATTCAACAAATATAGGTACTGAATATTTAAACTTGGTATATACTCTCCATTTTTTCCTCTTCAAAATGCAGTTTGTTTCATAAATCTAACCTATTTGGTTCCTGTATTATTCACATTTTATATACAGGTGTGCTAAAATTAAAAAAATAATTCTGGCGCCAAAAGGTTAATGTCAGACATTAAATTAAATAACATGATGAGACAGCATCTGCCAACAAATAACACTGCAACTGCCTGTATAAACTTATACACATATGTACATCATGTTATAGAATATGATACATGGACAAAGAGAAATTGTGAAATTAACGGCCAACGGACAGCTAGGTATAGAAAGAACTAAGGAACTCAGCAAGACAGATGAGCATAAAAAAAAATATAGCCCTTAAAAGAATCTCCCCCTCCCCCCGACAAAACACGCATGCGCATGCACACATACACGCACGCGCGCGCGCGCGCGCACACACACACACACACACACACACACACAAAGTATAGAAATATACTGCACTGGCTTGTTCGGATTATTCTGCCATTTCTTCTGCTTCTCTTACAACAATTTTGTGATGTAACATAGAAAACCTGCTATAATTCTCCACTCAGGACTTATAATAATGTCGCTACTTACACCCATGAAACAGACAAATTCTTCATTGCAAATTGTCTTGTTTGGTTTATTGACAGAGGGGGGGCACTGTGGTCCCCGTCCATCACAGAAACTAGCATCTCGACAACCATTGTCATCGCGACATTTGTCTCCGAACTTCAGTTCACATGTAGTGGTGCAGCATGGACCCTGAAAGAAATTCAGTGATAAAACGTCTAGGTAAGACAGAAGTGGAGTACTTCAGTGGAATGCATATACTAGATTAAGTGAACAACAGCGTGACAAATATTTTTAGTGACAAAGCAGGTAAGACCTGTGCAAAAAGCAGGAATGAGGTAGGCAAAGATAATAGCTGGATGTGAGCGCTGCATACATGAAGGCAGTGGTGGAAAAGGATATAGGAATAGAAAGGTTGAGTTCAACATGACATGTGAATGCAGAGATTAATAAATACAGACGGATACAGAGAAAAGACAAACATATAATGTCAACACTGCGTCATGTCAAAGATAGCAAAAGTGCACTGAAATAGAGAGGTGAACACAAGAACTACCTACACCTGGGACCATGTGAAAGACAGGGACAGCATGGTCTTTGCCCTTCTGGAATGTTATGCAGCACTAATTGGTGGTTAGTTACCAACATATCAGGACAGTATATTGGTCCCATATTCATGGTCAGGACTGCTTGACACTTGAAGATGGGACAGATAGACTGTCCCAAAATGTGGCTAACCAATTACCAATCAACAATGCATAATAACCCAGAAGAGCGATGTCCTTGTGGTGGATGCCACTGGTTAGCCCACCCACATAGCCAGGATATTTAACCATCCACACACCACAACCTTATAAACACTGAGACACAGTCGCAAGTGTAAGTGAGAACTGAAAAGTGGAGTAAGTGTGTGACGCGATTTCGGTGCAGCAGCAAGCAAGCGGCTGGCTGCAGACATTGTACGTACGCAGAGATATAGTGTTGCGTGCACATACAATTGTGCATGTGGGTGTGCATTGTGTGTGTCAGGTAATTCATACCTATACCACCACACTGGTGACCCCGCGAACACATTATGCAACATGATGCTGACCCATCAACAGGGCCGGAGCAACCGCCTGATTCAACTTTCACTATCAACAGCTTCGGTATTTGTGTCCCACCTTTCTGGCCCAAAAAGCCAGCTATGTGGTTCGCACAGCTCGAGGGTCAGTTTGCTCTGTCGAACATCACAAAGGACGCAACAAAGTTTTACTACATCATCTCACAACTGGACAGGAAATATGTGACGGAGGTAGAGGATGTAATAACCAACCCCCCACCCACAGTCCGTTATGACAGTATTAAAGCAGAACTGATTAGACGTCTTTCACTCTCTGAAGAGCAGCAGCACGTCTGCCAGCTCCTGATGTATGAGGAGGTGGGTGACTGGAGACCGACTCAGTTCCTTCACCACCTCCGGACACTCACCAGCATGTCAGTACCATCAGACGGTCTTTGCACTTTGTGGATGAATCACCTGCTGGCAAATATTCAGGCCATAATTGCCATGCAAGCACAGGCTGCCTTAGACGATGTGGTCCAACTGGTGGATAAAATAGCGGAAGTCACACCTCCTCCCCGTGCTGCCCGTGTATCTTCATTTGGTGATGACATCTGCACTTTAACCACCCATACTGATGAGCTGGCTTGGCAAGTAGCTGCACTTTCCTCGAGCCCCTCTCATCCACATTCACCATCGCAGACACGACGGAACGCAAGACGTTCGTCACGCTCTGGTGAATGACATCTGCTGGTACCACTGCTGTTTAAGAGAGCATGCAAAGAGATGCACCACGCCCTGTACATGGCAGCAGGGAAATATGGAAGGCAGTCGCTAGTGGCAGCGAGCAACTGCAACGACTCAGACAGCTGCCTCTATGTGACGGATCAGCTCAAGAAGATGAGGTTCTTGGTCGAAACCGGCGCTGATCTCTGCATCTAACCCCATTGCCATCTTCGAGAACGCCGGACACAGATTAGTTATGAGTTGTTCACAGCAAATGGCACTATTGTACATACCTAATGGTTGCATAACCCTGCGTTTGGATTTGAGCCTACAATGGGAGTTTTCATGGCGTTTTGTCGTCGCGGACGTAACAGGATCCATTATCGGTTCAGACTTTCTCTGCTTCTACAACTCACTCTTCAACATAAGACACTGACGTCTCATCGATAACATAACTAACCTTACTGTCAATGGTGCCTCGTTGGGAACATATGGCAGCCACATTAAAGTCCTTGCTGGGAGCTCTCGCCATCATGCCATGTTCCAGGATTTTCCAGATATAATCCATCCTGCAGGTATTCCCCGGGAACCCCGGCATTCTACATTCCATCACATTCGCACCACGCCTGGACCACCTGTAACTTCGTGCCCACGGTGACTAGCACCGGACTGCCTCTGAATCACAAAATCCGAGTTCAAGGAGATGCACCAAAATGGCACCGCTCGGCGTTCCGATAGCCCCAGGGTTTCACCCCTCCACCTCATCCCCAAGAAAGAAGATGGCTGGAGACCCTGTGGCAACTATCGTGCTCTGAATGCTAGGACTGTCCCCGACCGATATCCCGTTCAGCACATTGCCGACTTTGCACAACAACTTGCTAGCTGGAAAGTTTCTCCTCAATAGATTTGGTGAAAGCATACCATCAGATTTCAGTTCATCTGGACATTTCAATGGTTCATCGATGAGGTTCTCAGAGACCTGGATTTCTGTTACACATATACAGATGACGTGCTAGTCACCTCTACCTCGCAGGATGAGCACGAGCAGCACCTGCGTACATTGTTTCAGCGCTTCAGCAAGTATGGTGTCTTGCTGAATGCAGCCAAATGTGTTTTGGTGCGATGGAAGTGACGTTCCTCAGCTACACAGTTTCAGCTGAAGGTACCTGGCCCCTGGATGAGAAAGTTGCGGCAATAAACCGTTTCCAACAGCCTGTCTTGGTCAAGGACCTCAGACGTTTCCTTGGCATTCTTAATTTTTACTGGCGGTTCATACCACAAGCCAAGAGCATACAAGCGCCACTTCACACTGCATTAGCTGGTCCCAAGATCAAAGGATCACAACTGGTGGACTGGACACCCACCACGGTCCAAGCTTTCGAAGACTGCAAGGCTAGCCTCTCCCGTGTCACACTTCTGGCTCACCCGGACCCATATGCTCCATTGACCTTATTTACAGATGCTTCTGATATTGCTATTGGTGCCGCCTTGCAGGAGCGTGTCTGTGACGATTGGCAACCCCTGGCTTTCCACTCCCATATGCTCAGCTCCGCTCAACAAAAGTACAGTCCATATGACCGCAAGCTTCTGGCAGTGTGAGGCCATCAAGCACTTCCGACATATGGTCAAAGGCCGCCCCTTTGTCATATTTACGGATCACAAGCCTCTCACTTATGCTTTCCGGCAACGCAGAGATAAATACTCACCACGACAATTCTGTCACCTGGAGTTCATTGGACAATTTTCCACTGACTTCAGACATGTCTCAGAGCAAGACAAGGTTGTAGCAGACGCGTTATCAAAAGTGAACTCTGTCATGACACCTCTTGATTACCATGCTCTTGCAAGTTCCCAAGATCAGAATGCAGAGCTGCAAGACATCCTGAAAAATGGTTCGGCGCTTCAGTTAGAACAGGTGCAAATTCCCGGGACAGACGTCAACCTTTAATGTGACACATCCACTCCACAAGAGTGGCCATTCATAACCACACCTTTTAGACGCCAGGTCTTTGACATCGTCCACAGCATTAGCCACCCTGGGGCCAACACCACCATCAAGTTGGAGTCCCAGCGGTTTGTGTGGCCGAGAGTGGGGAAAGACTGCCGTGCATGGACACGCGTGTGTACACCCTGCCAACGACCCAAGGTAACACAGCACGTAAAGGCCCCTCTCAGGAGTTTCAACCTCCTGTCGGCACGTTTCTCTCATATGCTTATTGACCTGGTGGGGCCGCTGCCTGCCTCTTCTGGCTTCTGGTACTGTCTCACTGCCTTCGACAGATACACCCATTGGCCTGAGGCACTCCCTCTGTCTGACATCCCCACCGAAGCAGTTGCTAAAGCCTTCGTCTCCGTCTGAGTTGCTCATTTCGGCTGTCCCAAGCAAATCACAACTGACCAGGGCAGCAAATTTGAGGCCCACCTTTTCAAGACTCTGGCTACCATCACCGGATCCTTTCTAACCCGGACTACTGCATGGCAACCCGCCTCAAATGGAATGATTGAGTGGCTACACTATCAGCTGAAGGCCGCCCTCATGTGCCATGCCCATGACCACTGGGCCGAAGCTCTACCGTTGGTCCTGTCGGGTATTCGCAGTGCATGGAAGGAGGACCTGAAAGTCTCATCAGTGGAACTAGTGTACGGTTCTTCCCTGTGGTTACCATGGGAATTCTTTGCCCCTTCCCCCACTGAATGCACTGACATAACCGACTGAGGGTCTACATTGGAAAGCTTCGGCCCTTACCAGCATCCCAGCATGCTGTGCCATCCACATTCATTTTCAAGGACCTGGCCACTGCCTCTCATATATTTTTACGGCTTGGTGCCCTTCAAGCCCTGTATGTCAGACCATACAGGGTCCTCCACAGGAGCGATAAAACCTATTTCATTGACGTTCACAGTGCTGCGAAGACAGTCTCCATTGACGCCTGAAGCCGGCGTATGTCCTCCATGTTAACACAGAATCTGCTTCACCACCGGCCATTCCTTCCAGTATCATGACTCATTCTGGAAGGCAGGTACGCTTTCCGGATTACCTGGGGGTGCAGTGGTCTCAGCCCAGCCGGGGGGGGGTTGACTTCACTATCTAGCCCACCCATGTAGCCAGAATATTTTACAGTCTATAAACCACAACCTTACAAATGTGGAGACAGAGTCGTGAGTATAAGTGGGAACTGAAAAGTGGAGTCGGTGTGTGACACGATTTCGGTGTAGCAGCAAGTAAGCAGCCGGCTGCAGACATTGTACATACGCAGAGAAGTAGTGTTGTGTGCACATACAATTGTGCATGTGCATGTATATTGTGTGTGTCAGGTTATTCATACCTATACCATCACACCCTCATTTACATTGCAGTGGAATCCTGAAGGCACACAAGGACACTGTGTTTGCATGTGTTTATACACAGGCCTGTCCGAAACATGGAATAAAACTCAGGAGCCATGTGAGAGGAAAGGAAAGGAAAGGTGATTATGCAGAGGGATGACAGAAACATTTAATGAAACCCATGGGTCAAGTGCAAGAAAGGGAGAACGTGTTTACAAAGAGAGAGGACCTGAACCTGTGAGCTAACTTCGGTGCAGATGGGGGGATACTAAAGAATGGATCTTAAAGAAACAGGATGGAAGGGTCTGGGGTGTACTCCTCTGGCTTCAGAAGGACAATTGGCAGGGTCTTGTGAACATGACAATGAATATTCCGCACACAAACTGGTGAATTTCTCGATTAGCTGAGGAATTATGTACTTCTCAAGAAGGATTATTTTCTACAGAGTCAGTCAGTCAGTCAGTCAGTCAGTCAGTCAGTCAGTCAGTCAGTCAGTCAGTCAGTCAGTCAGTCAGTCGATTGGTCAGTTAGTCAGTTAGCTACAATGTGTAATTATTGTTCTCTGCTCATCATTCCATCCATAATGTGGTGACCTCCTCTTAGTATTTACTGAATTGTCTGCATTCACTTACTACTTGTTTTACTTGCTGTGCTCTGTTTAATTAAGAATCTGATCACTGCTACAGTTCTGATGAAAAGAACACACTATAAAACATTCCAATCTTACATCACATACTCACTTGAAAGGCAAGTCTAGTCTTGTTCACAGTTATTTCAGGTGTTTATTATGAAAGCTCCCCTCATTGCTCTGTCTCAGACTAAATTCTACATTGCTGACAAAAGAAATGAAGCAGAGAAAATGGATTGTACTCTTGATCACATAACAGACTGGTGACAAATGCTACTAGGTTAAATGCATAGAATTACAACTTGAAAGCACAAACAGAAAAAAGCACTTCAAGGAGCTAAGCATATACTGAACTGAACCACAGAAATAGGATAAGAAGATGTGGACTCAATTCTCATGCATCAGAATGGAGTCTGGTGCTGCCCTCTTGTGAGCACAGTAGTGAAATTTCACACTGTTCATTCAATGCTTTATGATGAAGTAAGTAACTCATGTAACACCAACAAATGCGATATTCTATAATTGATGCTTATAAACTCTTCTCTTACATAGCTCCTACACGTTTTGGCGCTATTATCCCGTCATCTTTAGGGAACCAACACAAAATTTCTTTAAAACATGCAGCAATAAAATGGATTGCAATATACATACATATGTTGTGGTATCAACAGTGCAGAACCTGTATGTATGCGTTAAAGAAATTTTTAGGCCAGCTCCCCAAAGATGGAGGGATAAGAGTGCTGAAACATGTAGGAGCTACTGGTAAACTGTACGGTTCCATGTGACATAGAAAACTTCTCAACAATCTGTGTAACTGTCAGTTTCAAAAGAACTCTGATCAGTGGATCTGCATGATAAAACAGAACTGAAACAAGAGATGACTGGCCTCCGATCAATTCATTTATATGACTTACATTCTTCTTGCTCTACCAATTCAGTAAGACACAGGAAAGGAATTAGTTGTAGATAGAAGCCTTCTGCAAGGTGATGCTGTGTGTTTTGGCAAGTAGTTTCTGATGTTTCAAAATACTGAAGATGAAGGTAAAGGACTACATTTCTTTGAAATGTTCAGATCTACTTGCCTGATAAGCATCACATCCCAGAAGACTTGAATCTGCAGCAACAATGAAGTAATGACCGCAAAATTTGTTGGTCAATAAATATGTATTTCTATTAATGTCAGATGAGACATCCAAATGCATATACAGCCTTTTATTTTTCACATATACTAATTCTGTAATGTGAGTATTACATACTTGTGATGGGCTGCAGACACGTTGTGGAGTCAGTCTACAGGGCGGTTCTTCAGGAGGTGGGTACCTGCGCTGCGGGAAACAACATTCATCCCGGCAGTCCTCTTCCCAACCACAATCACACTCCTCTCCAACCTCCACTACACCATTCCCGCAGATGGCTGACTGTGGTTCTGCAACCCCAGGGATTTCATTAACATTTGTATCAAACATAGTACTCTCTCAAGTTATCAATATTCTGATCTATTATTTGTGAGTTATTCAGCCAAGCTGCACATATTGCAAAAATAATGACAGAATGAAATGACTCGATCATCTGTGTACCTAAAAAAGGTGCCTGTTTAAGTGACTGTTGCAGCCATAATTCAGCAGACTATAAAGACAGAAACTTGAAATTTTTATGGCGGTTTCAGGATGATTATGGGATGTGTTACACCAAATATAATTAAAATCGGGGTAACCATTCTTCACTCAGCATTGGAGCATGAACATTTTTCGGTGCAGCATCTTTTGTCTTCCAGGTTGCTATCCAAAAATTTAAAGATTAAGATATATAGAACTATAATTTTGCGTGTTGTTTTGTATGGGTGTGAAACTTGGTCGCTGACATTGAGGGAGGAAAGGAAACTGAGGGTGCTTGAGAATATGGTGTTGAGGAGAATATATGGACCTAGGAGGGACGAGGTAACGGGGGAATGGAGGAGATTGCATAACGAGGAGCTAAATGATCTGTACTCCTCACACAATATTGTGTGGGTGATAAAATTGAGAAGAATGAGATGGGCTGGGCATGTGGCACGTATGGGTGAGGAGAGGGGGTGTAGAGGTTCTTGGTGGGGAAACCGGAGGGAAGGAGACCACTGGGGAGACCTAGGCATAGATGCGTGGATAATATTAGGATGGATCTCCAGGAGGTGGGATGTGGGTATATGGACTGGATTGGGCTGGCCCAGGATAGACAGGTGGCGGACGCTTGTGAGAGTGGTAATGAACCTTCGAGTTCCGTGAAATGCGGGGAGTTTCTCGACTAGGTGCAAACCAGTTAGCTTCTCAAGAAGGACTCTGCACCATGGAGTAAGTACATGCAGTAAGTAAGTAAAAAAGTAAGTAATGATATGAATAGCCAGTAAAATTGTGATTTCAGAACATATGTAGAGAGCTGCCATACACACAAGCAGTTCAACCCATGGTCTATCTATGGAACCTCCGGAAATCACAGACGGACGCAGGGACCATCAAAACTCATGCGAACAGTTCAACAGGCTTCATACAAGTTCTTTATCATGAATTGTAAAAGACAAGGTCTATGTTCTCAATGTCAGTTTTAAAAGATTTAAAATCCTGTTATTCCTTATCTTATTAAATGACAGTTTCTAAGCTGTGAAGGTTGCGTAGCAATGCATGACTCCAAGTGATGGCTTGGGGGAGCAAGTGGAAGGAATTGTTACAGCAGTTGCCTGGAGGAACAAAGCAATAAAATGAAACATCATACTCCTCTAATCGCGCACAGAGACAACCACATTCAGCAGGACCATTTTCCTGAAAACTGCTGTATGTGAAAGGGGTGGGGTGGGAATCACCTTGTGTTTGTGTCAGTATGGTACAGCCTACCATTTCAGATAGCCTGTTTTCAGGCCAATGACTGAGCCCACAACTACTGAAAGTGTTGCAGTAGTGAGATGTTTGGTAGGAATCAGCAATACAGAGCACCATCTCATAGGAATATTCAGAGACTCTCCAAAGATTAGCATCAATAGGCCTACCATACCCATACAAACATGCAGGGGCAGTAATTAAAAGTTGGCACTTTGCCCACATATTGTGCTTCGATTCTCACAACAAACAATGACCATCTCCCCTAACGGCACTAACTAGTTGGTCCTTTGGCTGGAGAACACAGTACGCTTCCCTGTACAATTTCACTTATTATTTACATCAACTTCATTAACACTGCTTATTTACTAACCTGTAAAGCAACCCTTTGGGCTCCGGGCCTTAGCATTCAATACAGGGTTGATACTGTTGAGACTGCACGGGGAGAACTTGTTGTTGTTCCTCTTATCCCCCGATGTTGCGCGTGCAAACATGATGAAGTTGCCATCTTCACCACCAGGAGTACATGACTCGGGGTCGTGCTGAGCAAACAAGCCCATCCAAAGGAAGGATGAGGATCATAATATCAATGTACATTTGTTATGCCTGGACAATACTGTGAAATCTCTTTTAACGAAAGGGGGAATAACGAAATTTCAATAGCGACAATTTTTACCTGTGCCTACCAGTTTACTATATATTCTTACGCATAAATGTTTCACTGCAACGAATACCACTTCAAGAAAATTTCATTTCCAAGCAATAAAAAGCCAACTCGCTCAGAAAAACAGTATAAGCAATATAAGGATTCATCTATCCTATAGATAAAAAAAACCGATTCTCCATCTCCAGTGCAATGCAAGAGTGCCAGCCAAGCAACACACCACTCTGCTAACGCGGAAAGCGTCACCTAGTACGATTTCCGGACCTAAACTTTTCAGATGAAAACTGAAATGTGAAACCACATTTCGACGAGATCGGCAAGTATTTCGATTCGACGGTTGATCTAGTCGAACAACTCTCGTTTCACTGGGTTCAATCTTTACATCACCAAAACCGTCTGTCAGTTGTACATTACTTACACCGCGTCGTCATTGTTATGCTGTTTCTGAACGCACAAACGGCGCTCCGACGAACGGTCCACTGCTGTGCAGGTGAGCCATAACCTTTGCACGGCCTTTCGCATAATTTGTGATTTGGCACCAACTACGGCATCTGCTGTGAGACAGTTTGTGCTAAGGCAAGTGACGCTGTTGCCCTGCCCTGCCCTGCCCTGCTCTGCCCTGCCCTGCCCTGACCTGCCCTGCCTTGACTATCACATCACATCAATCAATCAATCAATCAATCAATCAATCATATAACACACAAAAGACAGGA
>Ga0123355_10019586_pt1 | contig 10775 bp, 10 predicted proteins | sample TergutEmb28metaG_3_FD_89872 | JGI IMG/M metagenome (GOLD analysis project Ga0123355, IMG submission 89872) | Embiratermes neotenicus P1 segment gut microbial communities from Petit-Saut dam, French Guiana - Emb289 P1 | ecosystem: Host-associated > Arthropoda: Insects > Digestive system > Gut ...
ATTATACATAAAGTTGCACTAAAAAGAATGAAAAAAAAAAAAAAAAAGAGTAATGAAGAGCGGGGGGGGGATGGCGGCAGGGACGCGCAGAAGAGTGTAATAAATCATCATTAGAGATGAGTAGGACGTATATGGTTGAACAGATATAAGCACAGCAAACAGAGTTTTATTTACTCACTGTTTCTTCTATACGACTACTCCAGGCTAATATGTCATCTATTACTAGGCGAAGAAAGTTAGTATGAGAGACATTTGAGATTGCGTTATTACCATATATAATCTTGCTATAAATTGGCATAGTATTTTTTGTTCTAAATTGACCACCTTTTTTTTTAATAATTTAAGGACAGCAAGTTGGGTTTGAATCATTTATTTGTAATTTTAATTGTACTATGCATATTTATATTTAGGCTATCGGTATGATGGTGAGTAAATAATATGCTGGTGTCATCGGCAAATAAAATAGGGACAGAACATTGTTTGTGATCTTAGTTAGATCATTTGCATATAATAAGAACAACAGAGGACCCACAATATAAATTTGAACTCTGTCCCCACAACCTATGTAATTTCAGTTATAAGAATATTACAAAACATGTTTTCTAGATGTAAATTATTTAATAGATACACCACAATAATACACTTATATAAAGTTGTGTTAATGCTTTGAAAATCCTGGTCATTCAAAACTCCAAAAGAGAAAGACAATATGATAAGGTGCAAGTCATCTTGACTGCTTCATTTTACATGAGTAGACTAACATTTGCTCATCTTTCACATTTGTGTTTATTATGTCCATGCTGTTTTTCTGTTTCTTCAGGAAATACTGTTATCTCACTATACAATGTTATATCACATTTTAACTTGTAAAATTGTACATATTGTAATTTTAAATACTCCCAGTGTAATGCATATGAAAGAGTATAAAATTATTATTTAATCATGTTTGGTCCTGATGACACACAGGTGGAAGGTACATAATTTCCTGTTATTAGTATGAATATGATTCATAATAACTTACATCATGTATTATTGGTTCCCCTGCAAAAGAAAACAAAATAATGAGCAGTATTTGATGGAAGGCTGCAATTGCTTATCAGTGTTTGATTTATTATTACAACTATTTAATTAATATGGTTATATAATTATAACACATTGTGTGCATGTAGGTTTGGATGCATGCATGCACATATGAATATTTTACAAAGAGAGAAAATGAAATTACATATGTTACTAATTTTATTCTGAGGGTTGGTCAGAAAAGGAATTTACAATGCATGCTTTGTGGGTTCCTTAATTTTCAGCTTTAGTAATGACAGCTCACATTTAATTGTAATGATATATCATTACTTCCGCACACAGTTCCTGCCATAAATGAGGCACTTATCATGTTGTGGGACCAACTTTTCTTTTCCCTTTTGATATCAATCTGTGTCATGTGTTACCAGCCATCATGTGACAAACGGTTTCACATTGCCATTAAATTACCTTTAAATCTGTGATGTGAAGATTTTCCTTCACTGCTGGAAACAGGTAACAATCACTCAGAAGTGAATTCTTCTTATATACAGCAGGCAAAGGATTTCCCCCATACAATGAAAATGGTGTAGGTTCTTTAGTAACAAATTTATAAGCCATGTGAACTTATTTTCTGACCAACTTCTATACTAACTACACGTAGTGTTGAATTTCAAGGCTTCAGGAATAGGGAATGTGGACACAACTGAACAAGTCATTTCTTAAAGCAAACTTTGCATTTAAGTTAATTCCTTATGCTTCTGACAGTGGTATATCACATTAGTTTTTGGACTCTGGCCATTGTTCAGTGTTTCAAATAAAAAAATTACACACTTCAGAAGCCAGATCTGCTATTATGAGATAAAAAGTGGAGGATGGGTGGCACCTACTTTTTTGGCCTGCCTAATTTGGCCGACATAGGTTGATCAAGGCACCAACAGAGAGCCTGGGATGTAGATGAGAAAGCAGATGAGACATACAGAAGGGCGGGACAAAATAAAACAAAAATATAACAAACTACATGGCTGATATCAGTGTGAACACCAGTGAAATTACCAGTTTTCACACATCCTGTCCAGCACAAAAAGTGGAATACTTTGTTTTTAAGGTGAGCTTACATGAAAGCCAAAAACAGAGATCCACAGCTTTTGTGTACATTGAATTATGAAATTTTCCACATTCCAGAAATCTTGGTTGCCAGGTCATCTAAATGTTAGGGTGATAAAATGTTGGCCAATTGCTGGATTGGTTATCTGACAGTGGTACATGAAATGAAGAGTTTAGTGTCAAGTGAGATAACAGGACAATATGCAACATAAACGCAAGCAACACTGACAGCCTTGCTCACACTGCTATACTAGTATTCAGCTGCAAGGACTGAGCAAATGTCTCTACCTTGCCTGCTCATCAATACATATTTATCAATAAAGTATACAAACCTGTTAATGATGATATGAATTGATCCACTATTGTCCCAATGGGTGTGCTAGTGTAGATGAGACCTGACAAAATTCCAGCCAAATGACCCATGAAGGATGCATTTGGCACAAGCAAATGGATTAGTATCAATTCAGCCCAAGCAGCATAGCATGTTGGAACCCACATAAACTGCACCCACTCCCGGCCTGGTGGAGTTTCTCTACTGGTTAAGACCTTCAGTGCAAATATCACTCCTGCAGAGAAGATGTACACAAGGGTATGTCAAGGACATCAAGTGCACCATATATACAACAACATTAAAAAAAAAAAAAAATGCACTCCATGCTGAAACACTCGAAATACTCCAGTGGTTCCAACACTGATATCCTAACATATTATGAATTTTGTGGAAGATAGAGGACAGAAGTGAAGTGTGATAAGTATGGTAATCTTTCCGAGAACAAACATTATGTAAAAATGTAAAATTACTGACATGAGGCTTGCATGGAAATTCCGTAGTGTTGATGCTATTTACAGGTGATGGTGTCATGTGGAAGTGTGCTGTGTTGCCAGAATTTCAGAGAAACACACTGCCTCATCTTCACGGTTGAAGTGATCCTGGTGAGGATTCAGCAAGACTTTATAAACAGTGACATGATGGTTGTCAGTCATAACAACAGGAAGGGACAGAGCAGCCCTGTCTGGGCCAACAGAAACAATGAAAATGGAATACAGAGAAAACAACCTCTTCAAGGCTACCGCAGAGAAAGAAATATAGCTTTTTTTAAGGGCCACTGCAAAGAGTAAATTAAACCTTCTCACTTTGCTCTCGGCAGTGGACCTAGACATGACTTTTATCACTGTGACAAGTTAGCATTCCTAACGGCTGAGACACGGCTCTGCCAACTCTTTGCCCTTCCACGGCTCTCAGTGGTGCCCTCTGTAGTGTCACTCTGCCTCTATATCCTGGCCATATTCTTACCCCAAACATTTCTGCCCTAATGACAGATGCAATATGATCCAACCCACCTTCACATGGTACCATCAACCAAAAACGAGATCAATATGGCCAACGTAAAATTAGTTTATGTGGTCGGACAATAAAGTTCGTGAACTCTTCGTGTTAAAATTGCTACATACCTCATTACTGAATACCACCATGGTCACCTTCAAAGTGCTCCCCTTGGGAAGCTATGCACCGATGCCAGCGCCTAGTCCACCCTTCAAAACAATTTTGGAACTGGTTTTGTGGAATGGCCTTCAGAGTTGCCGTTGTATTACTCCTGAAGTCATCAATGTCATCAAAATGCCTTCCTTTCAATATTTCCTTTACCTTCGGGAACAGAAAAAAGTCATTGGGGACTAGATCCGGTGAATAGGTAGGGTGTTCCAACACAGTTATTTGTTTAGTAGCTAAAAACTCCCTCACAGACAGTGCCGTGTGAGCAGGTGCATTGTCATGATGCAAGATCCATGAGTTGTTGGCAAAAAGTTCGGGTCGTTTCCGTCTAACTTTTTCACGTAGCCTTTCCAGTACTTCCAAATAGTAAACTTGGTTGACTGTTTATGCAGTTGGTACAAATTCATAATGAATAATCCCTCTAATATCAAAAAAAAGTCAGCAACATTGTTTTGACTCTTGATTTGGACCGACGGAATTTTTTTGGTCATGGAGAATTGGCAGTCTTCCATTTTGTACTTTGCCGCTTCGTTTCAGGGTCATATTGGTAGACCCATGTTTCATCACCTGTGATGACTCAGCCCAAAATGTCATCTTGCCTCTCCAAAAGGTCTTGGCAAATTGTGACTCTTCTTTGCTTTTGTTCTTCGGTGAGCTCCTTTGGGACCAGTTTTGCACACACCTTCCTCATGTCAAGATCTTCAGTTAAGATTTTCCTAACTGTTTCTCTGTCGATGTTCACTTGCTCTGCTATGCTCCTGACAGTCAGCTGACGAATTTTTTCAATGTTTTCTTCAGTCCTGATCTCTCTTCATCAGTGACACTTCCTCTTCCCTCAGACAAACATTTTACCCACCTGTAAACTGCTGTTTTCTTCATAGCATTATCCCCGTAAACTTGCACTAACATCTCTCTGATTTCGTTTCCACTCTTTCCAAGTTTAACAAGAAATTTAATGTTCGTTCGCTGCTCTAATTCAAGCTCCGACATTCTCGCAGTGGCACACCAAAACACACGCAGACAGTAATAGATGCCACTCAGAAAGAGACTGCCATAGATCAACAACAACAACACATCTGTGAAACGCTGATATGTCAATGTCATCAAACCATACTAAGGCTTTTGTCCAGTGCTGCCATGGCAAGCACACGTTGGCGAGTTCACGAACTTTGTTGTCCGACCACATACAGGATGTATAATGAATGGCACTGCAGTCTTCTTTACAGGAACTACAATAAGCATTTTGTTTTTTTAACAACTGGCAAACATCCAGATTCTCTGTTTATGTTAAAATGTTAGTGTATTTCTAAAACATATTTTATTTAGTTACCTCAACAGCAAAACCTTCTCAAGTTCTGAAATCTATTTACCTTCTGTAGAATAGTATCAATATATGAATATTAAAATAATGTAGAGCCCTAATCTGTGTATGGCCTTGCTGCAAAATCATATTATTAACATAATAATCAGCTAAAAAATTAATTGCTCTAATTAACAAATGCAATAACTTCCAAATATGCAGTAAAGTTAAGATAACTTTATTATTTTAATTCATGGAAGGTAAAATTGCTTAATAAGCACCACATCATTAAGACTATAGGTACAACTCTATGCACTCTTAACCCCAGCTTTAGGTGGAGCTGAATGGTCAGCTTCATGCCCCAACTGCTTTACCCCTAGGAAAATTGGCCCAATTTGCCATTGGATAGGAGGTTGGGTGAGACAAAGAGTCAATCTGGATGCTGTCAAGAAGAAAAGGATCTGTACTACTGTTGGGATTTGAACCACAATCCCTCAGTCACCCAGCTAGCAGCTTGGTCACTAGAGTCTAGAGACTTTATAAACACCATTCTTCAGATTTAAATAAAAACTTAGTTTCTATTAGTATTATGTACTGAGTGTTCTGTGAGCATACATTTCAGCAGAAGAGTTGGCTGCCCCTCTCATCAAATTAGGCTGACCAATTCACATGAATGTTTGCTTCCTTAGGGCATAATCAACAAAAAACAACTGTGCCAATCATACTGAAAATAAAAGTGCAAATATATAATGTAAACAGTTGTACTATACAATTTTTGAAATCGTCTGCAGCTATCTGTGATTTGTCTACTATACTTTATCACACTGCTAAAACCAAACAAAGAAATATCAACGAAAAAATATTTGCAAAGCCAACATTGCTGTCTATTTGTCATTCAGCCACTGTGGTAAATTTTAGAAATTAAATTATTAAATTTTTGTATCCTTTTCCTTATAAGAAACAAAGTAGGTTTATCAGATCATCACCATGTGTGTTAGTGTGTGCGTGTGTATGTGTCCGTTCCAACATGGAACAAGTTGACCATTTTATACAAAATTCAGTGTGAAGGTTATGACACAGGAGCACATCCCAACATATTACTTTTCAGTTCCCTTTAACAACTGATAAGAGTAAGCTTTGAGGTTCTCATAGTGATGTTACTGATGTCATAAGTCTTGTGGGGGCATAACACTGTGGCTGGGTGAGTAGTTCCTGCCATGTGGTTTTACATTATTAAAAACTGTCTTACAGAATTTAATAATCCTACATCATGCGACACTAGTGTCACTCTCACCCATAAGTTTGTAAGCCATGTCACTATTACTAATGGTAAAAAATCGAAAAGCACATAATTGAGATGGCTTCTAGTTCCACAATGTTCACATCAAGTTTTATAGAAATGCATCCCTTACTTACAAAAGTTATGGAATGATGGACACATGGACATGATGTACCATACAAATACTTGTATCTTTCCTTAACAAATAAGCATGGTAAGCCAGAAACAGGTCAAACAATTTGAAGTTAATTTTACTGTAACTATGATTTCATTTAGCTCAAAAAGAAATTTTCAAGCTCTAAGTGAAATACTGTTTACCTGAAAATCCAATTGCACATGACTTCATGTAATATGTATCATGAAGAGCTTCAGTGCAGATCTGACCAAGGATCACATAGAGTATATTAGTCAAAACTGTGATCACAAAAAGAAGAAAGGCAAAATTTGTACTTCCGTAGCGGTATTCCAGTGATCGGCCTTTCACCAAAAAAGAAATCATATTGTAGTAGAGATGCATATCATCTGCATGTTCAAAAGTGGAGAAGAAGAACCGTCTGTAGTCACGGTGTTTTAAAACAGACTCAGTACTGATGCAAACTTCCCACTTTTCCCACGGGACATTTATAATACCCAAATACAACAGAGCCTGGAAATGAAAAGAAAGTTGCATATGTATTAAATCCATACAAGTATTAACAAAAAAAAAAAAACTCCATTTGGTCATATTCACAAATATACATCCTTCGGGAGAAATGGTATATTTTTACAGGTGGATGTGTCTATTGTGACCAGTTGTATATTTTAAACATATTTATTTACTTTGAACTCTTAAAAAAATGAGAATTAGTGAAAATATTTCTTGGCTCCAGTTTTTGTACAGTTTAACCTAAAATTTACAATCTACCCTGACACTGTGACTGTATTTGCTACTACTAATGATACAACAAATCATCCCGATGCAACTAGTCTCTTCGATTCCGCACAAATTTCGACACTAATAACAGTTCAGCTTACCTGTCCAGCTATTGTACACAATGTAACTGGTGGGATATTATCAAGGCCAACTTTTATTATTTCTCCAAGCAGTAACATTACTCCTAGTTCAAGTCCTCGATTTCTTCGCCGTGGCATATTTGTAACTATTGACAACAATTTTCTTGATAGTTACCGCCAAGTGATACTAATTTGATACCTCAATGTCGAAATATCTACATTGGTATTAAGATCTAACTCTTCCAGAACACACGATTTGATTTTGGCACATACGGGCCACCAATCGCTACCGTATTGGCTGGAACCAAATCTGGCAATGTAATCAGCCAAACGCATTACATTGCCCGATGGCTGGTCACTCACTGATATGTTCTTTGCTCACTGCTTTCTTGTTACGCGAAAACGCGAATCGCGACAGCTAATACGAACGGGCAAGAGGAACAAGCATTCACGATTCTTTCGTGCATTGTTTCGTCCGTTATGTAATCGATGATTTATGCGTGTTGTGTGATTGAGCTGTCAAAGATTGTTTTGTGTTTTGACATATTGTGTTGAACTCTGGTGCTGGTAATGATGTCAGTGCATTGATGGTGTCATGGATACTAAAACTTACTCGTCAGAACGATGTAATGATGCTAAGTATAAAATTTACCGATGGATCAAATTTGCGTTCGGTCTGCGGTCCGGGGGACTCGTTGAAACATACCGTGGTGTAGGTTAGGTTAATTCTGCGACTGGAATAAACTTGCACGTGTAATGACAGTTTAGACTGATAGGGTACAGAAGACGAAGTTTCAGTAAAAATGGTTAAAAGAAAGTCTGTTGTGCCCCAACGCCTATGTGAAGAACGTAGGTCCGAATTAACGTGGGACTTAGCCGGTAATCAGCCGTTGCTAGGTGAGGTTGATATCAGTCGCGGTACTGCATCCGTACTTTACGTGGATGACCATGCAGTTAAAGATAAATTTAACAGGAAGCGACTTCGTAGAAAATCGCAGCTGCAAGATGAAGTGAGTGATGCATACTTAAAAGAACTCCTAGCAGATTGTGCATTTTATGTAACACTTAGAAAGGAACTGGATTTGAACAAGAATGAGCACGCATTTAAGCTGGGAAAGTTATCATTACCGTTACAAACAAATTGTGTTACATTTCCAAAGGATGGTGAATGCTGGCTGTATGTGAGCGAATACCCAGATCGTAGTCTTTTGTACAATGAGTGCCCTAATGGTGTCACTTATTTTCTTATTGATGGAACCTTGGATTTTCAATTTTACTCAGGTAATTGAACGTTATTGACATCCACATAGTCATTTGTAGTGTGAGGTATTGAGTAATAATTCTTGATCATGCTTGTCATTTACCTAACAATGACCTGATGAAACCAGTCATTTCAAATGTCTCTGCACTTTTTTCTCTCAGAGAGCATCTGGACAAATTAAATATTTGAAAATAAGATGTGTATCATGTGGCATAGCATGCCATTTTTTGAGACTAAGAGACTAGTAGTTATCAATGAATATATAACGTATTGTCAGTTGTTAAGGTATTTAGGAATTGACAAATATCATAGTTTTGAATTCAGATTTGTAAATACTGCATATGAAGCTAAGATGATCTGTGTGATCTTGTGTAGGTAAAGCAATCCCTTTACAGGCCTGGACAGGCCCTGAGGGTTCCAGGAAGTTGAGGCGCCCAGATTTCAAGACAGTCGGCACATGAAGGTGGTAAAGTTGTCAGCCCTTCGCACTGGCTGCCTTTACCCTCCAGGAAAAATTCCTGGTGTTCCTTTCTTTTATAAGCTGAGTCAACCCTGGGGCCATAATGCGGCTGGAAGGATTATGTCAATGGAGAATTCCAATGACACCATCAGGAATTTAACCTGCGACCTTCCGGCTTGTAGCTCAGTGCTTCAACCAACTGCACCACCATGTGCCCCTATGTGATCTTGTAGAGAGCATAATTTAGAGGAGGAATAGGAGAAGGAAGTCAGTGCCATAACTCAGGTTATTTGATGCTTGCTTCTTGTTTGAAGGTCTTGGTTTCAATCGCACTTGAATTCGTGTGAGATTCATGGTGGATTGAGTGGCACTGCAGCTGATTTTCCTCCAAGGTTTGTTGCTTTTTCCTGCTAATCATCATTCCATCATTGCTCCATTCACCTATATCATTGCATCTTGAGGTGTTCAACAGTCCTAACTAGGCAGCATTGTTTCACATCTTTGATCTTTGTAACTTCAGATGTGGCTGGTCACTGAGTAAAGATGCTCATTGCGGCTTTCTTGATAATTGTTTAATCTAACCACCAGATATCTAGTCTGAGGCTGGGTAGTGGCGCAGTGTGTGGTAGGAGGACTCCTCTACTTGCTGCTCGTCATATTTTCAACACAAAGTGCTTTCTGACAGACCCGTAATTGCTGCCTCAGTGAAGAATGACCAGTTGAGATGCCAGTCACAAGCCTACATTTTTGATTTTCTAGAGCCAGTAGCTCCTTTGGAGTTGACTGTCTTGCAGCCCAGTGTTGAAGAGTGCTTCCTTAGCAGTCATACTCATTCTGGACCTCTCAACACGTGGTGAGATTGAAATTGCTGGTTTAAGACTGTAGTATGAGTACTCTATCTTTCTTTAGCAAAGGCTTCTGCACTGTTAAAGGCTTCTGCATTGTCTTTGTCCTGAATCCCACAGATACCAAGAGTAGCAGCACCTTGTTCTTTCTGGACAGCACACAGTGTATACTGACATTCCTAAACAAGTTGTGGTGTCATTTTTAATGCCTGAATGGCCAGTTGAGTGTACATGGATATGCATTTTTATATAGGACCCTCCTGTACAGTGCACAGCACAGAACAATGACATCATAAAAATTTCAGCTTATGAAATGTAGTTTAAAAACCAAGAGCCCTGAGGAATGCTGCAGGAATCATGCCCAGTAATGCTTTCTTAATTTTTCCCGATGAAACACATCTTTGTGGCATTTGTGCCTTAATGATGTCTGACCACAGCAGCTCTCATTTCTACTGTCCTACTCATCCAGAACCTCAACATTTCTCTTTATTATTAGGCCCTTCATCAGCATACACATCACCAGACATAATTAAAATGTGAGGGCAACATTCAGTTCTAAAAATTGTGAGTACACAGTACATTTCTTAGTGTGGGATAGCTAGGTAGCTACCGAATGAGAGAGATGAGCACATCTGGCCGCTTATATATTATTGTGCAAATACATCCATGAATAAGTGAGGGAACTACATTGCAGTACAGTAGGTTTGCCACAATAATTATTCTCCAACATAAGTGGAACTGCAATATACAAACCAGCAAACAAGGCAGATCTGTTGTATTTACAGTTCTATGAACTTTGAATGGGTTTTGTCATTGCCATATTATAGTGGTACTTATTTACGGTTTATTTAGAGACTCTGTTAATAGCTCTTTGAGATGGTTGGGACATGTGGAGAGGATGAATGAGGAAAGGGTGGTAAAGAGGTTATATCAGAACACGCCAGAAGGAAGTAGGAGTGTAGGAAGACCAAGGTTAAGGTGGATGGACGACGTGAGGGAGGACCTGAGGAGGATGGGTGTC
>Ga0123355_10019587_pt1 | contig 10775 bp, 12 predicted proteins | sample TergutEmb28metaG_3_FD_89872 | JGI IMG/M metagenome (GOLD analysis project Ga0123355, IMG submission 89872) | Embiratermes neotenicus P1 segment gut microbial communities from Petit-Saut dam, French Guiana - Emb289 P1 | ecosystem: Host-associated > Arthropoda: Insects > Digestive system > Gut ...
CGAATTCGTGGCGCGCTGCTTCGACGTAGTCGAGATCAACACCTCTTTTTACGGCCACATCAAGCCGGAAATCGCGAAACTCTGGGCGAAGATCGTCTCCGAGGTAAACCCGAGTTTTCTGTTCAGCGCCAAACTGCATCGCTCGTTCACGCACTCGCCGCTCGCCGCGACCGAGCCGACCTCCGCAGTCTCCATTCGCCCCAACGATCAAGACGAACGGCTGGCGCGCGAGGGCCTGGAAGCGCTCGCCGCCACGGGCAAATTCGGCGCCCTGCTCATTCAGTTCCCGGTTTCCTTCAAAAACACCGCTCTCAATCGTGAATATTTGGAAACTCTGCTGCGCCAATTCATCGAGTTCCCGCGCGTGGTTGAGGTACGACACTCCACCTGGAATAATCCCGAGACCATCCATTACTTCGCCGAACGCAAGGTCAGCTTCTGCAATATCGACCAGCCGCAGCTTGGCCGCTCCCTCGAACCCACCACGCATGTAACCTCTTCGATCGGATACGTCCGCCTTCATGGGCGCAACTACGACCAGTGGTTCGAGGCGGAAACATGCGCCGACCGCTATAACTATCTGTACAAACAGAGTGAGCTGGTGGCGTGGAAGGAGCGCATCGACAGCATCGCGCAAGAGGCGAAGGCTACCTTCGTAATCACGAACAACCATTTCAACGCTAAGGCCGGAGTCAACGCGCTCGAGCTCAAGCACATGTTCACCGGAGGGCGAGTGCTTGCGCCCGAGCCCCTGCTCGACCACTATCCCGAGCTTCGGGCAATTGCCGATCCGCTCGACGAAACCCGCCAGGGCTCAACCCTGTCCCATCTGGCGTGAAGGCTCCCGGCGCTCCGGCATTCGGCCCGAGCCGGGCTCAAGACCCAGGCCCGTCGCGGACAAGATTGCCCGCGCCATCCGTGGCGGTTTCACTGTCTAATCCTCGGATTCGCCACCGAGTACAGCAGATCGGTCAGCAAATTGACCATCACATACGTCAGCCCAATCGCGAGGATGCAGCCTTCGACCAGAAAGTAATCGCGATTGCCGATCGCATCGATGGTTAACCGCCCGATTCCCGGCCAGGAAAAGATTTTTTCCGTGACAATGGTGCCTGCAAGCAGCGCACCGAATTGCAGACCGAGCACGGTCAGAATCGGAAGCATGGCATTGCGCAGCGCGTGGCGATAAACCACGGTTCGCTCCGGCAATCCCTTGGCGCGGGCCGTGCGGATGTAGTCGTGCCCAAGCTCTTCGAGCATCGAAGTTCGCACCATCCGCGTAAGGATCGCCGCCAGCGCGCCGCCCATGGTGATGGAGGGGAGAACCAGATGCTCTAGACTGCCCGCGCCTGAAACCGGCAGTAGCCCCAGTTTGATCGCGAAAAACAGAATCAGAATCGGACCTAAAGCGAAATTGGGGAAGGATAACCCGAAGAGGCTAACGACGCTCAGCAACTTGTCGTCCCACCTTCCCCGGCGCTCGGCCGAGCGGACTCCCGCAGGAATCGAAATCAGGGTGGCAACGAGCAAGGATGCAATCGTGAGTTCGAGCGTGTAGGGATATCGCTCCAGGATCAGCCCGCTCACGCTCTGGTTGAAGCGCAAGGACGGCCCCAAGTCGCCATGCAGAACTCCCCTCCAGTAATGGGTGTATTGTTGCCAGAGGGGAACGTCCAGTCCGTAGGCATGGCGCGCAGCGGCGATGTCCGTAGCCGGCGCCCCTTCCCCGAGCATCTGGAGGATGGGATCGCCGGGGACAAAATGAATCAGAAGAAAAACGACGGAAACCACCAGCCAAAGGACCGGTATGGTCGCGAGCGCACGCGTGATGATGGTTCCGAATACCCTCACGGTCTCAGGTGAAACCGCCGATTTTGATTTCTCTTGGCGGTCACGGTTTTCCGCCGTGCGGCCACAATCAAGTCTCGACGGGTGGAACCGGCGCGGTTTCTAAGAAAGCTCCAGATTCCTTGCGGCCATGCACGGGAATCGGGGGCAGCCGGCCTCGACCGATCAAGAACTCCCCACTATAACAAAGGCGGCCTTCTCGTCCTCTTCCTGTTTCCCCGCGAGCCAATCTCACTCGGAGGTTGCCCTCTTGATCTCGGCATCGCTCAGTCGAATGTAATTCGCGTCGAGATCGAGAGCTGAAACCGTATCCCCCGCGGTAATCTTTTCAAGACCGAATTTAGCGATCGAGTCCGCTCTCGGATACGGAATGTGGTCCACCGGCAAGCCATGATGACGGGCCAACTCGGCGATTTTCAGGTCGGGGGTGACGATTTCGCGATCGCGAGTAGAAGCGACCTCCGCCAGCTCCAGGGAACGTTGGTGGCCAGTGATCACCTGGTTTTCGGAGATCCTGAAATCACCCGCATAGACGTGGCCGCGGCCGGCGTCCAGTAGAGCGGTAATCTCGCCCTGCCGGGCGGATGAGCGAGCCAATGCCTCAAGCAGCGAGACCGCGGCGATCGGCTTCTCTAAAACCTCCGCCAGCGCCTTGATCGCCGCCAGTCCCACGCGCAACCCGGTAAATGAACCCGGCCCCGACACCACCGCAAAGCCGTCGAGGTTACGCTGGTTGAAATTGTGGCGGGCGAGCAGGTCGGAAATCTGCGGGACCAATTGCGCAGAAAATGTGCCCCCTTCAAGCGGCACGACTTCGAGGGTTCGGGGACTCCCGGGCTCAAATTCGACCAGGGCGATCGACCCGTTTTTGCCGGAAGTGTCTACTCCCAGGATGAGCATACGAGACGAGACTACTGGCCTGGTTCCACGAGTTCAATGAGCACGCCCGAGGCGCTCGAGGGATGAATGAAGATATAGCGGTGGCCGCCGGCGCCGACTTTGATTTCCTCCGAAACTAGGCGCACGCCCTCCGATCGGAGTTTATTCACGGCAGAGGTAAGGTCGGGAACGCGAAGCGAAATATGGTGCAGTCCCTCTCCCCGGCTGGCAATGAACTTGGCGATAACGGAATCCTGGGCGGTGGGTTCAAGCAGCTCCAGCCGGGTTTCGCCGATCTCGACCATCACCACGCGGACCCTCTCCGAGGGAACAGCTTCTTCGGCCGAGAGTTCCAAGCCAAGTCTCTGGTAGATATCCTTCGCCCGCGCCAACGACTTTACCGCAATCCCGAGATGATCAAGGGAAAAGCGCATGCTTCAATTCGATATGGAGGCGCTCCGGGCGCCAGCGTGCATGGAACTCTATGCCCTCCCGGGCTTGAGACCGGGAGAGCACAGAGAAAGGCCTCGGGACAGATTTACGAAGGCACCTTCACAAAGATGATGACCAGCGTGTACAGCGCCAGCGACTCGATCAGCGCCAGGCCGAGGATAAACGCAAACTGAATTCCGGCGCGCGCCGAAGGGTTGCGGGCCAGAGCCTCGGTCGCAGAGGCCGTCGCCCGGCCCTGACCAATGCCGCATCCGGCAGAGGCGATGGCCATTCCGATTCCGGCGGCAATGGGGGCCCAGCTGTTGCCGCCTGTCGTTCCCCCCTGCGCGAATGCCGGCACGGCAAACGAGAGCGCCGACAACGCCAGGAACACATTCTTCATTACACCCAGTAAGTTACGCATCGTTTCTTCTCCTATGAATTGCCGCCAGTGGGTGGTTGACGCTACCGTGCAAACGCCCTCACGCTGAACGGCGGAAAAAGCCGGTTGCCGGCGGCCCCTTTAATGCTCCGTGGCCACTGCTCCTGCAAGGTAAACGGTCGTCAAGAGAACGAAGATATAAGCCTGCAGGAGCGCAACACCGATATGAAGCCCAAGAAAAATGACAGGAATAACAATCGGAATCAGCGAAAAGAAGACCATGGTCACCATGTCGCCGGCGAACATGTTCGCGTAAAGTCGAATGGTGAGCGACATGACACGAGCCAGGTGGCTGATGATTTCAAGCGGTAACATCAGCCACGCGAGCCACCACATCGGCCCGAGAAACTGTTTCAGGTAGCCAATGCCGGATTCTCGGAATCCGTGTGCGTGATAGTAGAAAAACGCACAGATGGCGCAGCCCAGAGGCACGACCACATGCGCCGTCGGCGATTCCAGGCCGGGCACCACCCCGAATAAGTTTCCGATCAAAATGAACAGCCCCAGAGAAACCAGGAACGGGGTGAACCGCTCACTGTGATGGCCGATCATATCTCGGCTCTGGCCCTCTATAAAGCCGTGCACCCCTTCAAACAGATGCTGCACCCAGCCGGGGCGCTCGACCGACAAACGTGACCGCAAAATCAAAAAGATGACGAGCAGGAGGCACACCACCAGCACTTCCATTGCGACCGCATTGCTGATCGGCGCCTCGGGAAATTGCGGCTCGACATGAAAAGCCCGCAGCAGAGCCGCAACCGGGCCGGCAAAGGCGTGGTTCAGAAGTCTGGTGAAGAAAAGTTGTTCCGGCATGAAATCCGCTGATCGCTGTCAGCTTTCAAGTCGCCACCCAACGGCCAAGTGCTAAGAGCTGTGTTCCCTGCGGCAGACGACCACGTATGCTTCGTACGCTCCCTCGCACATGATGGCCGCCACGGGCAGAAACAGGCCTGCAAACATTCCATACAGGCTCTCGCGGGAAACAGTAAGTATAACAAACGCCACCAGGGCCATCAAAAAATAACGGAGCAAGAAGCGATGTACGATGCGACGGCTTGACGGCGCCCGACCCGATCGAATGGTGGCGTCGGCGATTCCCGCAACCACCTGCTTGAGCCAATGAAAGTTCAGGCAGGAAATCGCGGCCCCGATCGCAAACCCGGTTCCGATGCGCCAGCCGAAAAAGGAAACTGCCGTAACCAGGGCAGCGACGGCAAGCACCCGCATGAACTTAGAAATTCGCTCGCTGGCTCGGGAATAGAAATCCTCGCCGGTGTCGATCGATTCAGCCACGCTTTTGATCTTATTTCACTCCTGGAGTTGAACCAAACCGCAGCGCGAAGCGCGCGATTCCGAGCCGCACTTGTTTTAGGCCATGTGCGACAGTTCTCGCAACTGCTCGACCGCCTCGATCACGCGCCCGGCGGCGTAGTCGATTTCCTCTTCGGTCGTGAAACGCCCGATTCCGAAGCGGATAGAGCTTTGCGCCAGATCGTCCGGGATACCGAGAGCCTTCAAAACGTAGGACGGCTCCGCGTGTGCCGAGGTGCAGGCGGCGCCGCTAGAAACCGCGATGTCGTCAATCGCGGTCATCAGCTCCTCGCCATCAATGCCGGGGAAGCTCACATTTAAATTGCCCGGCAAGCGCTCGTCGACCGACCCGTTTACGCGAATGTCCTCGAACCTGGCGGCAAGCTTTTCCCGAAGACGATCGCGCAACTTTGCCGTACGCTCGGACTCTTCCACTAGTTCGTCCTGCGAGATCCGGCACGCCGTCCCGAGGCCCACAATTCCCGGAACATTCAGGGTCCCCGACCGCATGCCCCGCTCATGCCCGCCGCCATCGAGGACCGGAGCGAGTTCCATTCCCTGGCGCACGTACAGCGCACCTACGCCTTTCGGCCCGTACATCTTGTGCGCCGAGATCGAAACCAGATCCAGGTTCTGCCGCTCGACGTCGAGGCGAATTTTCCCTGCCGCCTGGGCCGCGTCGGTATGAAACAGCACTCCGTGCTCGCGGCAGAGACCCCCAATCGCCCCAATCGGCTGCAGCACACCCGTCTCGTTATTGGCAGCCATGATCGTCACCAGAACGGTCTCGCTGGTGATTGCGCGGCCAAGCTTCTCGAGGTCGATCAACCCGTCTGGCCCTACCGGTAGACAGGTCACCCGGCATCCCTGCCTCTCAAGACGCTTACCTGTATCAAGCACTGCCTTATGTTCCGTAGCCGCAGTGATGATGTGATTACCTTTATGGCGGCAGCCTTCAGCCACGCCCTTGATCGCCAGGTTGTCGCTTTCCGTTGCTCCCGAGGTGAATACGACCTCTTCACTCGAGGCGCCGATCAGCTTGGCCACCTGCTCGCGCGCACTCTCGACCGCATCGCCCGCCGCCCAGCCGAAGCAGTGACTGCGGCTCGCGGCATTGCCGAACTTGTCGGTCAAGTAAGGAAGCATCTCCTCGAGCACGCGCCGATCGACGGGAGTGGTAGCGTGATAATCGAGGTAGATCGGGAGAGTGAGATTCCCGGCAGAACGGCTCCGGCGGCCCCCTGCCATGTTCAGAGTCATAAGCTTTTCAAATTCTACGCCTGCCAGGGCCGCGCCCGGGCGCCGCAGGCGCCCGCAGCGGCACTCCGGAGGCTGACCAATCGACCACCCCTCAATTGTTCAGCGATTGGTTCATTCTTTGCTTGACAACCGCTTTTTTCCGGCTTAAAAATACTGGCCAATTCCGGCGCGATTCGACCCGGGGTCGGGTATCTCGGGTCCGGCGACGCCCAAACCGGAATCTATGACCAAACCCGCCCTAGCCAATCCTGCTGAAAAGAGAGCTGCCGTGACAGAATGCAAGCATCTACGTGTTCGCATCGTCGCCCGCGAAGAAGACGCCGAGTTCGTCGAATGCCTGGAATGCGGCGAAGTCTTCGAATCCAGCGAATTCAGAGATATGGACATTGAAGAGACGAAGCTGAAGGAGAGGTAGTTAAGCCTTGCTATCTCGAAATCCGTCGGGCCTCAGTCAAGGCATCAACTGTCGACGGTGGACCCGAGGCGAGAGGATGGTGAATCTCCGCGACTGCCCGGGCCCGGCTATCTATCTTCACCACAAGGGGTGACGACGATGGCTCCATCCCTCAAATTTTTAGTCAAATTGTTACTTTTTTAATGTTTGAACGGAAACCAGCAGCTCAGCCGCAAAGACAGAAAGAGCTGCTACGTCGCCACTTCTTCGAGCAGCTTCTGGTCGATATCGAAGTTCGAGTGCAGGTTCTGCACGTCATCGTGCTCTTCGAGCGCTTCCACCAGGCGGATCATCTGTGTTGCCTGCTGCCCTTCAAGCTTGATGTAGTTCTGGGGAATCATCGCCACTTCTGCGGACGCCGGCTGAATACCGGCTTGCTTCACCGCCTCGACCACGGCTTCGAAGGCTGAAGTGTCGGTCACGACTTCCCAGCTCTCGCCATCATCTTTCAGATCCTCGGCACCGGCTTCGAGCACGATGCCCATCAAATCATCTTCTTTCGCCGCCGACTTAGGTATCGAAAGATCGCCCTTCTTATGGAACATCCAGCTCACCGCGCCTGCTTCGGCCATGTTGCCGCCATTTTTGCCAAAGACATGGCGAATTTCGCTTACCGTGCGATTGCGATTGTCGGTGTTGATCTCGAGCAGCAACGCCACCCCGCCCGGACCATAGCCTTCGAGCGTGAACTCTTCGTAGGTTGCGCCGGGAAGTTCGCCGGTTCCGCGCTGGATCGCGCGCTTGATATTATCGGCCGGCATGTTCTCGGCCTTAGCCGCGGCAACCGCGGTGCGCAGGCGGGGATTCGAATCCGGATCTCCGCCGCCGTTTCTTGCCGCGATGGAGATTTCCTTGATCAGCCGCGTAAAAATCTTGCCGCGCTTGGCATCGAGCGCGCCCTTTTTGTGCTTGATTGTGGCCCATTTAGAGTGGCCAGACATAGTGAGACCTCGTTATTGAATGAACTTATGCGGACCGGACACGCCTCTCCGGCAGATGTGCTGAATCGTGATCAAGACTCGCCTCCGCCCAACCGCGAAGCTGCGCTATGGGAACCCCGAGAAGTCAGAGGGGATCACGTAATTCGCTCGAAACGAAGCAAGCGAAGAGCGATTATAGCACAGCCACTTCGAGGTTAACCCGCGCCGCAGCCCCTCCGAGCTGGACTTTGCCAAGGCCCATCGGGCAAGTTACTTATTTGATCGGCCCCGCCCAATACGAACTCCGATACACCACACTCCAATTCTTCTCCGGGGAGCGCAACCGCACGCGAAGCCGGTGAAAGCCAGGTTGGGGATCTTCCGGCTCAAAGTTTAGCTGATATCGGCTTTCGAGATGATTGGAGAATGCTGTTAGGTCATTCTCAAACCCATTGCGGGTGAGAAATAACTCGTATTCGCCTCCGGTCATCGCGGCGAGCGCCCGCGGTATGTTCTTCCGCAGGGCCTGGCGCGCAGCGGCCAGCTTCTCCACCAAATCGATCTTCCCATGATTCTCACCCCATTCGTCCTGGTTGGTGGCACGTGCGGTGTCCAGCTGCTTTGACAGGTAGGGAGAGAAAGCAGCGGTAAAGACCAAGACATTGTTTTCCCCGACAAGCCGGACAACGTCATCGAGCCTGGTGAACTTGCTGCCGTGGTCGCGCGACTCGCTGACGAGCAGCAGAACCAGGCGCCGGCCCTGCTCGCGTCTGGCGAGCAACCGGGAAGAGTAGGCGATGGCGTCGAGTATCCGGGCGCCGCTATCGCCAACCGGCAAATTGCGCAGGGACGTCTCGAGGTCGCCGGCGTTCGCCTCAAAATCCCGCACCAGGTCGAGCTGGCTGTCGAACAGCAGCAGGGCCGCTTCGTTATTGGGATCGCTCAGAATGGGATCGAGCATGGAGGCGAGGGTTGCGATTCTCCCGAATTCGCGGTTGGCCCTTCGCCCGCGCTCGACGGCAATCATCAACGAGAGCGGTTCGGCGCCCTGGGCTTCGGCAAGATGCACGGTTTGGGGGACCCCGTCGTCCTCAATGATGAAATCGTTCGCGTGCAATCCGTAAACCGGGCTCCCGGAGGCGTCACGCACCAGCGCAGGGACGGAAACAAGGTTCGCGCGTGAGGTGAAACTGGGCTCCTGCCGCGCTTGGGAGATCAGAACCACCAGCGGCAAAATCAACCCTACGCTGAACGCCCGTCCGAGATCGCCCAGGGCCATTTGAGGCTATGGAACCACAAGGCCGGCGAGCGCCGCAAGCTCGCCCGCAGGCGAGGGGACCGCACCGTCGGGCTGTTAATATCGATTGTCGCGATGCGCCATCCCCAATCTTAGGAATCGGGTTGTATCTGAAATCGCTCCGTCCCATCAAGGACAGGATCGACGGAATCGACACTTGCGGGTATGAAAATCGGCTTCATTGGTCTCGGCAACATGGGCTTGGGCATGGCCGGCAATCTGCTCAAAGCCGGCCACGAGCTCACCGTTTACAACCGCACCGCAGAAAAGGCCAAGACATTGGTCGATCAAGGAGCCCGGCTGGCGAAAACAGTCGCCGACGCCTCGAAGGGCGACATCGTGTTTACCATGCTCGCGGATGATGAGGCGCTCGAGAAGGCCGCATTCGGCGAGCACGGCCTGCTGTCGAGCCTTGCCCCAGGGGCGATTCACGTTTCCGCCGCCACCATCAGCGTCGCCCTCTCGGAAAAACTCACCCGCGAGCACGCCAATCGGGGCCAGCGATTGGTCTCCGCGCCCGTGTTCGGCCGCCCCGAAGCTGCTCGGACGGCGAAACTATTTGTCGCGGTCGCAGGCCCTAAAGATGCCGTCGAGAGATGTATGCCGCTATTGGGGGCGATCGGACAAAAGACGTTTTACTTTGGCGACCCTCCTTCCCGCGCAAACCTTGTAAAACTCGGCGGAAATTTCCTGATCGCTTCGACCATCGAGGCTCTGAGCGAAGTGATGGCTCTCATCGCCAAAGGCGGCCTCGACCGGCACGAGTATCTCGACTTTCTGACCTCCACGCTCTTCGCCGCGCCCGTTTATAAGACTTATGGCGGTCTGATCGCCGACCAGAAATTTACTCCGCCAGGATTCGCGGCACCTTTAGGACTCAAAGACGTCCGGCTGGCGCTGGCCGCGGGTGAGGGACTGCGTGTCCCCCTTCCCATGGCGAGCCTGATTCGGGATCGCCTTCTGCGCCTTCTGGCCGAGGGCGGCGAATCACTCGACTGGTCCGCCATTTCCGAACTCGCTCTCGAAGATGCCGGACTGAGGAAGCGGCAAACCTGAACTCCCGTTCCCCGCGGTTTTCACATCTTCTCAACCGGCCCGGTCCTGTCCCCCTTTCCCCCGCGTCAGCCTCGAGCACCATGCGGCGGGTCGAGTTCTACTCGTGGTCCAGGTTCCCGACTCTGGTATCAATCGAATTCGATCTGCCCAAACCTTGGCCGTCCGTCTATACTTTCCTCCTCTGAACAGCTGTTCACTTCAAGAAAGGGGACGAGTTGCCGATGAGCTCCTCTTCCCGAAGCACCGCGTTAGTTTTTGTCTCCCTCCTCTCCCTGCTTTCCATCTTTCGAGCCGTCGAGGCCCAGACTCCCCGGGATGACACTACTCCGCCGTATCGCAATCCTCGACTGGCGATCGAGGACCGCGTGGCCGATCTGCTGTCGCGGATGACGCTCGAAGAGAAAGTGGGGGAGATCGCGCCCAGCCGGGGCTCGGCGCACGTAGTCGATCCCACCGGTACGTTCAATGACCAGACGGCGTCGGCAACCCTGATTCGCATGGGCGACCCCGAGCTCGAGTTCACGCCCCGGCGCGCAGCCATTCTTCGCAATGCGGTCGAGCGCTACGGGCGCGAGAAGACGCGGCTGGGGATCCCGCAATTGTTCATGGGCGAAGCCTTGCACGGATTCATGGAATACGGCAGCACCAGTTTCCCCCAGGCCATTGGACTCGCCAGCACCTGGGACCCGGCCCTGGTGAAACAGGTGTTCACCGCCGCCGGCCAGGAAGCCGGTGCAGCCGGAGTCGGCCAGGTGTTCACGCCGGTGCTTGATCTTGCGCGCGATCCGCGCTGGGGACGCACGTAGGAAACCTATGGCGAAGATCCATACCTCGTATCCCGAATGGCGGTTGCGGCAGTCACCGGCCTGCAGGGCG
>Ga0123355_10019589_pt1 | contig 10775 bp, 8 predicted proteins | sample TergutEmb28metaG_3_FD_89872 | JGI IMG/M metagenome (GOLD analysis project Ga0123355, IMG submission 89872) | Embiratermes neotenicus P1 segment gut microbial communities from Petit-Saut dam, French Guiana - Emb289 P1 | ecosystem: Host-associated > Arthropoda: Insects > Digestive system > Gut ...
GAGGTCACCACCGGACCGCTCGGCCAGGGGCTGAGCAACGCCGTCGGCATGGCGATGGCCGCCCGCCGCGAGCGCGGCCTGTTCGATCCGGACGCGGCGCCTGGCGAGTCGCTCTTCGATCACTTCATCTACGCGTTCGTCTCCGACGGTGACATCGAGGAGGGCATCACCCACGAGTCGTCCGCGCTGGCCGGCGTGCAGGAGCTCGGCAACCTGATCGTGCTCTGGGACGACAACCACATCTCCATCGAGGACAACACGGCGATCGCCAAGTCCGAGGATGTCCCGGCCCGGTATGAGGCCTACGGCTGGCACGTGCAGCGGGTGTCGTTCGTCGGCGACGACGGCGGCTACCACGAGAACGTCCAGGCGCTCTACGAGGCGTACGAGAACGCGCGGGCCGTCACCGACAAGCCGTCCTTTATCGCGCTGCGGACGATCATCGGCTGGCCCGCGCCGAACAAGAAGGACACCGGCGCCGCCCACGGCTCCGCCCTCGGCGCTCCCGAGGTCGCCGCCACCAAGGAGATCCTCAAGTTCGACCCGGCGGTCGACTTCCCCGTCGAGGAAGAGGCGCTGAACCGGGCCCGCGAGGTCGCCTCCCGGGGCAAGGCCCTGCGTGCCGAATGGGACTCCCGGTTCGCCGACTGGCAGAAGAATAATCCGGAACGAGCCGCGCTCTTCGCCCGGCTGTCCACCCGTTCTCTCCCAGACGGCTGGGAGTCGGCGCTGCCGAGTTTCCCCGCCGACGCCAAGGGTGTCGCCACCCGGAAGGCGTCCGGCAACACCCTCTCCGCGCTCGGGCCGCTGCTGCCTGAGCTGTGGGGCGGGTCGGCGGACCTGGCCGAGTCCAACCTCACCACGATGGAGGGCGAGCCGTCGTTCCTTCCGCTCAACCGCCAGACGGAGATGTGGAAGGGCAACCCCTACGGGCGGACGCTGCACTTCGGCATCCGCGAGCACGGCATGGGCGCCATCGTGAACGGCATCGTGCTGCACGGTCTGACCCGGGCCTACGGCGGGACGTTCCTCCAGTTCAGCGACTACATGCGCGCCGCCGTGCGGCTGTCGGCCCTGATGGAGATCCCGTCGATCTTCGTCTGGACGCACGACTCGGTCGGACTGGGCGAGGACGGGCCGACCCACCAGCCGATCGAGCACCTGTGGTCGCTGCGGAACATCATCGGCCTTGACATCGTCCGTCCCGCCGACGCGAATGAAACCGTGGTCGCGTGGAAGACGATCCTCTCGCAGACGTCCCGGCCGGCGGGCCTGTGCCTGACCCGGCAGAACGTACCGACGTTCGACCGGACGATCTTCGCGTCGGCCGATCTCACCGCCCGGGGCGCGTACGTGCTGGCGGACGGGGAGGACGTGATCTTGATCGGCACCGGCTCCGAGGTGCAGATCGCGGTGGCGGCGCGGGAACTGCTCGCCGCCGACGGGATCTCCGCGCGGGTTGTCTCGATGCCGTGCGTGGAATGGTTCCACCTGCAGGACGCGGCCTACCAGGAGGCAGTGCTGCCCGCCGCGATGCGGGCGCGGGTCTCCGTCGAGGCGGGCATCACGCCGCCGTGGAAGATCTTCACCGGCGACGCGGGCGAGTCGGTCGGCGTGGACCGCTACGGCGCGTCGGCCTCCTACCAGGTCATCTACAAGGAGTACGGCCTCACCGCGGAGGCGGTGGCCGCGGCCGCGAAGGCCTCCATCGCGAAGGCGCGGGCCTGACAGGCCAGGGCGCCAGCTTTAAACCTTAAGAACGGAAGGAACGCGGGCACATGTCTGACGTACTCGGGGAGCTCACCCAGGCTGGCGTGTCGGTCTGGCTAGACGACATCAGCAGGAACCGGCTGACCACGGGGAACCTCGCCGCACTCATCAAGGACTTCCACATCCAGGGCGTGACGTCCAACCCGACGATCTTCGCGAACGCCCTCGCCAAGGGCGAAGCGTATGACGACCAGCTCAAAGACCTGGCCGTGCGGGGCGTCACCGTGGAAGAAGCGTCCCGGATGATCACCACCTACGACATCCGCTGGGCGGCCGACGTGCTGCGCGCGGTCTACGACCGGACCAGCGGCGTGGACGGCCGGGTGTCGATCGAGGTCGACCCGCGGCTCGCCCGGAAGACCGCTCCGACGATCGCGGAGGCCAAGCAGCTGTGGTGGCTGGTCGACCGGCCGAACCTGTTCATCAAGATCCCGGCGACCGCCGAGGGCATCCCGGCGATCACCGCGGTGCTCGCCGAGGGGATCTCGGTCAACGTGACGCTGATCTTCTCCCTCGAGCGGTACGGCGAGGTCATCGACGCGTACTTCGCGGGGCTCGAGGCCGCCGCGGCCAACGGGCACGACATCTCCGCGATCGCCTCGGTGGCGTCGTTCTTCGTGTCGCGGGTCGACACCGAGGTGGACAAGCGACTGGTCGCGATCGGCACGCCCGAGGCGCTCGCCCTCAAGGGGAAGGCAGCCATCGCGAACGCGCGGCTCGCCTACGAGCTGTACGAGCAGAAGCTGGCCACGCCGCGCTGGGCGGCGCTCGCCGCCAAGGGCGCGAAGGTGCAGCGGCCGCTGTGGGCGTCCACCTCCACGAAGGACCCGGCGTTCCCGGACACCATGTACGTGGTCGACCTGGTCACCGCCGACACCGTCAACACCATGCCGGAAGCGACGGTGCATGCGACCGCCGACCACGGCGTGCTGCGCGGCGACACGGTGCACGGCACCTACGAGGAGTCACGCGAGTTGTTCGCCAAGCTTGAAGAGCTCGGCATCAGCTATGACGATGTAGTCAAGGTCCTGGAGGATGAGGGCGTCTCGAAGTTCGAGGTGTCCTGGAACGAGATGCTCCAGACCATACAGAACGAGCTCAACCTCAACTCGTAGGCACTGCTCGTAGGTATAGGAGGTTCGCCATGACCATGCCGAACGCCGGCACCCGCGGACCGGCGCCGGCTAACCCCGGGGTGATCGCCGCCGGCCAGGACCCGGTCAACCCGCTGCGCGACCCGCGCGACCGCCGGATCCCGCGGGTCGCGGGTCCCTGTGTCATGGTGATGTTCGGTGTCACCGGTGACCTGGCGCGCAAGAAGCTGATGCCGGCCCTGTACGACCTGGCCAACCGGGGCCTGCTTCCGCCTGGCTTCTCATTCGTCGGCTTCGCCCGTCGCGACTGGGAGGACGAGGATTTCGCGCAGATCACCTACGAAGCGGTTAAGGAGCACGCGCGCACGCCGTTCCGCGAGACCGTCTGGCAGCAGCTGTCGGAGGGCGTCCGGTTCGTGCCCGGCGAGTTCACCGACGACGACGCGTTCGACCAGCTCGCGGAGACCGTCAAGAAGCTCGACGCCGAGCGGGGCACCGGCGGGAACTACGCGTTCTACCTGTCCATCCCGCCGAGGTTCTTCCCGGTCGTGGTGCAGCAGCTCAAGCGGTCCGGTTTGTCCGACCCGGGGCCCGCGGACTCAGCCGGCCGCACCTCGTGGCGGCGGGTCGTGATCGAGAAGCCGTTCGGCCGGGACCTGTCGACGGCCAAGGAACTGAACGACATCGTTGACGCGGTGTTCCCCGCGCACTCGGTGTTCCGCATCGACCACTACCTCGGCAAGGAGACGGTCCAGAACATCCTGGCGCTGCGCTTCGCCAACTCGCTGTACGAGCCGATCTGGAACCGCAGCTACGTCGACCACGTGCAGATCACCATGTCCGAGGACATCGGGATCGGCGGCCGGGCCGGCTACTACGACGGGATCGGTGCCGCCCGCGACGTCATCCAGAACCACCTGCTCCAGCTCCTCGCGCTGACCGCGATGGAGGAGCCGGTGTCGTTCGACGCGGACTCGCTGCGCCAGGAAAAGGAGAAGATCCTCTCCGCGGTGCGCATCCCCGCCGACCTGGCGACGGGGACGGCGCGTGGCCAGTACTCGGCCGGCTGGCAAGGTGGCCGCCAGGTCGCCGGCTACCTGGAAGAGGAGGGCATCCCGGCCGACTCGCGGACCGAGACGTACGCGGCCGTGCGGCTGTCGGTCGACACCCGCCGGTGGGCGCACGTCCCGTTCTACCTGCGCACCGGCAAGCGGCTGACGCGGCGGATGACGGAGATCGCGCTGATCTTCCACCGCGCGCCGCACCTGCCGTTCGCCGCCACCGACACCAAGGAGCTCGGCAAGAACATGCTGGTGATCCGCGTCCAGCCGGACGAGGGCGTCACCGTGCGGTTCGGGTCCAAGGTTCCCGGGTCGGCGATGGAGGTTCGCGACGTGAACATGGACTTCGCCTATGGCGAGTCGTTCACCGAGTCCTCCCCCGAGGCCTACGAACGGCTGATTCTGGATGTGCTCATCGGAGACCCGCCGCTGTTCCCCCGCCAGGAGGAGGTTGAGCTCTCCTGGCGCATCCTCGACCCGATCGAGCAGTTCTGGGCTGAGAACACCAAGCCGGAGCAGTACGGCTCGGGGTCGGCCGGTCCCGCGTCCGCCGACCAGATGATGGCCCGCGACGGCCGCGCCTGGCGCCGGCTCTAAGCGCCGGCCGTAGGGAGACCGCAGATGACCATCGACCTGACCGATACCACCACCGGCGCCATCGACGCCGCGCTGAACGAGGCACGGCGGCGGCTTGGCGGCATGACGCTCGGCATGGTGCTGACGCTCATCATCGTGACCGACGAGGCGGCGCAGTACGACGCGATCCGGGCGGCTAACCAGGCCGCCCGGGAGCACCCGATGCGCATCCTGGCCGTGATCGCCCGCAAGCCCAAGGCGGACTCCCGGCTCGACGCCGAGATCCGCGTCGGCGAGGCCTCGCCGGGCGAGACGATCGTGCTGCGCATGTACGGGATGCTCGGTCAGCACGCGGACTCGGTCGTCGCGCCGCTGCTCGTGCCCGACGTCCCGGTGGTGACCTGGTGGCCGGACAATGCGCCGGACATCCCCGTCAAGAACCCGCTCGGCGCGCTCGCGCAGCGCCGGGTCACCGACGCGGCGGCGGCCGACGACCCGCAGGAGATGCTGGCCGCGCTCGCGGCCAGCTACCAGCCGGGCGACACGGACTTCGCGTGGACGCGGTCCACGCCGTGGCGGTCACTGCTCGCCGCGACGTTTGACCAGCCGCACCCGTCCATCAGCTCCGGTGAGATCGCCGCCGAGGAGGACAACCCGACCGCGGACCTGATCGCGGCCTGGCTGGCCGAGCGCCTCTCGGTCCCCGTATCGCGGACCGTGTCGGCCGGCCCCGGTATCACCGGCGCCCAGTTCAGCACGCAGGAAGGCATGATCGAGATCACCCGCTTCGACGGCCGGACCGCGACGCTGCACTGGCCGGGCCGGGCCGAGCGCATGGTCGCACTGCACCGCCGCGAGATCGCCGAACTGCTCGCGGAGGAGCTCCGGCGCCTCGACCCCGACGAGGTCTACGCGGAAACCCTCAGCCACGTCCAGGAGTTCGCGGCTCCGGCCGCCGCCCCCGCCGACCCTGGCACTAGCGCCGCTGCCAATGGCGCTGCTACCGCCGTGATCCCGTCCGAGATAAGGGTCAGGACGACCGGTCTCGACGACGAGTGACCGCCACCGAATAAGACGACGAGTGACCGCCACCCGACTAAGGGGACATCAGTGAGCACACCCGAGGTCTTCGTCCACGCCGACGGCGACCTGCTTGCGAAGGCCGCCGCCGCCCGGATCGTCACGAAAGTGGCGGACGCGATCGCCGCCGGCGGGCACGCCCACCTGGTGCTGACCGGTGGCGGGATCGGCACCAAGGTACTCGCCGCGCTCGCCGCCGAGCCCGCTGCCGCGGCCGTCGACTGGCGGTCCGTCGACTTCTGGTGGGGCGACGAGCGATTCGTCCCGGCCGGGGACCCGGACCGGAACGAGACCGGCGCCCGCGCGGCGCTGCTCGACCACATCGCGGCCGACCCCGCCCGCGTCCACCCGATGGCCGGCCCGGACGGCCCCGACGGTGACGACCCCGAGGCGTCCGCCGCCGGGTATGCGGCCGAGCTGGCCGCGGCGGCGGGTCCGCACGCCGCGTCCGCGTACCCGGTCTTCGACGTGGTCATGCTCGGAATCGGCCCGGAGGGCCACGTGGCGTCGCTGTTCCCCGAGCTCCCCGCGGTCTACGACGAGCGCCCGGTCGTCGCGGTCACCCACTCCCCCAAGCCGCCGCCCACCCGTATCTCGCTCACCTTCGGCCCCATCCGGGCCGCCCGCGAGGTCTGGATCCTGGCCAGCGGCGCGGAGAAGGCCGAGGCGGTCGCCCGCGCCCTGGCCGGCGAACCAGAGGACAAGCTCCCCGCGGCCGGCGCCCGTGGCACCGCGCGCACCTTGTTCCTCCTCGACGAGGCGGCTGCTTCCGACCTGGCCAGCTGAGGCCTAAGCTGCGCGGTTCAGGCCCCTGGCCAGCTACGAGTTGCCGAGGAACAAGCACTGGCGTATGACGCGGTCTTCCTGCGTCATGACCACTTGCGAGGCCGCCGTGGCGGGGTGGCCCTGAGCGTGATCGAGTGCCGCGCTGAGCGAGGTCAGGCCAGACATGACGATGATGATGCCCCAGACCGCCAGTGCGAACGCGGCGACTCCGGTCACCAGTCCGGCAATCGCTACCGGCATGTTGGTTGCCTCTCCGCGCTGCACGTGGCGGATGCCGATGACCCCGAAGACGATGGCCAGGGTGGCGAGCGTTCCTGATGCCTGGAACATGAGCGGGATGAGGCCAACCAGGATGCCGACCAAGCCGCAGCCCAGCGCGACTGGGCCCAGCCAGTCTCGCCTCGGTGCATCGGTCCAGTGGGCGGCTGGCGCAGACGGCGGAGCGGACGCTGTCATGATTCCCCCCTCGTAGATAGCCCTGTGGAAGGGGGGGCTATTGCCTACGCTATTCGAGCGTCACAGCGGCTCTCACGCGGAGGGTCATGACGGGACCGAGGCACACAGCCGCCCGTGGCCGGCGAGCAGCCGGAAGGGTCGTTTGCCGATCGGTTGCGCGATGCTCCTGCGGGCAAGTACGGGATGATCGACACCATGAGTGCCGAAAACGCTTCGACCGCCGATCCCTTTGCCGCTGCCGCGATGAGCGCACTGGCCCTGCGCGAGCGGGCCGGCGTCGGCAGTTTCGATGCTGCCGTGGTGCTTGGCTCTGGCTGGCAGGCCGCCGCGGACGCGATAGGCGCAGCAGAACTTGAAGTGCCCCTCGCCGATCTCAGCGGGTTTCCGCTGCCGAGCGTGAAGGGTCATGCGGGATCGGTTCGGTATGTGAGGAGAGGGGAAAGGCGGATCCTGCTGTATCTCGGCCGCGTGCATCTTTATGAAGGGCTCGACCCGCACGCGGTCGCGCACAGCGTGCGCACGGCGATCGCGGCGGGATGCCGCACCATCGTGCTGACCAACGCGGCGGGCGGCATCAACGCCGGCTACGCGGTCGGCCAGCCGGTACTGATCAGCGATCACATCAACCTCACCGGGCGCTCTCCCCTCACCGGGCCGCTGCCGCCGCAGGTCCCGTCGAGGTTCACCGACCTGACGGAGACCTACTCCAGGCGGCTGCGCGCCATGGCGCGGGAACTCGACCCGTCGCTCGCCGAGGGTGTGTACGCCGGGCTTGCCGGGCCGCACTACGAAACCCCGGCCGAGATCAGGATGCTGCGTTCGGCGGGCGCCGACCTGGTGGGCATGTCAACGGTCATGGAGGCGATCGCCGCCCGGCACCTCGGTGCCGAAGTGCTCGGGATCTCCATCGTCAGCAACCCCGCGGCGGGCCTGTCGGACGTGCCGCTTGACCATCAGGACGTCCTCGCGGCGACCGCGACCGCGACCGCCAGGATCGGCGCGCTGCTTCGCGACCTGCTGTCCCGCGGCTAACCGCCTGGCCCGCGGGCAGTGCCAGGGTTGGTCCTCGGCTTGCAAGGGGATGAGTGGTTATCGGGCGTCTTGCGACTCCCTGGTGACGCGGCGAGGGAGGGCGAGATGTCGGGGCCGGAAAGCAGCCTTGCGGCCACCGCCGCCGCCTGGCGCGCGGCTGATCCTGATCCGCGGACCAGGGCGGAGCTTGACCGGCTGCTGGCGAGCGGGGACAACGGCGCGCTGGCGGAGCGCTTCGAGGGCTCGCTGACCTTCGGGACGGCCGGCATCCGGGCCGCGATGGGGGCCGGCCCCATGCGGATGAACAGGCTGGTGGCTGCCCGGGTGGCGGCCGGCCTGGCCCGCTACATCACGACCACCGATCCGGCCGCGGCCGCTGCCGGGATCGTCGTCGGCTACGACGGCCGCGCCGATTCCGGGGTATTCGCCGCGGACGCCGCACGGGTCCTGTCCAGGGCCGGAGTCAGAGTCGCGATGCTGCCGGGGCCGCTGCCGACCCCGGTGCTGGCCTTCGCCGTGCGCCATCAGCACGCCGCCTACGGGCTGATGGTGACGGCCAGCCATAACCCGCGGCAGGACAACGGGATCAAGCTCTACGTGCGTGACGGGGGGCAGTTGCTGCCGCCGGCTGACGAGGAGATCGCCGCCGCGGTCGCCGCGGTGGACCCGCTGCGCCTGCCCCTGGGCTGGGCCGACGGACCGTTCGAGTTCACTCCGGCCGACGATGCCGCGCGCGATTACGTAACGGCCGTGGCCGGTCGCGACCACCCGGCGCCGGGCACCCCGCCACTCACGGTCGTGTACACCGCGCTGCACGGCGTCGGAGACGCCACGCTGCGGGCGGTGCTAGCCGCGGCCGGCTGGCCGGCGCCGGTCCCGGTCGCCGCCCAGCGACAGCCCGACCCCGCCTTCCCGACCGTGCCGTATCCCAACCCGGAGGCGCCGGGCGTCCTTGACCTGGCCCGGGAAACCGCCGTCCAGGCCGGCGCCGACCTGGTCCTGGCCAGCGACCCGGATGCCGACCGGCTGGCCGTCATGGTGCCGGCGGCGGCAGACGGCGGCTGGCGGGCGCTTACTGGGGATGAGCTCGGCGCGCTGCTCGGCGACGCGGTGCTGACCCGGCTGGCCGACGGCGGGCCGGCCACCGGTCCGGGCGGTCGGCCGCCGGACGCAGCGCGAGCTGTCGTCGCCACCACGGTGGTCTCAGGCTCGCTGCTGCGCCGCCTCGCGCAGTCGGCCGGCGTGCGGTGCGTTACCACGCTGACGGGGTTCAAGTGGATCGCCCGGGCGGCCGGAGACGGCGACGACCGCACTCTGGTCTACGGCTACGAACAGGCCCTGGGCTACGCCGTCCGGCCGGATCTGGTAGCCGATAAGGACGGGATCAGCGCGGCGCTGCTCGTCTTGTGGCTAGCCGCCGAGCAAGCGCGGGCAGGCCGCACCCTGGCCGGCCGGCTCGACGATCTGGCCCTGGCGCATGGCCTGCACGCTACCGGGGAGCGAGCGCTGCGAGCGGACGGCACTGCGGGCCTCGCCCGGCTCGCCGACGCGGTCGAGCGGGTCAGGAAGGAGCCGCCCCGCCTGCTGGCCGGGCAGCCGGTCACGGTGACCGACTTGCGCGCGGGCAGCGGGGGCGTGGTGGACCTGGCCGGCGGCTGCGCCGAGCGCGCACCAGGGCAGCCGGTTCCGCCGGCCGACGTCCTGATCTGGCACGCTGGCGGCGACGCCCGCGTGATGATCAGGCCGAGCGGCACCGAGCCCGTCCTGAAGATCTATGCCGAGGCAGTCCTTCCGGTACGGTCGCGGGACGGGCTCGCCGTCGCCCGGGCCGAAGCCGCCGAGCAACTCGAACGGCTGCTGGCGGCGGCCACGGCCCACCTGGAACCAGGCGCGCTTGACCGAGATAGCTGTACTTGACCGAGATACCGGGCTTGACCGAGATATCAGGGGAGACGAGTCGTGACGGACGACACCACCACCATGACCCGCGCCGCGCTTGCTCGCATGATCGACCACACGCTGCTAGCGCCCGAGGCCACCGACGACGACGTCGCCCGGCTGGCCGCGGAAGCCGGCCGGCTGGGCGTGGGCGCGATCTGCGTCTCGCCGTCCCGGCTGCCCCTCGCTCCGGGAGCGCTACCCCCTGGGATCGCTGTGGCGGCGGTGACTGGCTTCCCGTCGGGAGCGCACCCGGTGGCGGTCAAGGTCGCCGAGGCCGCGACCGTCGTGGCGGCCGGGGCCAGCGAGGTCGACATGGTCATCGACCTGGGCGCCGCGCTGGCTGACCGCTGGGCGCACGTGACGGCCGAGGTGGCGGCCGTGCGGGCCGCGGTCGGCCCCGCAGTGGTGCTGAAGGTCATCATCGAGACGGCGGTCATCGGCCCGGGGCGGATCGGTCCTGCCTGTCATGCGGCCGAGGCCGGCGGCGCCGACTTCGTCAAGACCTCCACCGGGTACCACAAGGCAGGAGGCGCCACCGTCGAGGCGGTGGCGGCGATGGCCGTGGCGGTCGGCGGCCGGCTGGGGGTGAAGGCCACCGGAGGGATCCGGACGGCGGACGACGCGCTGGCGATGATCGCGGCCGGCGCCACCCGCATCGGCGCGTCGGCGACCGCGGCCATCCTGGACGGGCTTGCCGAGTGACTCGACGCCGGGTCCGGACCGTCGCTCATCACCCGGGGGCCCAGTCAAGGCGACCGGCCGGGCCTAGTCAAGGAGACCGGCGAAGCCGGGCTTGATCACCGTGTTGATCAGCCGCAGCCGCTCGTCGAAGGGGACGAAAGCGCTTTTCATCGCGTTGATCGTCAGCCATTGGATGTCCGGCCAGCTGTAGCCGAATTCCCGGGCCAGCAGAGCAAATGCAGAGCTCAAGGAGACCTGCCTCATCAGCCGGTTGTCCGTGTTCACCGTCACGCGGAAC
>Ga0123355_10019590_pt1 | contig 10774 bp, 10 predicted proteins | sample TergutEmb28metaG_3_FD_89872 | JGI IMG/M metagenome (GOLD analysis project Ga0123355, IMG submission 89872) | Embiratermes neotenicus P1 segment gut microbial communities from Petit-Saut dam, French Guiana - Emb289 P1 | ecosystem: Host-associated > Arthropoda: Insects > Digestive system > Gut ...
ATTATAGCGGTGGGGCTGATTTGTGTATTTTTATTTATACAAGGTTTCCCGATGATGATGGATATTGGTATCATACGTTTTTTGTCTGGGACCAATTGGCGGCCTACCTGGGATCCTCCCCTTTATGGGATTTTGCCTATGATTGTAGGGTCACTTTATGTGACGGCTGGTGCGATTTTGTTTGGGGTACCTATTGGGATTTTTGCGGCGGTTTTTATGGCAAAGTTTTGCCCCAAGTCAATTCATAAAGTGTTGAAACATGCAATAAACCTGCTTGCTGGGATTCCTTCTGTAGTATACGGCTATTTTGGTATGGTGGTTCTTGTGCCGTTTGTACGAGAAAATTTTGGCGGCAACGGGAATAGTATTCTCACTGCATCTATATTGCTTGGCATGATGATTTTGCCGACTATTATTACGATATCCGAAAATGCAATACGTGCCATCCCTTCAGAAATCTACGAAGGAGCGATTGCACTAGGCGCAAGTCATGAAAGAGCAACATTTATGGTGGTCCTTCCTGCGGCAAAGTCGGGAGTTATGGCATCAGTTATTTTGGGTATTGGACGAGCAGTAGGTGAAACAATGGCAGTCAGGATGGTTGCAGGCAATCAAGCTGTACTAAGGATGCCTCACGAATTTTTGTCCGGCACAAGAACTCTTACTGCCAATGTGGTAATAGAACTAGGATATGCGTATGGCGAACACCGATCTGCACTTATAGCTACTGGCGTTGTACTTTTTGTTTTTGTTATGCTTATTAATACACTATTTGCACTTTTAAAGACAAAGAAGGGTGTGTAAATGAAAAACACAAATAGAATGTTATCAGCCCTTAGACTTGGTTTTGATCAAGCAGTTACAGATATACAGCGCAAAAAAGCAACTGACCGTGTTCTTTTTTTATTGACATGGTTTTGTATTCTTATAACTATAGTGGTACTGCTTTTTATCGTCGGATATGTTTTGATAAACGGTGTGTTATATATTAGGCCATCTCTTTTCGCGCTTGAATATACAACCCAAAATCAGTCTTTATTTCCAGCTCTTGTAGGTACTTTGATGATTGTAGGACTCAGTCTAATCCTTGCAGTACCACTTGGTATTTTTTCGGCTGTCTATCTTGTAGAGTATGCTAGGCGCGGCAGCCCCTTTGTTAAGATCATCCGCCTTACAACAGAAACACTGGCTGGTATCCCTTCTATTGTATACGGGCTTTTTGGTTTTATATTCTTTGGCGTATTTCTTGGCTGGGGCTTATCTCTTATGTCAGGCGCTTTTACAACCTCAATCATGATTTTACCTCTTATTATGAGGACGACAGAGGAAAGCCTAAAATCAGTCCCTGATACATATCGCGAAGGTTCATTTGGACTCGGTGCAGGGCAGCTAAGAACAGTTGTTCGCATTGTGCTGCCTGCGGCTATCCCCGGTATATTGGCAGGGATTATCCTTGCAATTGGTCGGATTATTGGGGAAACCGCAGCAATAATTTTCACATTGGGCAATGTTGCACGTATGCCCAACAATCTTTTTGATACAGGCAGAACTTTATCAGCACATATGTATGCCCTTGCTAACGAAGGCACCCACCCAGGCGAAGCTCACGCTACAGCGGCGGTGCTTTTGATTGTAGTGATACTCATAAACGCATTATCGTCTTGGATTGCACGATCCATTTCAAAAAAAAGAGCATAAAGGAAACAAGTGTGAAACATCCGCGAAGCGGATTTTCATACCAACATATTTGTTCCGCCGACGAAGGAGGCATGAAATAAAACATGGAAATAGCAAATAAATTTTCCTTAGAAGATGTAAATTTGTGGTATGGTGACTTTAAGGCATTAAAAGATATTAATATGGAAATACCTGAGCATATGATAACCGCATTTATTGGCCCGTCTGGATGCGGGAAGTCGACCTTGATAAAAAGCCTAAATCGTATGAATGACTTAGTAGAAGGATGCAAAATAACAGGACGTATTTTGTTGGACGGTAAAAGCATACACGGTGATATTGACGTAAATGCACTAAGAAAACGTGTTGGTATGGTATTCCAAAAACCCAATCCATTTCCTATGAGTATTTATGATAATATCGCTTATGGTCCCCGTACTCATGGGATAAAATCACGGTTTGTGATCAACGAAATTGTAGAAAAATCCCTTAGAGATGCAGCTATTTGGGAAGAATCAAAAGATAGGCTTTCAAAAAGTGCATTGAGTCTTTCTGGAGGGCAACAGCAGCGATTGTGTATAGCCAGGGCCTTATCTGTCCAGCCAGATGTACTCTTGATGGACGAACCGACATCAGCACTTGACCCCATTTCGACAAGCAAAATAGAGGAATTGGTGCTTCAACTCAAAAAAGACTACACGATCGTGATTGTGACTCACAATATGCAGCAAGCGACACGGATATCAGATAACACTGGCTTTTTTTTGCTGGGCGAACTGATAGAATATGGTGACACACAGCAAATATTTTCTGTCCCCAGTGATAAAAGATGTGAAGATTATATAACAGGGAGGTTTGGATGATGCGCAGATTTGACGAACAGCTCAACGATCTTAATAATAAACTACTGGAAATGGGTGCATTGGTCGAAAAAATCATATCTGTAACATCCCAAGCTCTGATAGAACAAGATGTGGAGCTTGCTAAAAAAGCCATCGAAATGGAAGCAGATGTAGAACAAAAAGAAAAAGATATAGAATCTCTATGCCTTAAACTACTTTTGCAACAACAACCTGTTGCCAAGGATTTACGTCAAATATCTGCGGCTCTAAAAATGATTACCGACATGGAGCGTATAGGGGATCAAGCTGCTGACATTTCTGAAATAGTAATAATGATGAATGGCGCACCATATATAAAGAAGTTGGAACACATCCCGCAAATGGCAACAGCAACTGTTAAAATGGTAACAGATAGTATCGATGCATATGTGAGGAAGGATCTAAAACTAGCTAAGTCTGTAATAAAGTATGACGATGTGGTTGATGATCTTTTTGATGTAGTTAAATTTGATTTAATAGAATTGATACGGACAGGAAATCCTAATAGCGAACAAGCAATTGATTTACTTATGATAGCAAAGTTCTTTGAACGTATAGGGGATCATGCTGTTAATATAGCAAAATGGGTTGTATTTTCGATAACAGGTGCATCATTTCGGCATTGATACAACTTCATATTTTGAGGTGAACCTATGATTTGGATTATAGAAGATGATGAAGATATCCGTGAACTAGTGCTGTATGCACTGCGTACGGCCAATTTTGATGCCCGGGGATTTGAAAGTGGTGTAGATTTTTTTCGAGAACTTTCATGTGAGGAGTTCCCACCACTAGACTTGATTATCCTTGACATTATGTTGCCGGGAGATGATGGTCTTAGTATTTTGACAAAATTACGAAAAGATCTTCATTATCAATCGATTCCTATAATAATGCTGACCGCAAAAAGTGGCGAATACGACAAAGTAAAAGGATTAGATCTTGGAGCGGATGATTATCTGACAAAGCCATTTGGTGTGATGGAGTTGATCTCCAGGATAAAAGCACTACTACGCCGTAGTAGTTTTGCACCAAGCAAACAAGACAAAAACATATACAAAAATATAGAAATGAACCATTCTACAAGAGTAGTTATAGTGGATGATATGCCCATAAATCTGACGTATAAAGAGTATGAACTTTTGCATTATTTGTTAATAAATCAAAGGGTTGTATTAAAACGAGAACGAATATTAGAATCTATATGGGGTTATGATTTTGAAGGCGAAAGCCGCACTTTGGATATGCATATACGGGCACTACGACAAAAACTAGGTGCTGCAGGCAAGCTGATACAAACAGTTCGCAATGTTGGATATAAATTGGGGGAATAACTTTGCAAAAGCGGATTTTTACGACGTTTATACTGCTTATAGGGGTTTGTGTTGTCACCTTGGTTGTATCTATTGGATTGCTTTTTTTAAACAGAGTCCGCGCTCACGAAATGGCTGCAATAAGAGATAATGCCAATCTGATAGCTCATATCCTAAACCAAAGCGGGTATGAACATGCCGAAGATATACGTGGCGGCAATACTCGTATGACGATTATTTGCGCAGACGGATGGATCATAATGGATAGCCATCATACAGCAGATATAACTACAAACCGCAGCGGTAGAGAAGAATTTATCCAGGCTACAATTCATGGCAGAGGTGAAGCAATACGAGATTCTGATACATTGCGGGCTGTCACATTTTATTACGCTATCAGATTACAAGATGGATCTATCTTGCGGTTTTCTCGTACCCTCAATAGCCTTGGTCAGGTGGTGCCTGCAATTTTGCCGATTCTTGTAATGCTTACATTAGCAATTTTTTTGTTGGCGTATATTGCAGCTTACCGCTTGACCCGTAGGATTATAAAGCCACTCTTGGAAGTGGATTTTGAAAATACAAACATCATTCCTGGTTATGGTCACAATACTACATTATATGAAGAAATTTGGCCATATATCAAAAAGATTGAACATCAAAGGCTAGAAATTTCGAAGCAACTAGCCACTTCGAGACACCGAGCAGATACAATAGAAGCAATAATTTCAAACATGCGTGAAGGGTTACTAATATTAGATGAAAATGCATTGGTGATGGTTGCAAACAAGAGTGTTTTGGATATTTTTAAAATTTCCAAAGAAATTGATATAAAAGATAAAAACATTCGACATATTTTTCGTGATCTTGAGTTTAATCAAAACGTAAAAACTTGTTACAAAGGTAAACATCTAGAAATGCAACTCGAAATAAATAAAAAAGTCTACAATGTATATCTAAATCCCGTTGAATATGAAAATAACCGAGGCATAATTGTACTTTTTTTGGACATTACCGAGCGATATAAAGCCGAATCGCAGCGCAAAGAGTTTACAGCCAATGTATCGCACGAACTAAAGACCCCTTTGACCACTATATCTGCATTATCAGAAATGATGGTAAATGGTATGGTAAAATCAGAAGATATTTCTGATTTTGCACAAAAGATTTCTGGACATGCTGCACGACTGATTAATATTATCGAAGATATAATACGTTTGTCCGAATTTGATGAAAAAAAGGTAACAAAGGATTATACTGTTTTTGATATATACGAACTGGCAAAATCAGTATCACATGCTTTATCAGAAAATGAAATTGCTATACAAAAATCTGTGAGTATTGGCGTTACAGGACAAGCAGTTAATATAAACGCCAATTACCGTCTGCTTGACGAACTTTTGCATAACCTCATAAGCAACAGTGTCAAATACAATAAAGATGGGGGCAGGGTAGCAATAGAGATATCAAAAGAAAAAGGATGGTGCAAACTTACTGTTTCTGACACCGGTATAGGAATATCAAAAGAGCATCAAGCGCGGGTATTTGAAAGATTTTATCGTGTAGACAACTCAAGGTCTAAAAAAACCGGTGGGACAGGACTTGGCCTTTCTATTGTAAAGCATATAGTGGATTATCATAATGGACATATAATAATGGATAGCAAGTTAGGAAGTGGGACGACTGTTGTATGTAAGATTCGTTTATAACGTTTACGATGTCGTATCGCTATGATAAAATCGGCAAAAAATACGAGGTATGTTATGAAGAAGAAAATATACGTTGTCGTAAATGTTGATGATGAGCTTAATCCATCATTTGTCATGCAAAATCCCGATTTTCCGTCAGCAAAGATAAAAAACATGACATTAGTAGTAAGCACACACAAAACAATTATTCGTGTTGCCAAGTTGATTGGTATAGAAACAAGTCTAACTCCCAAACATAAATGGGACTTGGTGCAAGAAAATTTCCCATTTGGGGAGCTTTTTAACGAGAATACACATATATTTGACGGTTGTGTTTATCAAAATAATTTTGGTGAACACTATTTTTTTATGGCAGCACTACCTAAATCAATCTCATATGCAATTGCCGATGCAGCTGTAGAAAAATGGGGGAGCATTCACAAAATAAGTCGGTTGGAGACCATTGAGCATATTTTGTTTGCTCATTATGTTGCGCGTATACAAAAAACCATGGATGAAGATAGTAAAAAAACAAGAACTGCAAGATCCATGTTTCTTCGACAAACAAGCCAAAATCATATGCGTTGGAGTTCTGATGACCAAAACCAATGGATTGTATATCCGCAGGACACAGGTTTTAGAACTTTGTGTATAAAAAACGGTGTGCCTCATAGTGCATATTATACGAGTAATCATGAAGATCTACGTGAATCGGAGTTAGATAGATTGTGCGAAATAGCTTCTCCTAGCAGTGTTGTTTTGCTAAGACATGCATCACATGATGTAAACTATTTGTGGATGGAAGATTATTTAGCAAATAGAAGAAATGTAAATTTTGTGATTGAAGATATGCCAATATTTGAAAAAGTGCTACAAGTTATGCTGTAAACGCGTTTTCTATATGTGATGCATAGATCTGCCCGTTTTGTATTAAAACTTCTACTACATCAAAACGGACATTGCTGTTTATTAGTCCATTACATGACATATATGCGAGTGCTGTTTTGATTATCCGTTTTTGTTTTGTATGAGTTACTGCTTCCCTTGGAAAACCGTAATTTAGATTGTGGCGGGTTTTAACTTCTACAAAAACTAGATAATCATTGTCTTGGGCTACTAAATCAATCTCGCCAGTTCTTCTATGAAAGTTTTGCGTGATTATTTTGTAGCCCTTGTTTTTTAGCAAAGTTTCGGCGGCTTTTTGCCCGGTTTTGCCGGTTGCTTGTTTATCCATATATCAGCGTTGGTTTAGAAACTGGTGCGTCTGAAAATGTAATGCAGTCCAAATACTTTTGGGTGACAATCTCTGCTTTAGCATCGTTTGGTGCATGTAGTACAGCTAGAGGCTGGCCTTTTTCGACTTTATCTCCTGTTTTGGCTTTGACTAGTATCCCTGCTGTGTTGTCTATTATGTCGCTTGCTTTTTCACGTCCTGCTCCAAGGGTCATAGCGCATAGGCCAATACCTTCTGTATCCATGGATTCTATATAGCCTTTTCTTGGAGAAACAATTGTTTTTTTAATTGCGGCAACAGGATATGGCAAATCCGACGTGAAGCTATCTTCTTTTGATAGATATCTGATGTCACCGCCTTGGATTTTCACCATTTCTACTAATTTTTCGTAAGCAGACCCATCTGTGATCGTTTTCATTGCCATTTCGCGGCATGATTCTATTGAGCCTTTTTGTGCAAGATATAACATATTAGCAGAGAGTTCTATACATATTTGGGTCAAATCCGCAGGTCCTTGACCTTTTAGTACATCAACTACTTCTAGTATTTCTAAGTAATTGCCAACGGCACTGCCTAGGGGGACGGACATATCTGTAATTATTGCGACAGTTTTGCGCCCGCAGCCTTCCCCTATTTCGACCATAGCCTTGGCTAGTGATTGTGCATCTGCTAGGGTTTTCATAAACGCACCGTTACCGGTTTTGACGTCTAGTAGAATACGGTCAGCTCCCGCTGCGATTTTTTTGCTCATAATGCTTGCAGCAATTAAGGGGATACTATCTACAGTTGCAGTCACATCTCTAAGGGCATAAATTTTTTTATCAGCAGGTGCAAAATTACCAGATTGACCTGTTATACAGATACCATGTGCTTTAACGATTTCTAAAAACTCGGTTGTAGGGATTTCGGTTTGTAGGCCGGGGATTGATTCTAGCTTGTCTACTGTACCACCTGTGTGACCAAGTCCCCGACCGCTCATTTTTGCAACAGGGACACCAAGTGCAGCGACTATTGGGCCTACTACTAGGGTAGTCTTATCACCTACACCGCCAGTGGAATGCTTGTCGATTTTTATACCGGGGAGCGTACTCAAATCCATCTGATCGCCAGAACGAGCCATTGCCATTGTAAGTGCAGTAGTTTCTTTTGGGGTCATGCCTTTGAAGTATATAGCCATGAGTAATGCTGTCATTTGCGCTTCTGGGATTTGACCAGTAGTAAAGCCATCCACTATATACTCAATTTCGCTTGTTGTTAGTTCTTTTGCTTGCTTCTTTTTTTGGATGATTTCATATGTTCGCATTTAAGGCCTCCATATTGTCTGCGCCAAAGCCATAAGGTAACAACTCTGATAAGGTATGAACCTTAAAATCTTGTTCGGATTTTACTACGATTACTTGCAATTCGTCTCCACCAAATTCATAAAGCATTTGTCTACATACACCGCAAGGATAACAATAGTCATGACTATCAGCTCCGTGCAAGCTGCCTGCAACTGCAATTGATGTAAAAGTCCTGGAACCTTCTGACACTGCCTTTACTAAAGCGGTGCGTTCGGCACAGCAAGTAGGGGAAAACGCCGCAGATTCTATATTACATCCGATGAATACTTCGTTATTTGTATCAAGCAGTGCTGCACCAACATGAAAATTGGAATATGGAGCATATGCCAATTTTTTGGCTGATATTGCTTTTTTGGCTAGTTGTTGATTTGTCATATTATATGTCCTTTCAAATGAAAAAGTAAGAAAAAAATGGGTGTTTTTGTTATGACTTTTGATGCTCTTTGAGCATTATATCAAAGTCAATACAAAAATAGGGCATTTTTGCTATGATCTTGATGCACTTCGTGCATTATATCAAGATCATAACAAAAATGGGGCTGTCACAATGTGACAGCCCCATCATTAATGTACATACTTACGCACTAACACAAGCATCAACAGGACAAACTCCTGCACATGCGTCGCAATCGATACAAACTGCACCATCGATTACATATATGTCACCATCTGAGATGCAATTAACCGGACATTCGTCTTTACAAACGCCACAAGCAATACACACATCGGTAATTCTATATGCCAATATACTCACCTCCCACTAGGGTGTTTTTTCGAGTATATCTGATTATTAGCAGCATAGCAAGGCAAAATTATTCCTTTACAAAAACGGGCTGTCTCGAAAAGCATTTTCTCTGCATATTTATACGCTCGTTCCGTCTTTGCGAGGAACGCAGTGACGAAGCAATCCAGATTTTACGCAAGTCTTGGATTGCTTCGCTTACGCTCGCAATGACAAGCGTTGCATATATATGCATGATTTATGCTTAACGAGACAGCCCGTTCAACAAGCACAACGCCGTCTGGAAACGCCGATATTCCGCCATTCGTCGTTGCACTTTCTTGCTTGCCTTTATGGGCAAGCAAGAAAAGCACGCCTAGATTGGCGAAATATCGCCATTCCCATTCGGTGTTGCGGTTATTGAATACAGGTTCTAAATACAGGTACTAATACTTTCTTACCTCCATAAATCCATTAACAAAATCTTTATTATCTTGTGATTTTAACAACATATCCGCCACTTGTTCCGAAAAATCAGATGAAGATATTTTTCCGCTCATTTCACGCAGGGTGTACATAGCATCTAGCTCTCTTGATGACAGTAGTAATTCTTCGCGTCTTGTGCCAGACTTCATTATATCTATTGCCGGGAAGACACGCCTTTCTGCCATTCGCCTGTCTAAAACAAGTTCCATGTTGCCTGTCCCTTTAAATTCTTCAAAGATAACGTCATCCATCTTGCTGCCAGTATCGACCAATGCTGTTGCAAGCACTGTCAGAGACCCACCTTCTTCTATATTGCGCGCTGCTCCAAAAAATTTCTTTGGCATGTACAGTGCCGCAGGGTCTAAGCCGCCAGACAGGGTTCTCCCACCCATTGGGATAGTAAGATTATAAGCCCTGCCAAGTCTGGTTATAGAATCCATTAGTATCACTAGATCCTTTTTTTGTTCGACCAGCCGCTTTGCGCGTTCTAAAACCATTTCAGCTAGGCGTTTATGATTTTCTGGTTGTTCATCAAAAGTTGAAGACACTACTGTGCAATGTTCGCCAATAATAGAGCGTTCCATATCTGTCACTTCTTCTGGACGCTCGTCTATTAGCAAGACAATCAAGTGTACATCGGGGTGATTTTGGGTGATTGAGTTGGCGATTTGTTTAAGAAGAACAGTTTTGCCTGCTTTTGGGGGAGATACAATCATACCGCGTTGTCCAAAACCTACAGGGGAAAATAAATCAATAATACGGGGTGCCAATTGATGACGTGACGTACGACCGTCGTTGGTTTCTAGTGTTACGCGTTTTGTAGGAAATATAGGAGTAAGATATTCGAAGTGGGGACGGCGCGTAGCTGTATATGGTGGGTCGCCGTTTACATGTTGTATATATGAAATTGCGTTAAACTTATCCGCTCCGGCTTGACGTATAATCCCGCATACAAAGTCGCCTGTGCGCAAATTAAATCGCCTTATTTGAGCAGGTGCAATGTAAGTATCTCCAATACCTGGTAAAAAGTTTTTTGCTCGCAAAAATCCATAACCGTCAGGCAGGATTTCTAGTATTCCTTCAGCAGTTTTGGGTTCGTTTTGGGGTGATGTTGAAACTTCTATTTCTGGAGAGTCTTGAGATTTTGGAGGGGTTTCTAATGATGACTTTGTTGATTCGAAAGATTCGGATTGTTCGAGTTGTGGTGGTTCATTTTTGGTTAATATAGGAATAGACAATGTAGCATCGGGTGAAGGTAAATTTTCGTTGACAATATTTTTTTCGGTTGGTTTGTCTGACGATATTACTTTTGATTTGGTGGTTTTGACTTTTTTTTGTGGAGCCTCTGGAGGTGCTTTTTTGCTTGAGTCTGCTTTTTTTTGTGGAGCCTCTGGAGGTGCTTTTTTGCTTGAGTCTGCTTTTTTTTGTGGA
>Ga0123355_10019592_pt1 | contig 10774 bp, 6 predicted proteins | sample TergutEmb28metaG_3_FD_89872 | JGI IMG/M metagenome (GOLD analysis project Ga0123355, IMG submission 89872) | Embiratermes neotenicus P1 segment gut microbial communities from Petit-Saut dam, French Guiana - Emb289 P1 | ecosystem: Host-associated > Arthropoda: Insects > Digestive system > Gut ...
AGCCTTTTCTTACATATCAATCACTTTTAAGGAACAAGTTCAGATATAGCACCCCGGTAATCCATATTAAGAATTTATCATGACCACATTACATATCCAGGGTCACTTGAGAGTAGCTGTACAATTGTACTATTTGTTTATTTGTCATCAAATTTTTGCTGGTAGTACTCATCAACGCTATAAAAAACATATTGGGACTAATCTTTTTATTAATTTTCTAAAAAGGGGTATATTGTTCGAGGCATTTTTAATATGTACTGGAAGATGGTTATAAATTTTGCACCCAGAATATGCTACACCTTTTTTGAACCATTGTTAACCCTGTTTGTGGTAAGTGCAAGTCTTCACTGTGGCAAGTAATATATACCATGAATTTGTGAGTTCAATGAAAATAAATTCTTGTTGGTAATGACAAAAAGCAATAAGGAAAATATATATTGAGATGGTAAGGGCAGTATTCCTAGTTTTTTTTAAACAATGGACATGTATCACGTTTATTGGATTTTGTCATAATCCTTATTATTCTGTTTTGGATCTTAAAGATATTAATACTAGAGTAGGAATTTCCCCAAAATATGACACCATATGATATAATGGAGTGAAAATAAGAGAAATAGACCGTTCTTAGTATTTTGGGAGAGTTAAGAAACATTACTGTTCTAATAGCATAACAGGCTTTATTTTTGGTGTTAACTCAGTAATATGTTCTCTTCCAAGTGAGTGTACTGTCTATTTTTAGACCTAGGAATTTGGTGCTAGTTGTATTAGTAATTTGTGAGTTAACATTGACTATTTTTTTTTGTTTCATATTTGTGGGTAGCTGAAAATTGTAAAAAATAAGTTTTTTTTCGTAATTTAGAGTTAAAAGATTACTTTGAAACCAATTACTCATTTCTGTCATTGTTTGATGTAGTGCATTGTGCTTTTGTGTTAAACTTGGGAATTCTTTATGGTAGTCTAAAATTCCATTAACTATTGTTAGGATTTTCCTACCTTTAATTTGATGTTTTATAGGTTTAGTTGCCTTATGTGGTGATACACTTTCATTCTCTTTTAAGTTAGCAATTGAAGGGAAGCGATTTTTAGTTGAAGTGTCAATATCCGTTGATACTGCTCCGCCCTCGTTGTGCTTTCATCTTACATTTAGTTTAACGTTTTTGTTTTTGTGTGCTGTTGTAATCCAGTCGTCTGTTATCTTGTTATTATGAGATTCTTCTGAAGTAGTTAAGTTTACGTCGCACATGTTTGTTGAGGTTTTGCATGTGATTAGTTTGCTTTGTAGAATTTTTATAATCATATGAGCTGAGCTAAATTCCACTAGAACCTCCTTCAATTGAGATTCTCGATCTTGACAATTTTTACATAGATAATTTACTTCATTGCTAGTATTTTGTGATAAAATTCAGACGATTCACCTTTGGATCTGTTACAGTCGGCCATCTGGGACTGTATTATACACTCACAAGTAAAATGTCATAAAATGCATGCAGAATACTTCAAACACATGCATCACAAACTATCCCGAACACTTTAGTCTAGTAGGGGTTTGTTGTGAGTGTGTTCTAGGGATTACAGGAATATTTTTGCCGTGATTCCAGAGATGGGGGAGTCCATGGCTACTCCTTTGGTGGGTCGGTAAATCTGGTTTTGATATGTGAAGTAGTTCTGGTTTAGTATCGCTTCTAGGAGAGAGCAAATTTGGTTGGTGAGAGTTCTGTCGTCGTGTTTGAATAGTTGAGTTCTAGTGGTATGAAGGGTTTCCTGGAACGGGATATTGATGTTGTTGCATATGAAACTGAATATTGTATTTTAGGAGTTATGTTCCATATAGGTTATGGTGCTTTACTGATTGCTCGATTGATGTGTTCTTGTGAGCCATGTATGTACTCATCATAGGGAACGACTTCCTGTACTCTGACCGATGCCCGTGTTCAAGTCCACCTTGTGACTATTTGTCACGCTGAGACACAATCACGCGCGGCACACGGTTCAGGAGTAAGAGGACTCTGGACGGTAATCAGCCGCCTCCTCCCTCAGCTAGAGACGGAGTGTTGTATCTGGGGGCTCGTGGCGGCTCACAGGCCACCAGTTGCATCCCCACTTGTTTATGTGCATGCATTTCTGCACGTTTGTTTGGTCTGCCTAGAGTGTTGGGAACAGAGGGTCTCTCTGTAACCCGAGGAAACTTGTGTGGTCTCTGTAAGGAGACGACGGCCGGGATGCTGTGAGAGAGAATTGGGATTCCATCGTGACCAACCGTCGAGAGCAGACTCTCCTACATCCAGCCGGGGCTCGATTACCGACTGCCGGAGTCCTCTTTATAGTAATTTTGTTACTCTACTTATTCCCAAATAAAACTCAAAGTTCCATGAACAAGTTATTTGTTGGAATAAGCTGTCTGCCGTTCACCGCTCTTAACGCGAGGTTCGAATCCCACTTCCACGCTGAGGACATCTATGATACAGCCTCTTCGGGATACAACAACGTATAGATCCTTTATGTCCAAAGTGATGAGTCTGTAGCTGTCTTTAAGTGTGAAGTTGGTTAGTCGTTAGCTAGTTTTGTGGAGTTTTCGACTGTGTATAAGTTTTATAGGTTGAGATGTTGTTTTGGGATATTGTTTAGTTTTTAGGCAGCTTAGTAGGAGGGTGCTGTTCTATTGTTTACTACAGGTCTGGTAGGGATATCTGGTTTATGGAGCTTTAGCTGGGCCTTCAGTGTAGGTGTGGCAGGGTTCTTTTGTGTCAAGTGTGTAGGTTGTTTTTTTGTGGAAAATTAGGTCGCATTGTTTCAGTGTTTTTGTGACGTGTGTCTGGTATTTATTGGTTGGGTCTCTGAGCATGGTTTCAAAATTGTTCTCCGAGAGGAATGTTCTAACTTTCTTGTGGCATTCGTGTTCATGTATGATGACCACCGTTTTGCCTTTGTCTGCCTGTGTGATTATGGCTTTGTTCCTGTTGAGTTTGTTATGTATGTTTTTTGCGATATGTAGCTGTCGTTTGTGCGTCTTATTGGTGTCGTGGTGAGTATTGCATATTTGCGAGAATTTCTTGGTTGTCATGATGCGGTTTGTGTCCTGTATTTTAGGTTCCAGTGGTCTTATTGACTGTTCCGTTTCGAGGATGAGGGTTGTCCGTTGTGCCTTGGTGGGTTGTGGAATGCAATATTATTCTAGTAGCTGTTGCTCTTCTGTCATGAAGCTGATATTTGTCAGGTTGACGGTGCAAGGATAGAACTTTCGCTGTTGATTGCAGGCTATGTGTTTGTGGCCTTTGTGGTTCACTTGTTGAAAGTTGTCCAGTTTTTGTTCAGGTTGTTGTGTTTCTCCATTTCTGCCTGTAGATTATCTATTGCTTCAAGGATGGTTGTCCAGTAGGTGGGCCATGTGGCTACGCATTCTAAGTGTTTGGCGTATAGTTGTTCATTCAGTTTGTTCTTTTTGATGTATAGGATATTTGATTTCTTGATTTATCCTGAAGTGTGTTGCTGCTTTCAAAGTGTTTGTGTTTTGTTTGTTGCTGCCGTTGATTTTGATGGATATGTATTTGGGCGTTAGCTGTTGGTCTCTGCAATTTTTGTTATACCATATGGCTGCCATGGTCTTGTGTAGTCGTCTTTTCATGTTCTTGAATTTGTGTGCTGTTTTTGCCTGTTTGGCGCTTATAAATTTGTTGTGTGGTTGACTGTGCATCTTAATTTAGTGAGGATAACAAAACCAACTAGATGTCACTTTGTGTAGCACACCCGAACAAAACAACAAAGTAAGCTTCCTAGGCCTAGGAATCATAGAAACACCCCACACCTGGAGACTGATATATTCTGGAAACCCACAACCACAGACACCACCATCAACTATCTGTCCAACCATCCACTAGAGCATAAGCTAGCAGCCTACAGATTCTTCATACACAGGATGCTCAACCTAGCTCTACACAGAAGTAACCTAGAGAATGAATGGCAAACTATCCTACAAATAGCCAAAAACAACCAGTTCCCCACCTCCCTGATCCATAAACTAAAACAATGCATGACACAGAAAAGGACTCAACCCCCCCCACCCTGCACCACCTACACAACCTAAGAGGAACGAAAATTGGGCCACTTTTACCTTCACATCCAAAACATCAGGAAAATCACTAACCTATTCAAACAGACCGATATAAAGATAGCTTTCAGGTGCAAAAACACGCTCACACACCTAGTCAAAACAACACACAGCATTAGACCACCACCACACGACAGACCCGGCATTTACCAACTGAAATGCAACACGTGTAACCTATCATCTATAGGCCAGACTAGCCGCAGTCTAAAGACCCATTACCATGGACACATCAGACACATTAAGAACAATAACCCAGTCAGCATATGCGCAACACATACTAGACAATGGATACGAATACAGAACAATGGACAACCAAATGACCCTCTTAAACTCCTCCATAGCCAATATTTACTGACAATATATGAACAATTCTACATCCATTCCTTTGACAAAAACGGCGAACTCATCTCCGAACGAAAACAAACGAACATATCGTTCCACACACGATAAACATACCTGAGTTTAACACTGCCTATTGTTACAGCACTATACCACACATGGCGATCACACCACTCAGTCGTCAGCTCTTGATGATGGGCATGGAATTGCCCGAAACATGTTGAGCAGTTTATAAAGAGAAATAAAGTACTACACAAAGTGACATCTAGTTGGTTTTGTTATCGTCACTGAATTAAGATGCACGGTCAACCACACATCAAATTTATGAAGTTTATTTTTACAAATCTTGTTTGCGTCTCTTAACTGGGAGGCTTATTTGTTCGATACAAGTGTTATATAAAATTTCTCATTGTTGGTAAGTTATATCTGCAAATGTATAGTTATTGGCTACTGACTAATTCCATCAAGCATAGTTCTTCCTGAGAAGCTACCAGGTCCGCAACTAGACTAGAAATTCCCCTCAATTGCCTGTACCTGCTCGTTCATTACTGCATTTACAGGCACCTGCCACCTGTCCCTATCCTGAGTGAGATTAATCCAGTCCATGCCTCCCCATCCCACTTCTTGAAGATCCATTTTGCTTTTATTCTCCCACCTATGCCTAGGTTTACCAAGTGGTTTCTTTCCCTCAGGTCTCCCCACCAAAACTGTATTCATGTCTCTTGTTTCCCACGCATGACGCATTTCTCCATCCATCTCATTCGTCTTGATTTGATCACGCGAATAATATTTGGTGAGGAGTACAAATCATGACTTCTGCACTCCCCTGCTACCTTGTCCCTCTTAGGTCCAAGTATCTACCTCAGGATCCTGTTCCCAAACACCCTCAGCCTGTGTTCCTCCCTCAGTGTGAGAAACAAAGTTTCACACCCATACAGAACAACTGGCAAAATTGTGGTTCTGTGTGTTTTAATCTTGATATTTTTGGATAGGAAACTGAAAGACAACATTCTGCACCAAATGGTAGCAAGCATTCACTGACTTGTCTGCTTCTAATATCTTAATGTATGGATTTCTGATTTGTTAGCCTTGTTCCCAAATATCTGAATTGCACCACTCCTTCAAAGGATTTATTACCAGTCGTCATGTTCTGATTTTGCTCTGCGGGCTGTTCTTGACATCACCATATACATTGTGTCCTCAGCAGTTACTAGCAACTATTAAGGCTTCAGTTTTTTTCTTCGTAGTGTGTAAGCTTCCACCCAGTGCATTAACATTGTCGGCAAGAAAATTAGGAACTGATATGTGTGTGTGATTTAATATCAAACCCTGATGGTTTTCGTAAACCCTCCTAATGGTATATTGTAAAGAGCAAAGCTGAAAGGCGATGGTGATGAAGCATCTTTCTTTCAAACCATTTTTAACAGGAAATGCTGGTGTACTGGGACTCCGGTGTACATTTCATTTGACACATTTTTACTGGCCATACTAGTTTCATGCGGGTGTTAAAGTAATATAATACTATATAATGAACATCGCTTTATTATTTAAGATAATATCAGGCTACATGTTTCGACTAGACTTAGTAATCTTCAGGCCTATATTAACATTTGTGTTACCAGGTAGTGTGCACACTTTGGGATCCCATCGTGTTTACATTTGTGAAATACATCTATTTAAAACGTTTTTTTAAAAGTTGTGAAGTGCGACTATAGGATTGGGGTGCGTAAAAATGTCTATTAAAATGTGTTTTACAAATTGTGTCTAAAAACTTTTTAATTATATAAACTCGTTCTTGAAGGTGCTTTGCTGTTCATCAGTTTAAAATGTGTGTCCCGTATCATTGCTTCATTCTTATGGTTGTGTTGGTGTGCGCCTGTTTTGCTATTTCGTAGGAGTAGGTGTGGTAACAAGTGGTCTCTGCTCTGAACTGTTGGATGGGGTTGTCTGGTATGGCTTCCCGTTTATTTCTATTGTTGTATTCTAATGGATGGAAGAGCTTCCCTTAACGGGTTTTTCTTAACGTACGTGTTGCGTTGTTGGCTCCGTTGTTATTGCAGTCCTTGTGGCCAGAAATGTTCTGTGTGGATGTTCTGTGCACTGGGTCTTAACCACTGTGGTGTGTCGTTTTGTGGCTGTGTTGTTCCCTTATTGCAGTCCTTGTGTAGGCTTTGGAAGGCTATCTCCAGCGTACTGTCCTTGCTAGTGATGTGTTTTGGTGTTAGTAAGAATGTTACACTGTACCTCCCTCCTAATTGATTTGTATGGTTTCTTGAAGTCTATAAATAGCTGATGCACTGCCTGATTATGTTCCCATTTTTATTAGGGTTTTAAATAGATGCAAAGTGCATGACCAGTAGTTGGCCTGTTTTAGTTGAAATACATGTGAGCCCACGAGGTCGCGCCCGCACTAGGGCAGTGCGTTAGCTGTCAATCGTGGGCTCGCACACCCGTAATTGCTACCGGCTGTCGTCGGGCGTCTAGGCGATCCGGGCCGGCCTTGATGGGGGCAAGCGGGGATGAGTTAGTCGGGATGTTACATACGAAACCAACAAAACCAAATAATAACACTAGCAAAAATATATTATGCAGCAATAGATTGGTCACCGTGGATTACACAAAATCCACCACACAATTGCCCGCCAGACGGGCTAGAACACATAACACAAAGCGAGACCAGAGTAAGCCGTTAGCAGGACTATAAATTAAATCAGTAATTACGGAAAAGAAAAGTTAGGCACCCCTGGCTGGCATTACAAATGGGGGTTATCCGCCCTTAACATAGTCCGCGCCAAATAGGGTTGCAACACAACAAAAGTGCATACAGTTGGCTTTCAGTATAATAGAACAACTTACACCAAGATAACACGCCATTGACTTAAAGCAAACAGTAGGTGTACACGTACACAGGTGAATGAGCAAACAAAGGGGCACTGGTACTTACGGTCGGACCTAAATACATAAACAACGAAACCACTAGCTTTTACAATTCTGACCGTTACCATGTGCAAGGTTAAGGCAACAATTAAATATTCTATCAATTGCGTAATGAAGCTGGCAAGGCTCTTACAACACACTGATGCGGCATGCAGGCCGACTTGCCGTATCCTCGTATTGCCGGGCACAACAATGCCCCCACGAAAACTAGCTTAAGCACAATCAAGTATCGGGTGTGCAAATAAACGCACCCCTGCATTAATGAACATAAACAGTGAGACTTACAGGAAGGGGGGCCCTCAAACCACCTCACCGTCGCACCGCTCAAACTTCCCTATCCTCCGGGGAGCCACACGGTACGACCCACGGGATAATAAGCAAAATTCCAACCTCAATTCGGAACCAACCACGTTACCAAACACAGTTCACATCTCCATCAACCCTAGCCCCAGCGAACTCCCCAAACAGCGGCAGGCGACGGTGTAGGTGCCCTTCCTAGGCCGGCTCACTAGGCTGCCACACCCTTCTCCAAGCGAGGCACACAGACAACAGAACACAAGTCGAGGAGTCCGGAGGTGAACTCGGTAGGTGAGCACCCCCCGTGCACCCCCGTCTCCTCCAGCCAATCACCAGAGGCCGCCCAAATAAGGAAAGGCAGGGGGGAGGAAGGTCAATGTCAGACGCCGCGATGCGATGAACCACCGAGGCGGCCGGAGCGGCCGGCTCACATGCTGATGGCCCCCAGTAATTTCTGCTGCGTTTGAGTTGACCTTGACTGAACTATGTTGGATAGAATTTTGGGGAAGTGTTATGTCTTGATAATTGTTACAATCTTATAAATAGGTACTCCGATGAACTCTTCCTCTGCTAGGGCAACTCCTCGATATTCCAAGCGGATATAAGTGTATGAATGTTAGAACAAATTGTACTGCCTTCTGCTTTCATCTGTTTTGCCGCAATTTGATGCGTACCTGGTGCTTTGTCTTTTTAGCTCTTCAATGGCCTTGGGTTTGAGGCAAGCTCTGCTCATTTCACACGCACCTCGACCTCTTTGATGTTCTCTTCAATTTTTTCCCAAGCCCTATTTGTGTCCTCACTATTGTTTAAGTTCTCTAAAGCTGCAAGACTCTTGGAGATGATAATCTGGTACTGTTTCCTAACATGTAACACACTTAGCTTCTTGAGATTGAGTGTCTCCTCATAAGACTTTTGTGCTTCTTGTTTAGTAACGTGGAGTCTTTCCCTAAATTTTGCAGTCACTAGGTAATCGGTATAAGATTCAGGTCCCTGAAAGATAGCAGTTTGAGTGTACCTTCTCTGGTATTACACGATCAATCTGATAGTGAGTTTTTTTTTATGAGGAGAGTTCCAGATTTGTTTGTGAATATTTTGCTGTAGGAACATACTGTAACACCATTGTCATTAATATCCTTATATAAAATATCTTTTCCAATTGTTGGTTTGAAATTATCCTCCCTCCGAAGTTTTGCATTAAAATGCCATAAGAGAATTTCTGTGTGAAACGTGGGCAAGTGATCAAAGACCTCTGATTTCTCATAAAATGTATGGGTCATCACTTTCATTCTCAGTTGGTGCCCACACGTTCGGAGCATTTAGGGTTAGCGCATAACGAGGAGACTGGTCACTGCAATGCAGCTGCAATTTTCAAGCAGAGTCACCTGTTTTGAGCAGGAATTCAGTTTCCCAGTTAGCAAGCGTACTTTGAGGGAACGCAGTGGTTGCTTGCATGTTCTTTGTGTTACTGAATGTTTTAGCAATATTTCAGTGTTGTGCACTTAATTTCTATAATGTCACTGACAGCTGCTACTTGTTTGGTAAACATAAGTAATTCAGTGTTTTTTTTTGTGTCCAATGCCACCACATGTCCTTGTGGACTTCGTGGTCCTCCCTCCTGGACATGGCAGAAGTGTAACCGACTTGTGAGGTTGGGACGCCCATGAGGCGCAGTTACGTTGTCCCAATGATGTGAGTGGTGATATAGGACGATGTAGTGCCAGGAGGGCCCTTAAACCTAAATTCTACCAACTACCCAGACCATGGTCACCGCGGGAATCCTCCCCTTCAGGGAAAATTCCCACAGTAGAGCCGGGATTTTTTTTTGAACTGTCTTTATTGGTACTTATAAGTTACAGAGTCAGCAGGTTTACTCATGTTCCTTACTGGTCTTTTTGTGGTATACTGTACATAATGTCACTGCCAGACGTGATGAGTCATTTGGGGAATGGGCGATGTTATTGTCCGATATGTATATTGCCATACTATCACTTTTTGTCCAGTTTTAATCGAATCTGGTGCTGATGGGGAGAGTAGGGAAAATTATAGCACATCCAGGTATCTTCCTACAGTGCGTGTCTTGGGTGTTCGGTGTTATTCTTTCCAGCGGGCTCGTTGCAAGAAGTCCATGTATTCGGTAAGGGAGAGGCGTCGCTGTGTCTGGAGACGGTATGCTACTAGATGGGCCACGATCCATATTATCGCCACATGTTTTTTTTTGGGGGGGGGGCCAGTGATAGAAGGTCGGGCGTAGGGTCCATTGCCCTGGTATGCGTTAGGGGTGTATGCATAGTATTGCCGCTATCCTGGCTTTTTGTCCAAGTCCATATCACTGATCCTTCCTCGCAGGAAATTAGTCGATGCAGTAGTGTATCTGTTACCCCGCATCTCACGCAGGACGTTGTAGTGGTGAGGTGAATTGCAGCCAGACGTTCGATGGTCCGTATTATTTCGTGTATGGCAGTATACCACACTGATTTTATATGGTTGGAAAGTCCGGTGGTGTGTACATTCGTCCATACTCGCTGCCATGCGATTCCTGGGTATTTGCGGACAATCCTCAGCTCACTGGTGCCAATGTTCATTGTGGCCATTGTTAGCAGCACTCTGTAGAGACGATTTTTAAACCTTTTCTTGGTTTCTTGTGGGCCTGGTGGGGGGACATATGCCATGTCGAAGGCATATTGACGGATATAGGGTATCCCGGTTGGAAGGCCGTGTACATTTGAGGGGTTCGCAGTGGGTCCGGTGAGGTTCCACTTTCTCATCAGTGTTGTAAGAGAACCGTTCTTCATACACAAGAACCACAGTCGGGCTTGTAGGAGCGTCTTACATTTGGCATCTATGTTTACCAGGGCCCAGCTGCCTTGTTCTTTAGGGAGTTGTAGCGTGGTCACAGGTACACGAAAGATTGCACCTTGCCAGATGATCCGCCACTGAAAAAACGGGTTTATGGGATAATTACGATAGTGTTATTCTGTTGTATCCCGGGAAGGACGTATCATGGATATTGCCCTTTTTGTGGAAGTGGGATTCGAACCTTGGGTTAAGGACGGTGAACTGTGGACCGCTCACTTAGTCGAATAACTCGTTCATAGA
>Ga0123355_10019593_pt1 | contig 10774 bp, 4 predicted proteins | sample TergutEmb28metaG_3_FD_89872 | JGI IMG/M metagenome (GOLD analysis project Ga0123355, IMG submission 89872) | Embiratermes neotenicus P1 segment gut microbial communities from Petit-Saut dam, French Guiana - Emb289 P1 | ecosystem: Host-associated > Arthropoda: Insects > Digestive system > Gut ...
AGTGTTTGGGGTCTGCTGCTTGTAGTAGGGCTTTTTGGGTTTCGGTTAGTGACCCTAAGACGTTTTGGCTTGGTATGGCTTGACTTGCGAAGGGCTGGCCTGGGTCTCGGGTTTCTTTTCGGTTGGGGGGGAGGGGGAGCTCTTGGGGGGTGGTGTCTGGGGAGTACTCGCGGATGCGGGTGGGGTCGGTTATTGCTAGGGTGGGCATGGGGGTGTCCTTTCTTTTGGGGGGTTGCCGTTTTGGCTTAATTGGTTATAAAACCTTCGTCATTATCATCAAAACCGGGAATAAAACCTTTACCATTATCATCAAAACCAGCATTCAAACTTCACCCATCACGCTCATATCACCCAAACCCCCGAGCCTCAGCCTCGTCCCTCTTCTTCCTGCCAAGGAAAGAAACAACACAACTAATAACAGTACCAGCAAACACGCCACCCAAGGCCACAAAGGCAATAAACTGGTATAGCCTAAAGGTATCTGCCACGGCTTGCTGTTGGGTAACGGCCATAAACTCAAAGGGCACGGAATAGCCATTTTGCTCTCTTAGGGCCAGCGGCGTAAACTCAAAGGGCATTACTGTAAACTCTATTAGCTCCTGGTTTACACCTGCTATGGCTCGGCTCTCTGGCATCATTGCCGCAAAGGAGGCTAGTCTTAGCTGGGTGTCTTCGTGGGTGTCTTCTCGGGCTTGGGCAAAGCTTTCTATTGCCGCGTGTAGCTCTTCTTGCTCTGCTTCATTGGCTGCAAAGGCATCTAGACGTATGTTTCTTAGGAAGTGCTCGTACTCGGCATGGACATCATGCATTAGCCAGATATTGTCTGTGAAAAGGAAGCCTATATCATCCCTTATTGATTGCAAAAACTGGTCATAGGCTTGTATGGACTGCTCTACCATACGCAGGATATCGTCTGACAAAAACTCCCCAACATCAAAGCTGGATAGCTGGGCGTGCATGAAGTTTAGAGATGACCAGAAATCATCGGGCCTTGGAGGTGGCCCTACTAGGGGGCTTAGAGGCTGCTGGGCCAATAGCATTCCATGGTATGCCACCATTTCTGGGACTTGGTAGTTGGTGAAGGCCAGTGGCCTTTCTAGGTACATTGGCTCTATTGCATTGCCTTGTAGGGGAAAGTCTCTGTCAAAGGCCTCTAGGATTTCTGTGCCTTCGTATGGAGGTGGGGTTGGTAGTATTTCTGACCAATCGGGTAGCTCTAGCATTTCTAGTGGCTCTACTGGCTCTGGTAGGGGGAGGTCGGTTTCTTCTGGTAGCTCTACATGCTCCCACTCTATATGGTCTGGGATTATTGGTAGGATTGTTGTTGTTATGCCTTCTATTATGTCTTCTACTGTGGTGCGCCAGGTAGTCATGTTGGTGGAATATTGGTTTAGCTGGTAGTCCCAGTTGGATATTCTGGTGTTGAAGCCTTGCAGGCTTGTATGCCAGAAGCTTATTCCTTGGTAGGAGATGTTTAGGGACTCGTGGAAATGGGCTATGTCTAGGTAGTAGTCGTGTAGGGCTTGTTGTCTGCTGTTTAATTGAGGGATTGCTGTGTTTTGCAGGTAGGTCTGCCTGGTGTTTACTGCTGTGGCTGCGTCTCGCACTTGGCCATGCCATGGGGTTAGCTCATCGTTACGCCAACCGGAAAGGGCGATGCTCCAACTGGATAGGCTGCTATACCAACCGGATAGACTGACACTCCAATTAGTTAGATCGCGATGCCAGTCTACTGCACTTCTGTGCCAGTCGCTTAGTGCTGCGGCGTTTTCTCCAGGATCGGGAGAGAAAAGTGGTGGTGGTGATGGCAATGGGGTTGGAGCGGGGTTTGGGGTTGCTGCTGGGCCAGTAGGGCCGGTGGGTGGGGCCGGTGGGATGGCTATTGGGGTGGTATTGATATTTGGCGGTGTCCAGTCGGATATGGTCAAATCTAGGATAACCGGCGGGGCAGAAGGGATGGTTATAGCTGCCAAGCTGTTTTCCGGTTCTATTTCAAAGATTACTGCCTGTGGCATTGGGGGTATGCTGTCTGCGTCATCTTGAATCCTGTCTAGGATTGTTTGCAGATCCTCTGTTACCTCGCTTAGCTCGTCTTGCCATAGGTTCATTATTTCTAGCCTGTCGTTTACTACTTCCTTCCATTCTAATATGCTGTCAATATAGGCATCTAGCTCTGTGTGCCATTCTAGTAAGTCTTCGTAGAAGTAGTTTGTATACTCGGCTTTTTCGTTATATATTTCTGTCATTTCTATAAATTCTTCTAAGCGGGCGGCTAGCCATTCCTCGTATTCTATTAGTACATGCATCCATTCTGTTATATCGTCTTGAAGTGGGGTTACGTTTTCCTCCAGCTCTTGGCGGAAGTCTCGTAGGGCTTCGTAGTAGTCTACTGCTTCGTCTAGGAACTCTAAGTACTCTGTATGCCATATTTCTGCGTCATCGAACCAGAAGTTCTGATCCTCGTGCCAGTCGGCTACCTGCCGCTGATAATCCTCTAAGGCCTCGTGCCAGGCTGCGTTTTCTTCATGCCAGGCGACTAGGGCTTCTTCGTGAAGGCGTACATATTCGGAGTATTGCTCCAATAGTTCCCCGTAGTTTTCGGAATAGCTTGTCCACATGGTTAGCATTTCTAGCCAATCGTTTTCTTGCTCTGGGAAGTTATCTGTCAGGCTAAAAAGGCCTTCCCGCATCCATAGGAATTGGTCTGAGGCCATGGCGTAGCTGTTTCGGTACCAGCTTGATACCTCTGTTGCGAATAGGCCTACCTGCTCCATGTAGAACACTGTGTCTAGTTCCCTTGGGTTTAAGGGGATGTAGGGTACTTCGTCTAAAGTTAGGGTTGCGGTGAAGTCGGCTAGGGTTATGATTTCCAGAGCCAAAAGGTCTGCTAGGGTGTTGCGGAATACGCCTTCTACCTGGTCTTGTGCCTCATGGAACTGGCGGAAGATTGAGCTTACATATGTGCTGGCTAGGGTTGTATTGATGGCCATTTGTAGCTCTGTTATTGTCATATATATTTCCAAGAACTCTCGCTCTGGTAGGTCTGGGTTTATTTCGAAGGAAAGCTGCACCCGCTGAGGCTGGTGAGCGTTGAAGGATAGGATTTTGGCTGAGACTTCTGGAGGGAAGGTTATTATTGCGCCATAGGTGCCCCCTGCCAGGCCGGTTTGGGCCATTGCTGGGGATACTAATACGAAGTTTTCTCCTAGGGTGTTTATTATTGCTGCTGAGTAGTTGTAGCGGGCGCCAGCTATTATTACGCCGGTGTCTGCGTTTACTACTGCTATTGTTGTGTTGAAATGGCGGGTTGGGGCTGTGCCTGTGGTGTCGGCTTGGTGGTGGGTTGTGTCGTTACTTCTGCGCTCGGCTTGGGTGCCGTAGCGTAGGCCTGTTAGGAAGGTGGCTGCTAGGAGGATTAGTAGGAAGGGGATCCAGCGGGTTTTCATTTTGGGGCTCCTTTCGCTTGGGGGCAAAAGCGTTTTTGATTGTTTGGGGCGCTTTTACCAGAAAAAACAAGTCATTTTGTGTCTTTGTTTGTTGTGCTATATGTGGTTTGATTTGTATTGTTATATTGGGCGTTAAACCTTCGTCATTATCATCTAAACTGGGATTAAAGCCTTTTCTGGTATCATCTAAACCGGAAATTTAACCTTTACCATTATCATCTAAACCAGGGATTAAACCTTCATCATTATCATCAAAACCTAGCCTATGCGCTTTGAGATAACATGCATGTGGGGTATATCGCTCGTGGTTCATTCGAGCGCTTTTACCCAAAAAAACGGAGCTTGTTGATGTCGGTATTGTGTGCGGATTGTGGATTTAGCTGCTGTTGTAGTGGAGGTTTTTTAATCTTTTACTTAATAGCGCTTCTGTCATTAAAAACAAGGCAGTTGGTTGTGCGCTGTCGCAGCTATTATGTGCTTGCATAACTGAATCTTGAATTTTGGACATTGCTATTGTTTGATGGGTTATGGTAATAGGATGTTATCCATGATTTTTACAGGATAATGTCGGTCTATGGTTGTGCCATCTCCAAGCTGACCAAACTCATTATTGCCCCATGCCCATACATTGCCGTCTGCTGTTATTGCAATTGAGTGGCTCTCACCCGAATGTGCATAGACGACATTCTCCATTATCAAAACTGGGCTTATACGATTTCTTTTAGTTCCATCTCCTATTTGCCCGTTTCCATTGTCACCCCAAACCCAGAGGCTTCCATCAGAAGTAATTGCCATTGAATTATTAGAACTAGCAGAAACAGCAACAACATCATCCATGATTCTCACTGGTGTATCTCGGTTTTGCCTTGTGCCATCACCAATCTGACCATGATTATTTACGCCCCATGCCCACAACACTCCGTCTGATGTAATTGCTAATGAACGCCCACCTGGGGCAACTGCAATTACATCATCCATAATCTCTGTTGGCCTACGTTCACTTCTGATATTTATATTGAGTAGTGTATTATCAGATGAAACTACCAGTGTTCTTGATGAAGTGCTGGCGCTTACAGCAACTACATTATCCATAATACTAACAGGACTTAACCAAGCATCTCCACGCCAATTAGCTTCATTATCACCCCAAACCCAAAGTGTGCCGTCTTGGGTGATAGCGGTCGAGTGGTTAATACCGGCTGAAACAGCAGTGACATTTTCCATAATTGGAATAGGAAGAGCTTGACCACCCCCTAACGTACCATCACCAATTTGACCAAAGTCATTTTGTCCTCTAGCGAATAGTGTGCCGTCGGATGAGATTAATAAGAAATGCCTCCATTGTGCGCACGCGAAAGCAACATCTTCCCATATTTTTTTTGGTGTGAACCTAGCTTCCCAGGAATCAGCACCCCATTGATTAAAGCCCCATGCCCATAAATCACCATTCTCCATGATTATAAAATTTGAACCACCGGCAGCTACAGGACGCTGATTAACTTCAATGGGGGTTGGTATTGATACATCGGTTGCTCTCCATCCATCATTTATGTTTGACCATACTACCATGGCTGTAAGCAGTAAAAGAGGAACTAGGCATATTAACAGACATCCTTTAACTTTTTTCTTCAATTCATTTCCTCCTATGCATACAATATTGTCGTGCTACAATGAAAGCTAACACCAAAAGATTTCACTAACACATCAGGCTATCGCCTAGCAAGATTATCTCGGGCATGATTAATAGAACCCGTGCCAGGCAGTGGGAAATCATTTACACGATTTATCAACGCTTCATTACTCAATCCCCTAAAGTCAGCCAGTGCAAGATTGCGTTCATTCCCACTTCTATTGATAATGTCAAGAGCAAAAAATATATATCGCAAGCCTGCAATCTCAGCTTCAAGTGTACGTGTATATCTGCCTGCAATGATATCTCGTACAACGCAGTCCCTTCTAGGCACACCCCCAAACATTGAAGCAGTTACCTCCCAAATTTGCAGTTCATAACTGTTTGGATCTGTGGAGGTAACAAAAGGCGCACCGGAGCTAAAGCTTCGATATGATCGCCATCCAATAAAGTCAATAAAAGTCCCGCCTAGAAGTTGCCACTGAATATGATGTCCATATTCATGTCGAATCAAGTTGCTAACATTTTGGTTCCTATTAGTGATGCCACTACCTATATATATATTTCTCCAACCCATCGCCGCATTTGAAGCAAAGAAAAAATTTGGCACCCATCTATGCACTGTATTGACACTCACACCTCTATAATTGTTTGAAGGGTTCGGGTTGTGTTCCGCATGAAAAATAACACGTAGAGGATAAATATTATAGGCACTCGGATCTACGTCATTTTCATCGTCATCATCCGGCTCTGGCTCAGGCGGCGGCACTGGCGCAGGCGGTGGAGTAGGCCTCGGCTCCACAGTAGGCCTAAAACCTTCCTCATCAGTTGCAAGGCTAACACCACTCAAATCAACCGCTACCCTTCCATCCAAATCAACATACCGCAAAGGGTTGCCCATACAGTAATTATATGCAATCAATGTCGAAGGCACCCTTGCATACCCTTTAACTAAATCCTCAGACATAAACCGCTTATTTGAAGCATCATACATCCTTGCTTTGGAGTAATACTGCCCCAAAACATGGTCATAGCTATGACCGGTATAGTTTTGTATAAGCTCAATGAGCACTTTGCTTTTACTATTTTGCGAGCTTGTGAAATGCTTGTATCTGTTACCCCATTCGTCATAGCTGGCTTTAGCTTGCACATTGCCATTGCTATCTGTGATATGGGTAATAGACCCAAGCCTGTCTGTGTGATATTGGAGAGTGCTGGCTAGTGTATCAGTAGCAATTGGGCCGTTTGTGCTTAAAGAGACATCAGCAGCTATTTTATGCCGTCCTGCATACACATATCTTTGAACTATTTCATCAGTAGCATTTTTATTACACTCAAGTAGCTCCTTTGGCACAGACGACATGTAATCCATTACATACTCGGTAGTGTTATTTCCCCCTTCTGTAGAAGTGCCGACTCTGGCACCAAGCCCATTGAAGATATATGAACTATCCTGCCCGGCGTGGTTTACGCCCTTAACCATCCTACCGGTAACATCATAGGCATAAGTGGCCTCTGTGCCTGATGTTTCGTTTATCTCCTGTACAAGGTTTCCTCTTTTGTCATATGCATAACCAAAAACACTTTGCCCCTCACCATGCACAGTTTTCTTACCAACAAGCCTGTTAAGCTCGTCAATTTGGTATTTAATCATGGATGATGTATTAGACTCTGATATCTCTGTTTCTTGGAGCAAGTTGCCTAGGCTATCATATTCATAGCTTCGACTTAAATTTTCATGTGGCCTTGTTACGGTAGTAAGCCGGTTGAGGGCATCGTAGGCATATAGTACTGTTTCATCAGCGCTATCACCCAACAAGTGCCCATTAAACTCCTCTATGATGTTGCCTTGGGCATCATAATTGTAGCGGTTTGCCAATTGTGGAGCTTTGCTATCGGGAGTAGAGTACGCAGCACTTACACGCCTTCCCAAAGAATCACATTCATAATGCTCTGCTATACCGTTTGGCCGGGACATTTGTATTAAGGCACCAGCAGGACTATAGTTATAGAGGGTTTTCTGCCCGCTATTATCAGTGATTGATGAAAGCCTCTTTAATGGGTCGTATACATATGCAGCGGTAGTTTCATCTGGGTAGGTTATTGAAGTTTTATTTCCGGCTGGGTCATAACCATAAGACACCCTTTTGCCTCGATGGTCATTGACTGCGGTAATTCTGTTTAAAGCATCTAGCTCAAAGCTTGTTGCGCCAAGCCAGTCTTTGACTTCCACCAATTTCCCTGCTTTGTTATATTCGAAGCAGACCTTCTTTTCATCGCTGTAATTAATTGATTTTACTAGGTTTGTAGGGCTATATTGATATGTGGTTATATAGCCGTCTTCATCATTTTTTTGAAGCAGGTTGCCATTTTCATCGTAGATGAATAGCTTTTCGCTGCCTTGGCTGTTTATTACTTTGGTAACAAGGCCTTGACTATTGTACTGATACAGGGTTATTTGTTTATCTGGGGTGACATCGGCACCATCCTCTACCCTATATAATCTCATCTTTACAAGACGGTTAAGGGTGTCGTATTCAAAATAAGAGCTATGCCCGTTGGCATCTACAGTCTCTATTATGTTGCCTGCTGCATCGTAGTTATATCTGGTTATATTGCCATTTTTATCTGTTACAGATGATATGCGGTTTGTAGAAGTGTAGGTGATATTGGTACAAAAACCTAAGGCATCTGTTATTTTAACCGGCTGATTAAGGGCATTGTATGTGTAAGTAGTGCAATATCCATCTGGATTTGTTTCTTTTAGCAGATTTCCGTTTGCATCGTACTCAAAGGCCCTTATGCCACCCAACGGGTCTGTAATACTTTCAATTAAATCTGGGCAGTTGTATTTAATCATCGTTACATGCCCCAGAGGGTCGGTTATTGATATCACCCGATTTAGTTTGTCGTAGGTGTATGCTGTTGTGTTGTTTTCTCCATCGGTAGTTTTGGCGATTTTACCTGCGGGGGTATATTCGTATCTGGTGACAGTACCTTCGGGATTGGTTATTGCTAGTATTCTGCCTACAGGATCCCTGATGATTGATGTTTCGCCTCCTAGTTCATCTATAAGGGTTGATTCCCTATTTAAAGCATCGTAGATTACTTTTTTTGAATGGCCCCTTGGGTTTGTTATTGAAACGCGATTGCCATTTTTGTCATATGTGAAACTATGGGTGTGTTGGCTGCAACTGGTAACAGATATAAGCCAATCGTTTTTGTTGTAGGCATAAACAGTTTCTGCGCCCTCTGAGTCTATGAAAGAAGTAATGTTGCCATTTTTATCATATGAGGCCCGTGAAATGCCGCCAAGTGGGTTAGTGGTGGAAACTAGCCTATTGGATGGGTCATATGCATAGGTAGTTATATTGCCATCGCAAATGTGGATTTTATCGTCTGTGACTGCTTATCCTTTATCGTTTATGGAATGCGAATGCCATCCATTACTTTTACAGGACTGCGACGCTCTCTAGTTGGACTATACCCTATCTCAACTGGCACGTTCGATCCCCATTCCCATAGACTCCCATCACTTCTTATAGCAACCGCATGGACTTCGCTAGTAGCTACCGCGACAACACTATCCATTATCAAAACTGGAACTCTACTAGATGTAGTAGTACCATCCCCCAACTGCCCCCAATCATTAAAGCCCCAGGCCCATAATGTACCATCATACATAATTGCGAATGAATGATATCCACCTGCTGAAATTGAAGCAACATTGTCCATTATCATTATAGGGTATAGACGATCTATTGAAGTACCATCGCCAAGTTCTCCCATACCATTTGCACCCCATGCCCACAGACTATTGTCCGCCATTACAGCCAAATTGTGGAATACTGCTGCTGAAACTGAAACTACATCGTCAAGTATTTTTACTGGGTCATGTCTACACATATCGGTTCCATCTCCAAGCTGCCCCATTGCATTCCATCCCCACGCCCATAAGCTTCCATCATCCCTAATAGCCATAGTGTGTAAAGCACCCGCAGCAGCGTGAACAACATTTGTCATAACTAGTACCGGGTAGTAGCGGTTAATGGTTGTTCCATCTCCTAATTGCCCCCACTCATTCCAACCCCATGCCCATAAATTGCCATCAAAATCAATAGCCACCGTATGGGCTGAACCACCAGAAACCGCGGCGATATTTTCCATTACTTTTACTGGAAAATATCGCCGCACATTAGTTCCGTCTCCGAGCCTACCAGCAGAGTTGTTGCCCCAGGCCCAAAGACTACCGTCAGTCATAATTGCAAGTGCATGGTGGCATCCAGCAGCAACTGAGGCAACATTTTCCATTATTCGCACAGGATAGTCATGATGCTCTGTCGTACCGTCACCTAGTTGACCACTATAATTCCACCCGAATGACCATAGGCTATAATCTGCCTTAATGGCAAAGCTTGACGCGAGACCAGCGCTTATAGTCATTTCGCCATCAGTTGAAATCATTAAGTCATAATACGCATTATCAATTGGCTCTACACCACATTCATAATAAGTGTAATGTTCATCAATTTCGCTATAGCAATCTATTATTTCTTTGTAGCAATCAAATTGATATGCCGTAGCGTCCATTTTGTCGTAATACATACACGGTGTATAGTTACTGCCTACGCAGGATGAAAAAAATAACATGACAAATAATAACATGTAGCAAAAAAGTAGTTTCATGTGAATTACCTCCAATCTGCTCCTGGCAAATGATAGAATGGGTCAACCCATTCATCATCAATTCGTATATCAAAATGCAGATGAGGGCCTGTCGAACGACCTGTGTTTCCCGATAGACCTATGAGCTGTCCTTGATGCACAACATCTCCAACTGATACAAATCGCTGTCCTACATCTAAATGCAGATATCTAGTCTGTATACCATCTGGTGACAATATTACTATAAACTCTCCAGCACCACCACGAGGAATCCGGCGACCATCTCTATATTCATACCATGTCGCACTGTATTGAGAAACGATAACAACACCCGCCGTTGCAGCATAGATATTCTCTCCAATAGGCATACGTATATCTATTCCATTATGGAAAGAACCTCGTGCACCTGTCACTGGGTGAGTCCTGTAGCCAAACACACTTGATATTGATCTAAAATCCACAGATGTCGGCCACATGATAGGAGTCGCGGCCCCTGTAATGGGGTCAATAGTGAATATCTCCCCTGTATTAGGACAAACAAGCCCAGAGCCGGTATCAGGCTGCCAAGTTGAGGTTGATGGAGGACAATCATCATCGACTGGCGGATCATTAGCCGGGCGAGGATTAGGACTTGAAGGCCCTAAGTTTGGACAAACATCAGTTGGTGAAAAGCCGGGGTTATCTGTAAATAACCCTGTTGGGTCTACAAATGTAAGCGGATTGCTATTACAGTAGCCATACCAGTTAAGCCGGTCGTGTATAGGGTCTTCAGCCATAAAGCGGCCTGCTTTGGGGGCGTAGTAACGGGCTTGGGCGTAGTGCATGTCTGTTATGTCGTCTAGCTGGTAGCCTGTGAAGCCGAAGGGGTTTTCGAAGGCGGTGAATATGCCTGTTTGCGCTTGTGGTGATTGTTGCCCTTGATTTTGCTGCTGGGTTTGTGTTGGCTGCATGGGGAAGATTTCCTGTACCCCAAACTCATCATACATAAGTGCGTTGGAGCTTTGCGCGTCATTGCTTAGTAGGCGTATGGGTG
>Ga0123355_10019594_pt1 | contig 10774 bp, 10 predicted proteins | sample TergutEmb28metaG_3_FD_89872 | JGI IMG/M metagenome (GOLD analysis project Ga0123355, IMG submission 89872) | Embiratermes neotenicus P1 segment gut microbial communities from Petit-Saut dam, French Guiana - Emb289 P1 | ecosystem: Host-associated > Arthropoda: Insects > Digestive system > Gut ...
AGCAACTCCACCAGTTCCATTTCGTGTTCTGTCAAAATATTCTTGCTTGTTCTCATTTCCTAAAACCTCCACTTTCTTTACTATGGAGATTATTGACAATTACACGACTCTTTATTCAGACTCTCCGTGTTTGCTGTGCGCGATTATAGTTTAGTCAACTCGTCTTTCGAATATTGATAGCCTCACGCCCGACAACAGACGCTTTCATGCTCTCCAGTGGGTTGAACTTGTCAAAATCACGTTTCAAATCTCCTCCAAACATGTTGACATATTCCTTGACCATCTCCAGCGTACTATGTCCCAAAATATTTTTCAACCGAAATATGTCGCCGCCATTTAAAATCCAATTCTTAGCGAACGTGTGCCGGAATAGGTGAACGCTGGTTTTAGCCACGCCCCGCGAATGATTGTATCGCTTGATGGCAGAGTTTACAGAAAGTTTCTCCATGCGTCCCCCGTACTGCGTACAAAACAAATAATCGTCCGGCTCACCCTGTCGGATTTTTAAATATTCACTTAAAGTTTTCGACAAAGTTGATGAAAGCGGGATTATGTATTGTTTTTTGTTCTTGACTTTACGCAAGGCAACTTCGTTGTTTTCAAAATCAATATCTTTAATTTTAAGGTTGCATAATGTGCTTAATCTGTTTCCTGTTCCCAGCAAGTAACACACCATAACCCAACTTCGATATTCTGAAAATCGGCACTTTTTTATATCAGGCTTTTTTAAAAGTCGCTCCAATTCGTTCGGCGAATACGTTTCTTTTATCGTTTTCTCGCACTTTAATAGTTTAATTTTGAATTGCGGAGTATACCCATTTTCCATAAAATTGTAAAGTATGGCTCTTAACGATTGTAAATATGAATTTATAGACGTGGTTTTGATGTTTGGATTGCGTTTTTGAATAAAATCGATAAACTCAATAATCGTGCCTTTCGTAATGTTTTTGCACGATTCGTTTTTAGAGTAAAATTTAATAAATGGATTATTGTAAAAATTTTCATAAATTTTTATCGTGCTTTCAGATAAATTCATGATTTTCTTTTCTTTTATATATTTTTCGAATGCCTCCTTTACCGTAATATCTTTTTTCTGTTCGTTGCACATGGTGATTTTAGTTTTCATAATTTCATCAACCCCTTAATTATTTGTATGCTTTAAAGCAAAAAAATGAACAACTGTTTTTCCAAAAACTTGGAAAAAATCAGTTGTTCAAAACTCAAAAATACTTGTCCGATTTGATGAAATTTGTCGAATCTCAAAACATGGACAAGCCCTGTATATAAAAGGGTTTGCGGGACATGCCTATCTCGCTTTGCTGACTATCTAACCTCTTAAAATTTTAGCAAATTGTTTTGTAATCATCAGTTTTTATAAAAGAGTTTTGGATGTCTGCAAGTCCTTTATTTTACTGGGTTTCACGGTTTTGAATAACTGATTTTTCTGCGCTTTGAATAACTAATTAGGTAAATTGAATTTAGTTTACAGCTTAATTCAAATTTAATTTATTCTTTGCTTCTTTGATTTTTATTATATCTCTTTTTTTGCCCTTTGTCAATGATTTTTCAAGTTTTTATTAAGAATAATTTATGTGTTCTTTGTGGCTTGTGTGTCCTTGCTAATACATAAAGTAATAATTGTAACCCCTTTACTGTATGATTGAAATAAAAAAATCATTAACAGAAAAGAGGTTATTTTATGGCAATTTATGGTTATATTCGCGTAAGTACGAAGGAGCAGAACACAGACCGGCAATTTCAGGCGATGGCGGAGTATGCCGTCGCGAATAATATCACAATAGACCGCACCTTTGAGGAAAAAGCGAGCGGAAAGGATTTCAAGCGTGAGGTTTACCAAAATATGAAACTTGCTTTGCGCCCCTGCGACACGCTTATAATCAAGGAACTTGACCGTCTGGGGCGTGATATGGAGCAGATAAAGGACGAATGGGGCGAGTTGCAGAAAATGGGCGTTGATATTATCGTGATTGACAACAATATGCTGAATACGGCGAACAAGACTGACCTTGAGCGGAAACTGATAAGCAATGTACTTTTTGAATTGCTGTCATATATGGCTGAAAAGGAGCGCATAAAAATAAAAAGCCGTCAAGCCGAGGGGATAGCGGCGGCACAGGCGCGGGGTGTTCAATTTGGCAGACCTACTTTATCCGTGCCGGATGATTTTGGGAAATTAGTGAAAAAGTGGCGCAAAAAGCAGATTTCGCTTGATGAAGTTTTGAGATTATGCGAAATGAGCAAGAGCACGTTTTATCGGAGATTGCGGGAATATCGGCTTATGTCTTAAAACTTTTTTGAGCCAGATTTTGTGTCAAAAGGTGTACTTTTTGACACAACTTTCTTTAAGGAAATCATATCACAATATTATGATATAGTCAAGTGTTTTTGCTAAAAAAAGCAATTTTTCTAACAAAAATGCAACAATTACTTAACAATTTTACCAAAAAATTGAATAAAACAGGTATTGTATATAATTGTCAAAAAGTACAGGATTTGACAATTATCAAGATGGCTTAATGAAAGCAAGATAAAATCTTTAGGAGTTGATTTAGATGGAGAATTTGGAATCAAGAGTTGTCGAAAAGATGATGAGTATTGGGTATAAGGAGAAATTGGCGCGGGATATGGCGGTTGATTTAATTGCATCTGCCCCGATTCGAGAACCTCTTTTGCATTGGATTAAGACGGGCGAGGAAATGGATTGTGTTTGCGAAGATGTGTCGGCGTTGGCTCTTATGCGCGAGCGTAATTACACATATCCGAATGCACTTGATATAATTTCATTGTTACATCGCGACCCTGAAAGAGCGCGTTATTTGCTTTCTATGAAAGTTTGCAAACTTATAGGGAGGAAATAATGATATTCACTCCTGACGATTGGAAAAATTGGGGCAGACAAGAGCGATTTGCAGTATTGCGCGAATTAGAAAAACAAGAGGCTGAGAAACAGGGACGAGAACCTGCGGAAGTTGTGGGCGAAGATTTGCCGTCCAATATATACGGCTCATATAATTACAGAGAAAATAAAATTGAAATAGAAAATGAATTTTTAGAAAATGATGAACCTTACGACGCATTAAGAGCATATTATCACGAAGCAAGACACGCATATCAGTATGACCAAGCCAAAGACCCCGAAAATGCTGATGATTTTAAACAAGCAATGCAATGGAGAGAAAACCTTGACAATTATATAACTCCAGAGCAAGGCATAAATAAACACGAAAATCAACCCGTCGAAAAGGACGCGCGGGAATATGCGTCCGAACGAATGCTTGAATATAATAAAACTTATTCTTTAGAAACACTTTCTAAATCTGAAAACCTCTCTAAAACTGAGGATTTATCATCACTGCGCGAGGAGCATCGAGAACTATCTAAACAAATTAATTCTTATGAACAAATGGAGCGACGGTGCGAGGATATTCAGAATCTTAAAGTTTCTCCCGAAGTTAAAAATGAAGTAATGGCGCGGTTTGAAAAGGATTTTGCGGAGCAGATTAAACAATCTCCTGAGCAAATCGAGAATATGCGCAATCGGGCTGATGAAATTCAAGATAAAATCAAATTATCTCAAGAACAATCTCAATCTCAATCTCAATCGAAAAATCATGATAAAATTCCAAACGAAAAAGAAGTTGACGAACATGTTAGATAATAACTGCTGTGATTGCTGATTTGCTCATTTCATAGCAGGTATAATAAAATTTTACAGAAAGGCGGGAAATGTTATCGAATTAGAAAAGGCGATTCAGTCCGCGCGATATTTCCGCAGTCGTGAGGATTGAATATAAAGATTTGCGGAATTATGTGAAATGTAAGGAGAAAAGTTATGCCAGATTTTGATTTACAAAGCATAGCGCATGAGAAGAAAAATAGCGGACCGAGCATGTTTGAGTGGTTACGGATAATCTTTTTTATCGTAACAATGATACTCATACCCCTAACAAAAGCTGGTTGGCGACAAGGTTGGCTGTTTGTTGCTTGGGGAGTTGTTATTGGCGGATTTATCCATACTGCATTGCTCGAAAGTTACGGAGATGTGGGACATGCTATCGCGCTCCCGATTTATGCGGTGTTCTTAACGCTCGGGATTTTATATTGGCGTTGGCGATATAACGATAATAAGCTGATGGAGAGGATGAACAATCCCACAAAACCGAGTGCGCCGAGGGAAATGTATGACAACTAACCGCCATCAGCCACCATCGCGCGGTATTGTGTTCGGCAAGAGCGAGGGCAAATATATCGTCAAGCCTGAAAGCAGGGACGGGCACACGTTGGTTGTCGGCGGTATCGGGAGTGGCAAGAGTTCGTGTATCGCCATGCCGACAATAAGGGCGTGGCAGTCGCGAATATTTGCAATCGACATTAAAGGGGAGCTGTTGACCTACGCGAAAAAATATCGGTCGAATATCAAAGTTTTCAGTCCCCAAGACCGGGGCGCATACGGGTATGACCCGTATGCGTTCCTGCGAATTAGCTCTAACCCCACCCAAGAGGCCCGCGCCATTGCGGACGCAATTATGCCCCTGCCACCCGAAGTCAAAGACCCGTTTTGGATTGAAAGCGCACAATCGCTATTAACGGGGGCGATACTGCATTATCACGCCGCTGGGTACTCATTTATCGAAACACTTAAAGCGGTGCAGAAAAACGGCGCAAAACGACTAATTGAAGCGGTTACTGGCGGCACGGACGACACGGCGCAATTATATATGGGCGGGTTCGTCGATATGGCAGACAAAACGCTGTCCAGCGTGTTTGCAGAGGTCAGCCGCGGGATTATATCGCTTGTGACGGACGCTGATGTTGTGTCGGCTCTGTCCAGCCGCAAGACGATTGAACCTGCCGACTTAGAATACGGCTACGATATATTCTTGAACGTCCCCGAACATCTTTTGAGGCAGTGGAAGAATCTGTTGTCCCTGATGGTCAACCAATTTTTATTATACTTCGAACGGCGTGACGAAAAACATGATTTAGAGCCGATATTATTTCTGCTTGATGAATTTCCAAGACTTGGGAAAATCCCGTTTATCATGGACGCACTGGCAACGCTTCGAAGCAAGCGCGTGTCGATTTGTATGATTTTACAAAGTTTATCGCAACTTGATTTGAGTTATGGGGTGAGCGAGCGCGAAGTCATAGCCGACACATGCGCGTATAAAGCGGTGTTAAGCGCAACAGACCCAAAGACGCAGGAATATTTTTCAAAGCTGGTGGGGACGTACGAGAAAACAAAAAAAATTGACGGCATGAGTTACGACCCGTCAGGGATATTAGGGCGAGGAAAAAACAAGCAAACGACCACGGAGGAAAAGCGCATAATCAAGCCGGAAGAGTTCGCAACGCTGGGCGACATTGTGTTGTTGCACCCGTTCAAGCCGGGCTTCTTGCGGGTTGACAAAGTGCCTTATTATGTGATGAATGATTAAACAGGAGGAGCGCATGGCGAAAAAATATGGAATTTTTGAATATGACGATAGCGGGGGAGATTGTGGCGAGGATTGCTCATGGGTCGGTGGCCTATTCGGATTTTTGATTTGTGTTGGCATTATTGCGCTGATTATATGGGGCGTAGTGTCAGGAGTGAATGCAATTCGCGGCGCATGGGGTGGGCGCGGAATGTCTGACGAGGCACGGGCTGTATGGCGTGCCAGAGGGAGTATGCAGGAATTAAGAGCGACGACTGTGCGCTATACCCTCAATGATGACGACATAAACATTCTAATTGAACGCGATAATCAAAACATTAATCATGCCCTCATAATCTGCCCAACGACTTCGCGCAACTTAACCAGCGAGCACATCGAAAACTTTTTCAATAACGATTTAAATTTGGCAACATATACCATGCCACGAGAGGGTGGAGGCGGCTCGGTAACATTCAGGCTTACGGATATAGGCAGAAATTTCGCAGAGGTCATGAACCGCACTATAATGCGCCCTGAACAAATTATGCAACTTGTTAATAATGCAGATATGAGTGAACGCGATGACGGCATAACAGGCAGACCCGCGCGGTTTACGGTACTGAAATCTCTTGACGTATGTATGGAAGGCTTCAGAATAGTTATGCAGGGGTTTAATTATAACACGCTGGACTGCAATCTGACGCGGGAATTGTTCGGTGAGGCATTTGCGCGACAGTTGGTTTCAGATGAATTTCGAGAGCTTCCGCTGACGAATAGTGAAAATAATATGCAAAGCCAATATGGGCGCATAAGTTACGCCATAAGAAATTATGGTCGGCGTACGGTTTTTGAGGACGCAATGTTTACGCCGATTGAGCGTTGGGCGTATGAGAACGCCGAAAATTCCGCGCAGATTAATAGCGTGGTGCGGTGGCTTGAGGGGCGATAAACTTTTAAGTTGTTAATTTTACAGTAATTTTTGCAGGAGGAAATGATGATGTCGCAAAAAGAGCGAAAAGTTTATACTTTTTTAGGAGTTGCTGCTGTGGTGGGGATTTTAATTGCGATAATTTGGAGCGTCACCAGACCGCCGGGAAACGCGGGGTATGTGTGGAGTGCTCGGCGTGATGTGCTTGAACTTCAAAGGCGTGTTGACAGAAGTTTTCTTAGTGCGGAAGATATAACGTGGCTGATTGAGCGCGATAATATAACCGTCATTCATGCGCTTATTGACTACGCTTGGCGCAACTTGACGAGCGAGCATATAGAGCGATTATTCAGTGACAGAAGATTATCTTTTAGCGGTCAACATTCTGTTAGAAATGGTACGTTGTACACGTATAATCTGACGCAAACAGGAGCTAATTTTTCAACTGCAATGAATAGGGCCGTAATGAGCGAAAGACAGTTGATGATGCTTGCGAATAACCTTCGAACTGGAGGTGGCATATCAGGGAAAGACGCAAGGCATTTGATATTACTGTCAAACGGCATTACTCCTGTAACTTTCAGATTAGCAGTTATTCATTGGCGTTATGACGACCGTTTTATGAGTAGCGGTGATTGGAGTCGGTGCAGTTTTTGCGATGAATTATTTGGCGAAGCATTTGAGCGAATGATGAACTCTCAAGAATTTCGGGAACTGCCGCTAATTAATGAGCGCGACCCCACGCAAAGCCAGTATGGAGTAGTTTCCCATGTTATAACTTTAAGAGATAGGCCCTCTCCCTTGCCACCAGAGCCAATAAGACGTTGGTTAAGCACCAACAGGGTAAGTAGAGAGCAAATTGTAAGCGTGGCAGAGTGGTACGAATATTTTTATGGTGATTTTTAGTTAAATTCAATTAATATGTAAAATAATGGTGAAGAATGAAAACTGATGAAATTTTTGATAAACAATTATCAGCAGAAGAAATTCATAATAAAGGAATAGGGTATTATCGCGTCCACAGAACGCATTATAACACGTATAACGCTCTCAAAGCTAAAGAATGTTTTATAGAAGCCGCAAATTTGGGACATGTACGGTCAATGTGTAATCTGTATTTTTTATATTTGGGAGATAAAGACATACCGCGAAATGTAGAAGAAGCCTTGAAGTGGCTTTATCAGGCTGTTGAAAAAGGTGACGCGGTAGCGAAACGCGCTTTAGGTGAGGCTCATCTTGTGGGAAAACACGTATCTAAAAATTACGAAAAAGCGATAGACTTGTTTCATCAAGCGGCTGAACAAGGGGATAAAGTGGCACAATTTAACTTAGGAGAGATTTACGAAAAAGGAAAGCACAAACCGCAGGATTATGCGGAAGCTGCAAAGTGGTATTCGTTGGCAGAAAAACAGGACTTTGAGCCAGCACGTAATAATTTGGGACTGATGTATTTATCGGACAAATATATGGGAAAAATTGGCGAAAAAGCCGCTATGCTTTTTGGTATGAATTGGTTAAACAGGTATTTAATTTTAAGCGTTCTTTTGGGTATATTCAGTATTTTGTTGCCGTTGCTGATTTTTGGGGATTATGAATATGTTTTAAGTAGCACAACTTGGCGTTTTGATGATATATATGAGGTTTGGTATTTAGAAGCTACAGAGAATTTTTCAGTCGAAAACACGCTAAATCTTTTCATGATTCCATTTTTGTTTGCAAGCATAAACGCAAGCATAATTTTCATTATTCGCATGTGTAGTGAAAAACTAAAATTATTTAAACGATATTTCTTCTTAACTTGCTTAATTTCAGGCATAATTCGAGTGATAATGATTTTCATAATATGGAATGATGAACCGTTTATATGGCGTATAGTGTTAATTTTGTTGGCTGAATTTATTTCAGCGTGCCTTATTATGCTCATGTGTTCTGATGTTTTTGATAGAAATGATGATTGGTGGTATGAAATTAAAACGTTATCTTTATCCTTTCCGAATTTTCTCGTTTTATGGTTCATTTTTATTAAAATCTCTTTGCCTTTGAATATAATTATAGCAATAACAATGGTTTTATTTGCATTTGAGGGAGGCGAATTAATTTTTTGGGAATTATTATTAGGTGTTTTAATGATTTTGTTGGTACTTCTATTTTACGGAATTTATATTATCGCCCCGATTTGTTGCGCTGTATATGCAATTATCCGCTTAATACAATGGAGCAATAGTATTGAGGAAAAGCGAAAACAACGAGAAATTGTGTAATTTTTGATGTCCTGCAAATGCCGACGTCAACGAATAAAGTCCCTTGTGCGGTCGCGTTGCTGAAGTCGCATATAATCTCGTTGTCTAATCAAAAAATCATGATGCTTTGGGTGCATTTCTAATAGTATTTTGTTGAAGTCATGTTCGTTGATTTTGTTAAGTCTGCGCTCGGCTTCATCACGGGCGGTTATGTCGTGCGCTGATGAGTGATTGGCGCGGGTTTCTTTTTCTAATTCTGATAATTTATCGCGAATTTTGGCTTCATCGGGTCGCGTGTTAAGCAAAATATTTTGACGTTTATATTCCAATTCGAAATTGTCCCGCTCTTGAATGAGTGGGAGAATTTTTTCGTCTAATTCTGCTCTCGAAATTTCAAAATCCCGCGCCTGATTTACAAGCCTGTTTATTTCAGTGCTGGCTTGTTCAGGCGCAATTTTATATTCACGCACAAACATATTTTCTGCTTGTGTTTTAGCGCGTTCGTTTTGTGAAATTTGCCTGTCGATTTCTTTTGTATTCGCCTCAAAGCGCATATTTTGACGCTGTGCTTTTAGCTTCGCAACGCGATTATCTAAAACACGAATATGGTCGGCGCGTTCTGCGATTTTCTCTGCATGATGTTCTGCGGTTCTCGCCGAGTGCTCCGCGCTTGATTTTTCTGCTGATAATGCTGAAATTTCGCTGTCAAGAAGAATAACGCGCTCTTTAATTTTGAGGATGTGTTGAGCTGTGGATTCAGTCGCCCGCGCCTCATCGGGAGCGGTCGGTACTCGGTTATGTTCGTGCGCCAACGCAGGAATTAATTTTTTTTGCTGTCCCGCCGAATTTAAATGTTCGCTATCGGGTGTGTGGCTTAAATTAGCAAGTTCTCCATCATCAAAGAAATAATATTGTTCGGCGGTGGATTTTAATTTTTGATATTCAAATTTTACTGCTTGTTTTCGTTGGCGTAAACTATACGCATTTTGTGCGTCGTTCGCGTCCTCAATTTCTCTGGAAATGCCTATGTATTCATGTTTGATTTTGTTGAGATTACTCTTAATTATCTCGCGATTCATGTTGCCAACAAGGGTCTTTGTCCCCTGTTTCTCCAGCGCGTGGGCTTCGTGCCCCATGTGGGCTGTTGGGGTGCGATCGATTCCCTGTTCTTCAAAACTTCGGTGGTCGATTTTTTCGACACCCTTTTCTGTTAATTTTTCGTTGCATACATCAGCCCAGTTTTCGCGCCATTCGCGTAACGCTGAAACCTTGTTCCACTCACGGCTTTTAACTTTATTTTCAAACCCGTTTTCGCCAACGTCACGGACGGTCAATAAAATATGTGCGTGGGGATTTCCGTCCCTCTTATCGTGGATTGAAAAGTCAGCGCACATTCCGCGATTTGTAAAATTATTTTGAACAAAATTTTCGACAACATTTATTTGCTCGTCAAAATCAAATTCGCGCGGAATAGACACTTCAACCTCACGAGCCAGTTGCGCATCGCGCCGGACTTCTTTTTGCTCAACGGCGTTCCATAAAGTTTCGCGGTCTTTGAACTCGACGGGCGCGTTGTCGGGGAGCAGAATGTTTGTATAAACAACGCCAGATTTTGATGTGAAATCACGTGTTAAATTATGGCGTTGGTCACCCAAAATGTCGCCCGAGCGATACGCCGCTGAACCGACTATCGAGCGAACGCCAAGAACTCCGCCGGACGCGTACGCGGACGCGCTCGTTGCCGTGCGTCCGTGGGCACGTCCAATAATCTTTGCGTGAAGATGATATATGGCCATGTTTTACCTCTTGCGGGACAGCAAAAAACTAAATTTTTATACGAATTTCTACTGCTTAAATATGGTGTAATTTGCGGCAAAATTTTGGTGATGATTTATCACTATCATTTTATTTTATCATCAAGGGAAATATTAACAATGTCACGAAAAAATTTTTTTAGATGTTGAGCTTGTCTTTGCTCGCAAAGAAGAAGCCGTGCCGCCAAACAGATTGTGCCGTTTCTGTGTTTATGCGCAAACCTCGCCCACGCGCACACGTTGCGTAGCAACGTATAAGTGCGCCTTTGTCGTAATTTGGGATTTCCGTTTGCCGACCTGACGGAGCGCAACGCGCGGAGGTGGTGGCAAGCGGAAATCCCAAATTACGACCGG
>Ga0123355_10019595_pt1 | contig 10774 bp, 5 predicted proteins | sample TergutEmb28metaG_3_FD_89872 | JGI IMG/M metagenome (GOLD analysis project Ga0123355, IMG submission 89872) | Embiratermes neotenicus P1 segment gut microbial communities from Petit-Saut dam, French Guiana - Emb289 P1 | ecosystem: Host-associated > Arthropoda: Insects > Digestive system > Gut ...
CGTACCATACTGCATATGCAACTTTCTTCCTTAGGATGAACCCACGAGGTTCAAAACCTAGACTCTCCTACCCACCATGGCGCTCACACCGACGCATGTACAACGTACCATACTGCATATACAGCTTTCTTCCTTAGGATGAACCCACGAGGTTCAAAACCTAGACTCTCCTACCCACCATGGCGCTCACACCGACGCATGACAACGTACCATACTGCATATACAACTGTCTCCCTGAGGATGAACCAGTGAGGTTAGAAACTTGTAGGCGACATCAGAAACGAAATATAAATTTATAAAACCGTGCATTGTGTTGTATAATTTATCACAATGCACGGTGCAAAAAAACATAAAGTTCTAGTCTTTCTCCAGTGCTGGGGCCGACAGTTTTTTATTTCTTACTTTGTGGTGAGTTGAGCTCTTTTGAAGTGCCCGCGTGTCGGAAACCACAACGATAAAGTACTTTTGTACAGTACGGTACTTAAAAATCGTAATATAATTATTATTAATTCACGCTACCAACACACACTCAGGTACTCAACAATTCGCATATTTAGGACGACGTTATGGAAATTAAACCTCACAAAATTTTCTCTAAGAGGTGCGAGATTCTGACGGTGGCGACCGCGAAGATTATCGTCCCCTAGGACGTGACGCCGTGTAGTCTGAGGTTTACTTACTACTTTTTGAATGATCTTATTGCCTTCTTCTTTAGAGTAAACGGTGGAGGCAGTAGGTTTGTCCGAAACGTCTGCACATATAGGCCAGGCTACGTTGCGCGACATTCCAGACGACGGTCATTCTACGTTTGTTTGAAACTTCTGTAGGTATATTTCCAGAGTACATGGTGTTAAATCACAAAAACAATTTTTGGGCGCGTTCGCAACATTGAGAAAAGCAACTATTAACTTTGTTGTATCTGTCTATCTCTCTATCTGTCTGTCTATCAGTCCGTCCGCATGGAACAAATCGGTTCTCACTGGACGAATTTTCATTAAATCTGATAATTGAGTATTTTTCGAAAATATGTCGAAAGAATTAAAGTTTTTTTTTAATATGAAAAGAATAACGGATGATTTACATCAATACATTTATGATAATATCTCGTTGAATTATGCTAATAATGGAAAATGTTTTAGATGAATGTTGTAGAGAAAATCAATAAACACATTTCGTATTCAATAACTCCCCCCCCCCGAAAATCGTGCCACTTACGAGATAACGTGAAAAATATTGTAGAGCCAGACACGCCACAGTTGACAATATAATACAGCGCATGCGCTTTGCATGCTGGATGACTAAGGCTACGAACATACACTTAGAATATGTAATAATACTTTTCTCCGGCAACAGTAATTATGCAAAGGCGCCTCATTGTTACATTGTACGTACACTTCCTGTCTCGTTAAATTATGCTAAACGCTGAGTGGTGTTATTGTGGTAAGACACACGGTAAGCAGTGTGTGCTTCAAGTCAATGATACCTTTAGAGAAGCTGTTTCAAAACGTGATTGCGTATTCAGGCCATATTTCAGCGTTGTTACCACCAACATAGTAGAAACTAAAATTCACCGTATAACCTGCTATGAAATTAAACAGAGCAGTAGAGGTATATCTCTACTCTTTCTTTAACCTAGGCGCTAGATGGAGGTGGGTGGTGAACTCCACGCTCTGGGTCCTATAGCCTCCAGAATGTCCCGCTAACCGTAGCATAGAAGACCCGAGGTCCGGTCTGGGCGGGTGCGGAAAATCTCGCTACCACCGGAATTCGATCCCCGGACCTTGTATCCCTTAGTGAGTCGCTATACCAACTGAGCTATCCCGGAGCTCCACAAACACAGGAATATGCTGCTAATGTGGATCCAGGCCATAATGTTGTTTCTCCTGTGGTTCAACGAAGTAGTCAGGGTAACATGCAAGAAACACTTTCTCCTTCAGTAAGGATTCCTTCCTATAATATGACATGAACTCTTTGAAGTTCTGATCCAAGATTGCGTTATATTTTTCTGCGTGACGTAAGCAGAGTATAGCTGCAGAGATACAGAAGACAGCGCATAGGCACAAACGGGAAATCCCTGACTACCCTTTCAAGTAGTGACCCACTTTTACTGTAAAATAAAGGTTCATGCATCGTTTGCGCAAAGTGTATGATTAAACGCTCAGTGGCATTGCCATGGGTATACATCAGCTTATTTCACCTTCGCTTCGAGGGCCTTACTGGGTTAAAAAGTCGGAAGGTTCCTGCTAGTTGTGTGTAACATTTTTTAATGATTTTTGAAGGGTACTCATCGTCACGCTTTTCTTTGAACAACGTATTGTCGGAAACTGATTCTGTTTTCTTCGACACAAGTAAAGGATTCTAATTTCAAATGCTTGGAATCCGGGGTAGAGTACGAGGAGAGCAAGAATAAATTTAATGTTGTATATCGTCTTAAAATGGCCCTGGGGTCGACTCAGCCTCTAACAGAAATGAGTACCAGGCGCATTTCCTGGGGGTAAATGCTGCCGGTGCATAAGGCTGACAACCTTACCACCATCCTGTGCCGTTGTCATGAAATTTGGGAACCTTAACTTCCTGGAATCCTCTGGGCCACTTGAGGCCTGTAACGGGACTGCTTTACCTTTACGTATATCTTCTTAAAATTAAAAAGTATAGTTCTGCAAAAGTTGACCTCCATAGACCTCACTGTTTAATGAATGCCAATGTAATGCTTTTTTTTTTTTCGTAAACAGCTTTATCAATATTCTGCTTCTGTATCGCTGTGCGTCCTGAATTTCATAACCTTATCTACCGCAAGAATTCTGTACGCCACATCTGAGATGAAACAGGACGAATCTGGGTTTTTAATCATAAAATTTAATATCAAGAGCTTGGAATATTGGGGATTGTTAACGAATTTGGAAAGAGATAGCTCTTCATTAGCGTACATATTTCTAGCTTGTTGCCACCAGCACAGGAGGACAAGATGTACGAGTATTCTTTTCGACTGGGAATGCAATTTTCGTTGTTTTCTGGAAATATATACAAACATAGTAGGCCTACTGTGTTTGTATATATTTCCAGAAAACTACTGCAATATCGCTACCAGCCGGAGTACCATAGGGCCATAAAAACTGCCCCGTATACAACAAACGGCGACAATAACCACAGTACGAAAGTTCACAAGAATTCCTACATATGATTTGTGCACTACACAATACCGGCACGTGATCATCCAATTCCAACTACAGAGATAACCGTGAGTTTTTATAGTCAAATATTACGTAACGGGAATTTCCAACCCGATAGAAAATAGTGCACACGCTAGTTAAACAAGTGTAACCTAATAATACAGGTCGTCAACTATGTTAAAACTGGAATACATACAAACTGCACACAGCATAAGTGTACAATTTCATACTAACCCAGGAAACACTAAGCCCCACTGAAAACATTGCGAACGATTGCCTCGAGTACCCCTTATACAACCAGGCTATCAAGTATATCCACAGTCGACTGCACAACTTACGTCCATCCCTGCTAGGATACTAAAATTAATAACATTTTACATTTTAATGTATTATATCGTTTTAACCAATAGTAAATAATTTTTTAAAAAGACATAAGACCAATGTAAACCATGGGATCCCATTGGTACAGTGAACGAATGTACCTTAGTTAACACCATTTCTTTGTAAGCCTGATGATGGCCGAACAAGGCCGAAACATGTCGCTTAATTAACCAGTTGTAGAGTTGCAACTGTTATTTGTATGTTGTGTAAAGACGGTTCATTTCAATAAATTTGCCTCCGCGTTGCTGATGTTTTTAAAATCTGTTGTGGAAAAATTAATGAAAAGAATTTTACTGACATTCACTGCATAATCATAGATTTCGTTCCTCTGCTGAAATACAGGTTGCACTGTACAGAATGGTTAAATCAGAGTTTTACAGCGTAACGAATAATTTGTATTTTATACAATTTTTTTTTTTTTTAAATGAGTGGTCTGAGATTCTTGATACGTTTGAGTTAAGCTTTATGTAACGTGTGAAACCAGTTTGTAACCAGTGACAAATGAATGCCGAGGAATAATAAAATCTTTGAACTAGTGCGTTATTATTATTCCCTGCTTTCCATTTCTGTATCGCCATAGATGTCAAATAGTAAATTTTCAATAATAATAGTTTGTTTATTGGTGTGTGTGTGTGTGTGTTGTAATGTGACGGTAAGTGGGCTGTTACAGAGCAGCTGTAAAGGAATGGGTAGGCACAGTTTGTTATGGCGAAACGTTTAGCCAATAGAATTTTAATCCGACTGGTAAATGGACCCAACAGTCGTTGACTCCCTGCATTTTTTACTTCGGGTCGAAATGGACCGCACTGATATTCGCCCGATAACATCTGCTGCAGGCACACAGCAGTAGGATTTATCCAAATACATTCACGAATTTGGAAGATGTACATGCCGACGATTAGGCGGGCGGATGGACGGACAGTTGTCTCCCCATTATGAGTTAATATTATGTCCTTGGCCACCTTTATCAGCGCCTGAGTACCTAGTTCTTTTCACCAGGAAAACGAACAAGGAGGATGAAAATAAAAGTAAGTTTTCGAAGGCCAAGGTGAATGTGGAGAAAAAAGACAGTCAGTTGGAGATAGAAGACAAGAAAAGGAATTTCATGAAAAGAAAGGGAAAAGAAAATAAACGATGTGAATAAGCACAAGGAGGGGTAAATCTGGCAGAAGAAGAGAAGGGGTTGAAAACAGGGAAGAATGAAGAGGAGATCTATTAAGGAAAATGTCCATTTTTTTTGTCTTTATCTCCTGTAACCTTCATTCCTCTACTGTTAAGTCCATGAAACTGACTTACGTGTCACCTACAAACTGGCAACGTTATATGAAATTTCGACCCGTCCAGAAGACGGAAGAGTAACGATATTCTTGGCTGCTTTAAATATTTTCCGAGGTATCAAGCACATATTAAATGTAAATGGAATGGCATTTTAACTGAGTTAGCCTCTATTTTCAATTCCACACTAACTTTGGTGTTCGTTTTTGCAGATACATATCCATTGTTGCTAAGAGAACGACATTGCGGATACGCCTATAGTGTCATGCGTCCGTTGAAGCTTACGTCTCTTCTCTTTGTATCTTCTCAGTAAAATGTCGATAATGACCAAATAGTTCGTGGACACTAAAATGTCGTTGAATTTTATCGTAAGCCTTCAAAATCCAGCTAACTTCGCCATAGCTTGCTGTCCTCTTTGAGCACGACCAGCCTTTGAAGGTGATTTTTACGGACAAAACCGTAACTAAAGGCTGACCTACATCTTGAACGATTAAAGGCTGGTGTGTAGAGAAGTGGTCAAAAGCATTATTTTAGAGCTTCACAATCAAGAGCGTTTTATCACTAACAATGTGCAGCTTGTTTCTTAGCACGTGGTTCTTAAAGCGATGCTCCTATGCTGATTAGAGACCCATTTCGTACACTTAAACAACATTCGCTGTCGTCACAGCTATTGAAATCTCTGTCCTCTCCACTTTCTGCTAGTATTCACTTCTAAAAGTCTTCCACAGTCTCCATCCTGATATGACCAAAGTTTAATTTCAATACATACACCCTTACATGCCATAGAAAATTAGAAATATTAGGGCTGCTAATATTCTGTGTAATTTGTAAGAACACAGACATTAAAAGAGACACGTACTGCGACCAAAACGTTAAAAATTACATAAACATGACACGTTTGTTGACCCACGTTGTTAGAATGTATAAATTATGCTCCCTGAAGACGACCCTTTAAGGGTTGAAACATGTTGGAGTTATGTATAGTGTTAATAAAGCGGTGATTTAGTAATACATGGGTGCATTTGTCGGTGTTTATTTCATATGTTGATATAGCGAAACGTGACACCGTTCAGGGCGCAGTTTTCGTATGGCCTCCCCCCCCCACTCAGTGCGTTAAGATAAATTCCATTATTACAGCCTTACTTTCGTCTCTGATTTCTAAAGAGACACTGTACAAAATATTTCTGTATGTGAAGAATACCGAATTCCTGTTTCCGCTCCCTGAACTCCTGTCGTAAGGAAAGCATATAATAACATTCATGTAACCTTTAGTAAGCCAAACGCCAAGACAGCCTCCCTGATTAACCCTAATACACGTAAGCAGTGCAGCAACATAAGGGCGAGCATTGTTGCGCTGCAGCATACTGCAGTCTTCAAGACTTCCCTTTTCTAACATGTTACACCATACGGTTTGGCAGAAATTTACCAAAATTTCGGAGAAACCTGTCTCCGTCTTGAGGAGAGCACTCTTCTGTTATGAAGATAGATGCAGTCAGTTTCTGCCAGACTACAAGGCACCGCAGCCTAAAATGCTGGAATATACAGTCACCGTCATGAGAAGTTTAAGTCTCTCTTTTTAAAGTCATGTTTATTTAATTCCGTCTGTCGTGTTGTGAACCACATGTCGGTGTGGTGCTGGCATCGTGAGGTATAGTCAGAGGACTGTTGTTTATGCTGGCACACATACACAACTTTCGCTGCTGGCCGCTAGTAGCACTTTCACCGGACTGTCGCCACACTCGCGGTCATGCACACAGCCTACCGTACTAAGTGCATGAACAAAATGTAATATGTGACAGATACGTAAAGAAAGCACGTAATTATGGATGTAAGGAGATAAAATGTGCTAATTGGGTGAATTGGAGATATGTTGTGAAGATGTGGAAGTTAGGTGTTAATATATCCTAATTACCAATCGGCAACTCTCTAAAGTGGGGGGAGGTTTGGACGTAGGGGCGCATTTTAACGACCCGCACTCTAAAATAAATAAGAGAAGCCCGTCGACAGAAACATGTGAATTGACGGAATCTTTGTCGGGATTTTGTGATGACGGTGATGAAACTTTGGTTTTCACAATAAGTATTTCTGTTCAGGTGAAGAGTCAAAAGAGATATGACATTAGAAAATACTCTAGCATTCCATAGGTATCCATATTATCCTGCTACATACCGGAAGAGGTAGTAAAAATCCTTCGACGCGATCAATTGCATCCGTCGCAAGGTGCCATAACGAATTATCTCAAAGGGAAGAAGCTAAATTATGCATTTTTTGTTTTGCTTACCGTACATCTCAGTATAATCTTAGTAAGTGACCAACTTAATGCACAAAATCTCGTTTTATAATAAGTTTATTATATTCCTCTACATGTTTCGAGCACTATGCGCTCATCATCATGAGGTCAAAATTGTATTATACAGTATCAGGTATCATCACACTCTGTAGGTGGTCGTCCGGTGCACCGGACGACCACCTACAGAGTGTGATGATACCTGATACTGTATAATACAACTTTGACCTCATGATGATGAGCGCATAGTGCTCGAAACATGTAGAGGAATATAATAAATTTATTATAAAACGGGATTTTGTGCATTAAGCTGGTCAGTTACTAACATTAAATTATGCATATGTAAAACGCAAGTTTCTGTGTCACAGAGAATAAATTTTGTTTTACTTGGAGAGACAAATAGACTTAAGCTTATTACACAAATAATCCCTATTTGTTGTGAATATCGCACGAAACAGAATAATTACACTGCGTGGCGAAGTGCGAAGTTTCTTCGCGTTACAGAAGGAGGTACATTTATTCGCCTCTAGGCTTGAAGTGGCTAACATGACGAGGAATGACGCGAAACATACATCTCACTGACCCACTGGTAATTAATCCCTTGTAGTCTAGATGTTGCTATAGGCCTACCTGTGTACCTCCGGATTTAATTCTTCATTTTGTTCACACAGTGTTAGTATGATACAATGGGTAATGATTATTTCCCTGTAGAACATTAACCGATTAGACTTTCTAATAGATGTACACAGGGTTCTCAGTGAGGTACGAACTGAATATTTATGTTTATTATAGATTAATTTTGATCTTGAATCGGGTTTATTCCTTGTGAGGTTTATGCTGGACAAGTGGAACTGGGTCAGATTTGTTCTTTGAGTAGTCTCATATCATCAGTGCTCCGTACTCAACTTTGTCTTAATACTTCTCTCGTTTAGAAGGGCAAGCGGTTGAAGCCTCTGTCGGATATCGGGGAGCGTAGGACAAAAGAATACTTTTATACAGTATCTTAGTCTTGAAATTTTAAATGGAAGACTGAATGGCGTTATCTGAAGGTTTGTGATATTGGGTGATTGATTATACCAGTATTATGTTGGACATTGTTGGAGCTATGTTGGTTTATACTGTATCTGTGTGACGTGTGGAATGGCTGTACACTCGTTTTGAAGTCACTGGTTTTCATTACTGAAGCAATTCTGTAATATTTATTTCACTTTGAGCTTTGTGACGGCCGTTGGAATGGGGCTTTCGACCTATTGAATATGAGGTTCTCTGGCTTGCACTACATTTTAGACCATCAAATTATGTGCACTAAGACGGCACTAATTACATTTTATCTTACTGGTGAGGAAAATATTGAACTTCGTCTTAGAAAATATATTGATTTGTTGATTTGAGCTTGCCCATGGTTGGATCTGGCAGTGTCGTTAAGCCTTTCAGACACCAGAGAATTAAGTAACGGTAATTCTTTACTGAGCTACCTGGCTATTGTTTGCACCGACTCTAGGAGTCAGTGCGAGTTACAAATCCTTCATAACGAAGATGCTTTCGCTTCCTGGGATAATGGCCTGTCGAGAAGCGCTGGGGATTTTCCGCTTATCTGTCACTTTCACTAAGTGGCATCACTCGTCACAAGGGAAAACCCGTCTAGAGCAACCAAAGAAAGAATTGACTGCTTATTCGACCGGGGCAAGTCTGAAGATTTGCGCGCTCTAGTTTGTGGGACCAAGAAAATGACTTTGACAGTGCCAAATGTAACCTGTGCCTTGCGTTTGAGACGTGAATATGGAAAAAGAATTGAGGCGAAAGGGATTCGAAGTCCCCAAAGGTAACAAAGCATAGAGTGCTGTTTTCATTTCGTCTCAGTTCTGGGTCTGCTGCATGCTGAAGACTTTCAGGGAAGATTTTTTAAATTGTATATTACCTGCCTGTAGTCGTTGTTTCCCCCTATGATCTGTGCTTATCTTTACGTGATTACCCATATGAGAGCAGCGAACATTCGAGCTTCGGTTATGGACAGACCGCAAAAAATTTTGTGATGAAAGTAAGAACATACCGAAACTAAAGTGAAATGCCAGCTTGATGCAACAATGTAATTTATTGAAGTTTATTTAACTCGACATGTTTCGGGCGCATACGCCCATCATCAGGAGCACTAGATGCTAAGTTGCAGCATATGGTTTTCTGCACCGTACACATGACCTACACAGCGGCTCTCAGGGCTACCACCCATCTACAAACTTAGTGCAGAAAACCATATGCTGCAACTTAACATCTAGTGCTCCTGATGATGGGCGTCTGCGCCGAAAACATGTCGAGCTAAAGAAACTTCAGTAAATTACATTGTTACATCATGTTGGCATTTCACTTTATTTGATGATGAAGATGCACTGTCAAACAACCCTCAAAAATACTGAAACTGCCGATTAAATGCTTCCATTTTCATACAAACACTGTAAATTTGTATTTGCGCAAATTTATATAGTTCTATAAATTACTTGTTTGCCCATGACTTCTGTCATCTCTCTACGTATACACGAACTTCGGAATTCGAGAGGGCAGTGTGTCCATCACATTTTGCAGTTGTTGTTGTTGTTGTTGTTGTTGTGACAGTGCTTTTCCCGATTCTTGATAATAATATAGGATAGAATGTTAACTTCATGGATACCTGTACTTTATTCAGGGCATTTTTCTCGGGTGAATATTTTACGAGCTACGCCTAGGACATGTTTGGGCATTGAGAGAAGTGAACTTTAAAATATTAAAATTAAATAAAATCACACATGACGAAAGTCGCACAGAAGAACTGTCATGTATCAAGCTTACTCGAAATTTGTCAACGAACTTTTAAAAATAAAGTGAATGAGTCGTTTGATTCATGTGAGTGTGACAGCGGTGAAGTGTGTGTAGTTGAGTCAAAATGTGGTAAGTGAGTGATGGAATTAGAACGTCCGCAGCGTCGTGGATATGAGATTGACCAGCGTCGGCTCCAAAATTTATAATGCAACTGTCTCGCATCGAACGTCATCCTTATCTCCTCCGTTTTATAAGATTTGATGCAATCACGGGCTGTAAATGCAATAAAATCTTCTGTCCAAATTCCCTTTTGACATGGCCTTTTGTCCTAGAAGTTTGCTTCTCCCTTTTGGTTTGCTCTGTAGTGTTTTCATATCTTTCATGCTCCTTCCAAACTCGTCGGTCTATTTGCGTCATATTTTCGGCCTTCTTATTCGGAATCAAGAAAGTTCTTTGTGTGTGTTTGTGTGTTTGCAGTTTCACACACTGTTAAACTCTCTAGTAGGTGTATATGAGCAATCAGCTTTACCTTCCTCATGCTGTGCTTCAGGAGAAAGTGATCTTGCCTACCGTAGTTTGAGTTTTGGTTTATAACTGTGCCTTCCTTCCGCAGTTTTTATCATACAGCCTCACCCCATCAACATATCCTGGGAAACTCAGTGCAGAAGAGTAAATTATCTTCTTTGTTTCTGTAATCACCTATAGATCGCATTTAACCAAACTAGACCAAATAACAGTTTTATAAACCTAGGTGGCGGACGCTTGTGAGTGCGGTAATGAACCTTCGAGTTCCGTGAAATGCGGGGAATTTCTTGACTAGCTGCAAACCAGTTAGCTTCTCAAGAAGGACTCTGCACCGTGGAGTAAGTAA